>ERZ1643249.3337-NODE-3337-length-14188-cov-6.186019_pt1 | contig 14188 bp, 15 predicted proteins | sample MGYA00579263_ERZ1643249 | MGnify/ENA primary metagenome ERZ1643249 (study PRJEB29033, sample SAMEA4952264) | chicken gut metagenome | biome: Broiler Chicken; feature: Gastrointestinal Tract; material: Caecum | place: Ireland | collected 2018 | study: Broiler...
GTATTTTAAATTTGCATGTCTATTAAATATCATTAAACTACTTTTTCACTTTAAATACCCCATAAAATTTTATATACTTATTTTTAGTGGTATACTTACTAACATGTGTATATGGTTTTTACATGCTTTTACTTCATCATAAACTTTAATTGCCAATAATATATCTTCTGTATTAGTTATAATACCAATTTTATTAATTAAATAATTATCCATATGATTAGTTATAATACATAGGTAACAAAAAATAATAAAAAAAGATTTCCCTTCGTGGTAAGGAAAGAATAAAGAAAAACAATGTTTGAAATGATATTAGATAATGTAGATATAAAGTACACAAGAACAAGAATAGCAATACCAAGACATAATGGGAAGGTTGAACGCAAACATAGGCAGGACAGTGAAAAATTTTATAAACATTTAAAAATGAAAGTAAAAAAACATTTAAAAAAATAAATGCTTTTTTACTTTCTAAACTAACTTTATTATATTTTTTATTATTAAATAAAATTTTTATGCATAGGTTCTTTTTCTGGCATAGGATATAGTTCTTTTTTATTGTACATATCAAATAATACTTCATTAGTTTTATGTTGTAAACATAATGTACCACATTCAACACGAGGGTCAAATTTATCACTTGCAATATAATTCATAACTTCCCAATATCTATCACTGTTGAAAATATCTTTAAATCTAGTTTCTTTAATATTACCTATATGAAATTTTTTATATTTTTCATTAAATAACATTCCACAAGGAGCTACTAAACCATTACCAGACATTTGAAGTATAAAAGGAGCTCCAAAGCATTTATCATAATCTTTTTTGCCTTCACTAAGAATTTTACTCCATTTAGCTGAAACTTGATAATTTTCAGTAGAATAACTTTCTGCTTCTTTTAATAAATCAACTAATGTTTCATATTTAGAATAATCAACACCTAATGTACTATTTTCATCATCACTACAATGTTTTATAACTAAATAATCTACACCAAGTTCTTTACCAAGTTTAGTTAATGGTATTATTTGGTCTTTAAATTCTGGCATTAATACCATTTGCATACCAATAGTTACATCTAAATTATTTTCTTTTTTATATGTTACAGCTTTTTTTATATTATGTATTACTCTATCATAACATTCTTGTTTAACTCCGTGTATTTCACAATATCTATCTTTTTCTCCAGCAGATATATTAAATCTTAAATAAGTAAGACAAGGTAACATTTTTTCTATATCTTCATCTTTTAATAAATATCCATTTGTACCTAATGCCATATCTAAACCTATGTTATATCCATGAATAACAGCATCTGTCAAATTTGGATTACAAGTACTTTCACCATCACTTACAAAACTTATTGCTTTAACTCCTATTTCTTTAGCATCATCTAAAAAGTTAAATATAGTTTCTCTATCTAAATGTTCAAATTGATTTATATGTTGCATTTTACCATAACAATAAACACATCTATAACTACATTTTGTTGTTAAAGCACAATCAATAGTTATAGGTGCAACTTTTCCTTTTCCAAAATTCCATTGTTTAAGTCTTTCTTGATGCCAAGCAACTTTACAACCATCTAAAATAAATTTTTCATTTTTATTCATATATAATCCCTTTCTTCTATTTGTTTTCTAAAATATTTTTTATCTTTAAGTAAATATTATCATAATCAAGTCCATTTTGTTTTTTTACTTGATTATGATTTCCATAACCTTTAGCAAAAACATCATTTAAACCTATTTTATAAACTTTACAATTTAAACCATTTTCAGCAATAACATCAGAAACTATTGAACTTAATCCACTTATTATATTATGTTCTTCAATTATTATAAAGTTTTTGCAATTTTTTGATAAATTAATTAAAGTTTCACTATCAAAAGGTTTTAAGCAATTAGCATCTATAAAACCTATATTATAACCATTTTCATTTAGTTTTTGACAAGCATTAAAAGCATCATATGCAATACTACCAGTTGAAATAATATAAAAATCTTTACCATCTATTATATTATTTAATTTTTTAATATTATCATTATAATTTTCTGAGTAAAATTCTTTTTCATTATTTGTACCTAATCTAATATATACAGGGCCTTTTATTTTATATGCTTGTTCTGTTACTTTTTGTGCCATTAATGGTGTGGATGGTGAAAATATAGTTAAATTAGGCAATACTCTTAAAACTCCTATATCTTCTGTTGAGTGATGAGTAGGGCCTAAATATCCATATGACACACCACTACCAATACCTACAATTTTTACATTTAAGTTATTAACACAAGCATCTACCCTTATAAATTCAAAACTTCTAAAAGCTAAAAATGCACTTATAGTATATATAAATGGTATTTTACCACAACTTGCAAGTCCACAACCAGCCATTACCATATTATTTTCAGACATACCAAAATTTAATAATTGTTCTGGAAAATCATTTTTAAAATCATCATATACAATAAGTCCATTATCTGATATTAAAGAAAGAACATTTTTATCTTCTTTTGCCAATTTATATAATGTTTTTAAATATGCATTTCTCATAAAAAAAGTTCCTCCTTTGTCATTTCAAGTTCATTTAAAAATATATCAAGCTCTTTTTCTGATGGTAATCTATAATGCCAAATAGGTTGATTTTCCATAATTGAAATACCTTTACCTTTTATAGTATTTGCTATTATAAGTCTTGGTTTTTCTATTTTATTGTTTAAGTTATCTTTTAAAACTTCTATTAGTTTATCTATATTGTGTCCATCTACTTCATAAACAAAAAATCCAAAACTTTCCCAAGACTTTTTAATATCCCCTAAATTTAATATTTCATCTATATTTCCCATGGCTTGTAACTTGTTATAGTCTAAAATAACTGTAAGATTGTCAAGTCTTCTATGTCCAGCACTCATAACAGCTTCCCAAACAGTACCTTCTTGACACTCTCCATCACCAAGAATAGTATAAATTTTACTATCAATTTTATCTAACTTATTTGCAATAGCAATTCCAATAGAAAATGAAAGTCCTCTACCTAAAGAACCAGTAGTAGCTTCAACTCCATCTAATTCCATATATTTTGGTTCGCCACCTACATTGCTATTTAATTTACAATATGAATTTAATTGTTCTTTTGATATATAACCTATTTTATTTAATACAGAATAAAGGGCAAGGCAACCATGCCCTTTACTAAATATTACTTTATCTCTATATTTCCATAAAGGGTTGTTTTTATCATATTTTAAAACAGAAAAATACAATGATACTAATATTTCTACACAGGAAAATGCTCCCCCTAAATGTCCAGAACCACCATTATAAGCTGTTTTAAAAATATCTTTTCTTATTTCTTTTGCCAATTGTTTTAAATCCAAAACAATCCCTACTTTCTTTAAATAAAATTAACATGGTCATTTGGGTTAACTAAATCGTTTAAATATCTATTTATTTCATCTAGTCTACAAATTTCCCTACATTGTTTATCTAAATCTTTATTTTCAAATCTTTTCATTACTTCTTTTCTGACAGTTCCTTCCCAAATAGAAACAAAACTTTCATCATTAATATTACCATAGCTATATTCTTTTTTACCCATAAATGCTATACAAGGATATAAATCCCCATTAACATCTAAATAAACCATAAATGGTAATCCATAACAAGTATGATAATTTCTCTTTGTATTTAATTTTTTAATAGCATTAGCTCTAAAATATATATTAAAATTATATGTTTTATATTGTTCTAATTCTTCTTCTAACCAAAGTAAATCATTGTAGTTTACTTCTATTATATTTGCACTTTGAGGGTGCTTTGAAAAAGGCTTTATTGTAAAATAGTCAACTCCTATTTCTCTTAAAGTTTTTGCCATATTTAATATTTCATTTTTATTGTCTTCCATTAATAAGGCTTGTACACCTAAAGTAGTTTTTAATTTTTGGTCTTTTTTTACTTTTACTGCTTCTTGTATATTAAATATTACTTTATCTAAATCTCCATCTTTACATCTATGAATATGATTATATGATTTATTTTCAAGACTTGCCGTTGAAAATCTAATCCAAGTTAAAGATTTTAATATATCTTTTGATATTTCTGGCTTTAATAATGCACCATTAGTTGAAATAGCTACATCTATATCAAATGATTTTGTTTTATTTATTATATTAGGGGCATTTTTGTGTAATAAAGGTTCTCCCTCACCTGCATAGATAATACTCTTTAAACCATTTTTTGATATTTCTTCTAAATTTTTAAGTAAATTTTCATCATTTATATATTTAGCATTATATCCTGTATAGTCTACAGCACAAAATATACATCTATGGTTACAAGCATTTGTAAGCCCTACTTCCATTTCTATTGGATATATATTTTCACCATTTAACCATTTACCTACTTCTATTGGGTGATAAAGTAATTTATGTGAATCTAGTCTAATATCTTTATTCATATTAATCCCTTTCTAATCTTCTTTTTATTTCTTGACATATCATATGCTCAAATGATAAATGTAAATCTTCTACTATTCCATAATTAAATGAATTTATGTGTAAATTTAAATCACTATTTTCTTTTAAATATCCACCACTAAACCCTGTAAAACCTACTATATCAACATTCTTTCCTTTTGCTACTTCTATTGTTTTTACTATATTTTTTGAATTTCCAGACGCTGATATTGCTATAAGTAAATCATTTTCATTAACATAATTTTTTAATTGTTCTGAAAATATATCATCATATGAAATGTCATTTCCTATTGCTGTTATAATAGGTATATTATCTGTTAAACTAAATACTTTAAATCTTTTTTTACCTTCAACATTTGTACCCTTTCCTAAATCACAAGCAAAATGTGAAGCAGTTGCAGCACTTCCGCCATTACCTATTATAAAAATTTGATTGTTATTTTTATATTTTAATATAATTAAATCTACAATTTTTTTAATTTCTTCTACATCAAAATTATCTATACATATTTTTAATTCTTCTATATATTTATTTATCATATATTATACCTTTCTAAATGTTTAGCAAATTCTAATAAGTTATTAAATGTATAATCACTATTTACTTTAATATCATTATAAATAAAAACTGTTTTTACACCTAAATTTTTACCAAACAATATATCTGTTTCCCTATCACCAACCATAAAAGAATTATTTACATTTATATTATATTTTTTAACTGCTTTTTCTCCTAATAAAGTATTAGGCTTTCTACAATTACAATTAATTGTATATTCATTTTCTTTTACAACTTTTTCTCTTTCTATATGTGGACAGAAAAATATATCATCAAATTTTAAAGTATCTTTTAAATACTTATTTATTTTTTCTACTTCTTCAATTGTTGTCATTTTTCTTGCAATAGCTGATTGATTTGAAATAACTATAATTATATAACCTAATTTCTTAAATATATCTATTGCTTCTTTTGAAAAGTCATATATTTTTACTTCATCTAAACTTTTTATATAATGTGTATCTTCTATTATTACACCATCTCTATCTAAAAAAATAGCTTTATTTTTCATATCTTCTAACCTAAATATTTAAACCAATCTTTTGTGGCTTCTTCTATACTGTTTGGTGTCCATATAGGGGCATTTTTCCAATAGTCGATATTTTCCAATATCATTTTTACACCTTCTTCTAATGAAATTTCTGCTTTCCATTTTAACATATTTGTTATTTTTGTTATATCTGCAAAGGTACAATCTGGCTCACCTGGTCTTTTTGGGATATATACTTTCTCTCCACCTAATAAATCACAAAGTCTATTTATTGAATATGTTCCACCACTTCCTACATTAAATACTTCATTACTTATTTCTGAAATTGCTGCCATATAAAATGCATTAGCTATATCTGTTACATAAGTGAAGTCCCTTGTTTGATTTCCGTCCCCTACAACTGTAAATGGTTTATTAGCTAATTTTTGTGCTAAAAATACTCCAAATACTGCTCCATATGTTCCAGAAGTTCTTGACCTTGTCCCATATACATTAAATAGTCTTAATGAAATAACTGGCAATTTATATACTTGTCCCCAATGTAAAACTGTTTCTTCTCCTAAATATTTCGATAACGCATATGGATATTGTGGAGATATTTCATTTCCTTCTTTCGTTGGATAGCTTTTTGCTATTCCATAACAAGATGATGATGCTGCATATACCAATTTTTTTATATTATATTTTCTTACTACTTCAACAACATTAAATGTACCCAAAACATTTGATGTATAATATTCTGTTGGCATTTGAATTGATGGTACTATATCTGCAAGTGCTGCCATATGAAATACATATGTTACACCTTCAAATATTTTTTCAATACTTTCTCTATCCCTTATATCTTCTTTAAATATTTCTAAATTTTTATTATCTTTATGATGTTCTAAATTTTCTAACCTTCCTGTTGATAAATTATCTATAACTCTTACTTTATGCCCTTCCTTTAATAATTTATCTACTATATGTGAACCTATAAATCCACAACCACCTGTTACAACTGAAATCATATTTTTTTCTCCTTTATTTAAAATCTGTATTTCTTTTGTATACTTATATATTGTTGAGTCCTACCAATATCACCACTTTTAAAAATATTTTTATAATTTGATATTTTTCCTGTTTCTAAAAATTCTTTTAAACAATTAATAATTCTTTCAATAAATTCATATATGTTGTTATTTATATCTTTAAATTCTATTAATAAATCTTCTAAAAATTTCAATATATTTTCTAAAATCTCATTTTCATTATTTTCTTCATATTGTTTACTAAAATTTCTTATATTTGTTAATATATTATATATTTTATTAGATTTATTTAAATTTATAATTGTTTCTTCTTGTCCATACATAATAAAATTATGTCTTTTCATTAAATATTGCTTCAAATAGTTGTTACTTAATTCTTTAAAGTTATCTATATCTTTATACCATGAAAAATCTGTAAATATATTTTGTGATGTACCTAAAATATAATAATCATTATTAATAAGTTCAATTACATCTTTTATTGTAAAAATGATATCATTATTAAATGCAGGGTTTAATATATCATCTTTTACCCAATCTTCAATGCTTCTTGACATATTTTTCAAATTTTTCATTGTACCTTCAAATATTTCAGTACACTTTTTTACTTTTTCGTTATAATCTGAAATATTTGAAATAATTATTGAACTTACTAATCTTTTCATTTGCTCAATAAACATACTACAATAGTCCATACAAGTTACAACCAATATTCCACCATTATCTAATTTATCTAGTAAATTTAAAATGATATCTTTTGCATTATCTATTGAATGTAAAAATCCTTCTGCTATTATAAAATCATATTTATTATTATCATTAAATTCTTCAATAGTTTTATTTTGAATATCTATTTCAGGCATTTTAAATAATTTTGTATTTTCAAATAATTGCTTCATTTCTTTTATACCATTTTTGTTTGGTTCAACTATAGTTATTTTTTTACATTCAAAGTGAAAAAATGCAAGTGTATTATAACCACTTCCTGCACCAACTTCTAAAATATTTTTATCTTTAAATGCAATAGCTGGTATACCCAATTGCCTATATAAATTTTCTCTTTTCCTTAAATGATTTTCCATATTACTAATATTTTGTTTTATAGGTAATATATTTTGTTCTTTATAATAATTTAAAAATTTATTCATAAAAAAAATCAATCCTTATCTTTAAAAAATTTTAATTAATTATTTTTGATAATTGAAATTATTGTTCTTTATAGTTATTCTTATAATATTCTTGTAAATAATTTAAAAACCTATTAGCTAATCCTGTATATGTAAATTCTCTTAAACTTATTTCTCTTCCTATGTTAGACATTCTTTTTCTTTCTTCGTCATTTTCAAGATAATACTTAACTTTATTTATTAAATCTTCTTTTGTTCTAAAAAATACCATTTCTTCATCTTCTTTGAAATACTTCCTAATATCACTTATATCTTCATTAGGATCTATATAACAATTTATAAAAAATCCACCACTTAAAAATGTTTCAAAAACTCTTGATTGTATACTTGATGCATTGTTACACCCTAAAACTATTTTAGAACTTTGAAATATTTTAGATAATTCTTCTCCATTTTTTGCTTCACCCATAGCATATGGTTTAAATCTTTCTATATTTGACCATTCTCTACCCCATAATTTTATATTTTTAAATCCAGCATTAATTAAAGTATCCACTATATTAACTTTTATAATAGTATAATTAAATTTATCAATAATATCTTCTTTAATTACATTAATAATATATTTAAAATTACCTATTAAATCTTCTAAAGATCCTGTACAATCATTAATAAAATTTTCTAAAACTAAATTTAAAAATTCATTTATTTCTTTTTTTGAAAAATATATTTTATTTGAATTAAGACTTTCTTCTAATAATTTTTCTAAAATAATGCCAGTAATTAAATTTATTTCTTTTTTTTCTCTTACAAATTCATATATATCACTATTATGGGCAACTAAACATATATCACAACTATATTTTTCTTTTTCTTCTTTTGTAAGCTCATACTTTTTATATGTAAATTCATCTGAACAAATAGGTGCATCTATAAACCTATCACTACTTATATTTTTTAAGTTATATAATTCTTTATCTGTTATAAAATGATTTAAAATAAAATCATTTTTTTCTAAATAAATTTCAGAGTTTTTTAAATTTCTCAAAAAAGGTATATCTTGTAACCAAGTTAAAAATACTATTTTATCACTTATATTAATAATATCTTTTCTTAACCAATTTATTGTAATTATTATATCTGGTTTAAAATTATTAATAAAATCAACAATATCTAAATTATTAATTGGTTTATTAAATTTAATTTCTAAATAAAAAGTTTCTAAACCTATTCTATTTAAAGCATTATTTAAATACCTTGAATGATATTTAAGAATTGTAGAAAATTCAGTTGTAATAATTAAAACTTTTGGATTTTTCTTAATAATATTTTGTATATATTTATTATCTTTATAATATAATTCTATTTCTCTATTATTTTTATCTAATATACTATTTGCATAATTTATTTTTTTTATTATTAATTGTATATACTTTAAATAATCATTTATTTCTTTATATGAATAAAATATTATTTTTTTTCTAAATAAATTATTTATATTATCTTTTAAATAAAAATTTATATTATTATAAATAAATATTCTATTTCTTATAAATAAAACATTAAACTTCATATTAAGTAGTAGACATTGAAATAAAGAATTATCAAATATTAAATAAATAGGAGTTCTAAATTTTGTAGCTTTATAACATATATCATCTATAAATGTATCTTTTTCTATTTGTAAAGAAATATTAAAATGTATATCATTAAAAATAATATGATAACCATTATTGTTATCTACTTCTTGAACATCTTTAGTATAACAAAATATTAGTTTTTCATTTAATTCTAAATAATATAAATGTTCATCATCAAACCAAAGTGGTAAACAAGTTACTTTATTATATGGTACAAAATCTTCTCCATAGTAATATTCATAGTTTTTCAAATCTTCAACATTTTGTTTATAATTTCCTATATATTCAGTTTCATTTCCTTTATAATAAGCATCTATTATTCCATTAATTATTTCTTCTTTAGGTTCAAATTCTTCTAAATATTTTTTAAAATATTTTAATGCTTCTTTATATCTTCCATTTTCAAATAATAATAATGCTATGTCCAATGAATAATCTACTATTAGTTCTAAATCTATATGTATTATTTTATCTATTAATATATTTGCTTCCTCATTTAAATTTTTAAACTTTAATTCTATAATTTCATCTATTATTTTATTTATATCTTCCATTTTTTTACCCCTTAAATATTTAATAATGTAGACATATATTTTAAAATATTAACTTTTTCTACACAATATTTATTCCCATAAATATTAGTAGATAATGAAGCTGAAATACTACCTAAAAATAAACCTATTTCATCTGGAGCATTAACACCTTTACAAAGACTAGATAATGAAAAAAAAGCATCACCAGCCCCAATAGTATCTTTAACTTTTAAAACAAGTGCTGGACAACTATATATTTCATTATCTTTTACTAAAAAAGCACCTTTAGAACCTCTTGTTAAAAAGCCATTACTTCCCAAAATATTACTAAGGATTTTTAAAGAATTTTGTTCATCTTCTTCATATGATGGAATAGCTAATTTCAATTCTTTTTGGTCTAAAACAAAAGTATTAGTTCTTTTATATTTAGTTATTAAGTTTCTACCATAATTAGATGAATTTGTTTGACAATTAATAGATAATATTTTTGCATTTTTTTCTATTATATCTATAATATCTTTATTTATTAAACCATGTCCAAAATCACATAAAACAACTAAATCAAATTGTTTTATTATTTTTTTTAACTTTGATTTTAAAATATCCATAATACTTGAATTAATATTGTTATACTCTTTTAAATTTGTTATTGCAAAAAGTTTTTTTAATTCTTCTCTATTTTCATTTTCTAAAACATATCTAGTTTTAAATATAGTTGAATATTGTTTACTATATTCTACATCTAAATTGAAATTAGCATTTTCTATAACAAGATTTTTTATATCATCATAACCTAAAATAGAAAATAATGTTGTATTTTTACAAAATTCATTTATATGATTAGCTATAGCAAAACTTCCACCTAAATATTTTTCATTTTTTAAAAATCTAGTTGAATATCCTACATCTTTTGACATAAGACCTTGAACAGAACAAAATATATATTCATCAATAATAATATCACCAATAACTAATACTTTTAAATCTTTCATTTTTTCTATATAATTATTAATATCATTAATAGAAAATTTCTTTTTAAAATCTTTAATATAAGATTTAACTTCATCAGACAATGAATTAAAATTATTATTTATAAGTTTTGTAGAACTAAAAACATAACCATTTGTATATTTGATTTCCCCACCAAATTTTTTAACAAGTTCAGCTTCTTCACAAATTTTTCCAGTTATATCTTCAGAATGATTTTCGTACTCTTTTCCTTTAACATAAAAATTAGGTTGAACACACTCTATAATATCTTTAGCTGTATATTCTTTAGATAATAAAACATAGTCTATATATTCAATAGCAGTTAAAAAACTTATTCTTAAATCATTATTAAAAAATGGTCTATCTGGACCTTTTCTAACAAATTCTTCTGAAGTTATGGAAACAACTAATATATCACCAAGTTTTTTAGCTTCTTTAAAATGAATTATATGTCCAGGGTGTAATAAATCAAAAACTCCATGACATAATACAACTTTTTTATTTCCAAAACCCTTTTTAATTTTTTTAAATTCATCTTGTGTAACAAATTTAGACATAATAATTACCCCTTTTTAATATAATATTTAAACTAACTTTATAAATAATTTTCTAATAAATAATCTACAATATAAGCTCTATTTTTATTTATTTCTATAGCTAAAATATCAAGTTTTTTTATTTTCATTTTTTAAATTAATAATTATTTGAGTTTTATTGTTATCAATATTTTTTAATTTTTCTTTTAACAACATTGATTTTCCACTTAAATTTTCATTTTTATTTTCATTTTTAGTATTTTTTAAATTTATAGCTTTTTCAAATCTATTTAACAAAATAATCACTCCTTATAAAATATTTTTATTTTTTAGTTCTTGTAATATATCTTTGTAAATTTTATATTGTTTTGAATTTTTATGTAATATGTTAATGGGTAAATGTTCAAGTTCTATTTTTTTAATTTTTATGATATTAAAAATTAAATTTTCAAGAGTTATTTTATTTAAACTTCAATTTTTTATACAAAAATCAATTAATTCATTAGATAATTTTATCCTTTTATCAATGTTATTTAAAATTAGTGTATTAATATTGTTTTCTTTACCTAAATTTTTTCGTATATTATTCCAAAGGGCTATGAAAAGTTCTACCCTTGAATACCATTTAATGAAACATATGATAATAAAATTATTTCATCTGCTATATAAAAGATATTTTGATTTGTTAAACTAAAACTTGGATTATTATCTATAATAATATAGTCATATTTATTAAATTTACTTTCATTTTCTTCAAAATATATTTTTAAAATACTTTATCTAGCTGTATAAGAAAATATTTTTAATTCCATTTCATATAAAATAAGGTCTGAAGTAATTAAATCTAAATTAGGGAATTGTTTTATAGGACTTTTTATTATTACATTTTCTAAATTAATATTGTTTTCAAAAATATCTTTGATAGTAAAATTTTGTTGTGTAATATCTATACCAACATTAAAAGTTAAATTTGATTATGGGTCAATATAAATTAATAATACTTTTTTGTTTTCTGATAATAAACCACCTATATCAAAAACAAAATTACTTTTACCTATACTATCTTTTAAAGTAGCAATAGTAATAACTTTTAAACGAACTCACACTCATTACATTGAAATTATAAAAAGTATATCAAATTTAATTTATTTTTTCAATTAAAATATAAATTTATATTAAATTTAATTTATATATTTATATTATTTTTATATTAAATAATATAATATATTATTTAAATGTTAAGTTGTAACGGTTTTGTAACGATTTTGTAACGGTTTTTGGGCTATTTGTAACGGTTTTTTTTAAGTTGTAACGGTTTTGTAACGGTTTTAAAAATAAAAAATCCCTAAAATTCAAGATTTTTTGATATTTATGATAATTTTTTTTTAAATTTGCAAAAAAAATTTTTTAAAATTTGTAAAACTTAATTTTTAGTGTTTTTTAAAATAAAAAGTTTTAAAAATACTCTAAAAACCGTTACAAAAATTTATAATTATGCTATAAGCCTTGATTTTCAAGGGTTTCAAGGTTTTTTATTAAATAAAAAAAAAGTGTTACACTTTTAAAAAAATTAACAAAAATTATATTAAAAACCCTTGAATTTTCAAGGGTTTAAAGGGTTTTTATTGATAATAAAAAACCGTTACAAAAAACCGTTACAAAACCGTTACAACCTAAGAAAAAAAATTTTACACATTAATTATTTATATTTTAAAAATAAAATTTTAATAAAAAATTAAATATTTACTTTTCTTGACGTAGAATAAACTTTAAAGTATAATAATTATGTTATAATTAATTAAATTGAATAAAAGAAAATAACTTTTTATTATAAAATTTATTTTCAAACAATAAAAAAAGCAATGAAAAACAATTCATTACTTTTTTAGTTTATAATATATATAGCTTTGATTTAGATTATTTTCTGCTTTTATCTATTTCAAAGCTTTTTATTTTACAAAAAAATATTTCATATATATTCTCCTATACATTATTGATTAAATGTATTAATAGCTTCTTTTTCTGCTTATTCACCTTCTTCGATACTTTCCACAATATCTTTATGAATAAATCTTTTATAAACATTTTTACAATTTCTAATAAGTTTTATTTCATATCCTTTTCTTTTCATATCTTTAAAAAATGAGTTTCTACCAACAGTTTGGTAACCACATTCCATTAAATATTTTACATAAAACTTTAAATAAATATCTTGAGGTGAGTAATCTTGGAAAGTGTATTTATATTCTTCTATAAATTCTATTAAGTTATCATTATCTCTTTTATATTCTTCTATAGCATCTTGCACGACTTTTGGTAATATAAATTCCCCATTATAAATAAGTCGTTGCAAATGCCCAATAGAAAGACATATAATATATTCAGTTACTTCTTTAGTTTTTAATAGTTTTAAAATATTTAAATTTTTAGATTTTCCTTTAAATTTTGCATTAAAAGGTACAATTATTTGTCTACGTCCCATACCATCAGTTTTATCACTCATTCTAGGTATTTCATTACAAGATACATACATTTTACAATATGGAATAAATTCAATAGCATTTTCATATAAAGCCCTTGCTGTTATAGTTTCACCAGAAACAATTCTTTTTAATGTACCAACATTTTTTAAATAAGTATTGTCTTCATCATCAGAAATATTTAAAAGTTTATTTCGTAGATGAATTAATTCATTTTTGTCGCTTAGGTCACTTAACTGTTTGTGTGAAACATTAATACGTTTAAATTCAGGCATATCCCTTTCTAAAATATATTCTATTAGTTTAAAGTATGTACTTTTACCATTA
>ERZ1643249.3339-NODE-3339-length-14187-cov-13.010473_pt1 | contig 14187 bp, 9 predicted proteins | sample MGYA00579263_ERZ1643249 | MGnify/ENA primary metagenome ERZ1643249 (study PRJEB29033, sample SAMEA4952264) | chicken gut metagenome | biome: Broiler Chicken; feature: Gastrointestinal Tract; material: Caecum | place: Ireland | collected 2018 | study: Broiler...
GATGCGTTTCCAACGGACATTTGCGGATAACTTCCCTGCTGCTTGGCGTAAGTATTGGCGATATTGTTCCCCTGACTGTCGTTTGTTGCTCCGTCGGCGTAACTTGCAGTATTCGCGCGCGTTGGAACCGTTGTGCCGTTAAGGATATTGTCAATCATCTTTTTTGTTGCCAAAATCCCACTCATTTTCGTCCTCCTATAAAAAGATTATATTTCCTGTTATATTGCTCGTCGGTGTGCTTTGACAAGTAATAATAACATTATTGTTTGAATCAAGAGAAACCGACAAATTGTTTGTTACAACAGCTTCTGCGCTTTCATCTTCCGCAATAAAATATGGAATGTTATTGCTTGTAACATTTCCCAAATCAGGATACGTTGCGCTTGTCAAGGTTATACTGTTATTTTGCCATTGCGATGTTGATAAAACAATTTGAATCTTATTGATAGAAAATGCTTTTCCTGCGGACATTTCAGGATATGTCCCGTCAGGCGAAACAGAACTTCCGTCATAATTACACAACATCCAAACATCCTGCCAGTTTTGCGCAACACCCGGCTCAACGTTTATGCTTGACGTTTTTGCTATGTACGCGCCTCCGTTATGGCGAACAATGTTCAGTTTTTGATATTTGATCTGCGCAAGCCAGTTTCCGACCGGGACGGGAGAAACAATACCGAGTGCTTTTATTTGTTCATTTAAGGCAACAATCCCTGAACGATTTACGGGAGTTTTCTGCATAAGGAAACCTCTTTTGATTAGTTAAAAATAAATATTCTTCCCGAAATAGAAGCAGCTGGAGTACTCTCGCAAGTAAATGTAATGCTCCCCGCGCCTTGACCTGTCAAATCAACGCCGTTATTGATAACGCTTGCCGCGCTTGCATTATCTGATATAAACTGGACATCGCTTGTCGAAGTCACGCTTGCAAGTATGGGATAAGACGACGAGGTGAGTGTAACGCTGTTGTTGCTCCATGCGGTAGTCGCAATCGTTACGGTTGTTCGATCGACGCCGCCTGTCGCAATCGTCAACTCTTTTGCGGATGAACCATCGTAAGTGGTCGTTGTGTCGCCTTGAATGATTGTCAGGGCATTCGCTACTTTGTCAGCGGTATCAGCCGTCGTTGCGTTTTGCGCGTTGGTTGCGTTCCCTACGGTCATACCAGAATAAGTACCCGTTGTCCGCGCATAGTTTGACGCGGCAACCCCACCGAGCTGTTGTGCGTTCGTTGCATTGCCGACGGTCATATTCGGATAATTACCGTTTATTTGTGCATAATCAGAAAGGTCAATAAATGAGCCATAGACATCAAAGTAATAGCTGTTTCCATTCTGCACAACGGCAACATTTGTTCCCGCTGGATATGTATTCCCCGCCCCTTCAAGAAACCTTGCATCAGTCGTAAAACTATCCGTAATGTTCCATACATAACCAAGATTGCTTGCGGATGGCGCAGGAAGATTTGCATAAGCGATTGAGCCTTGCGGCTTTAACGCAGAGGCAAGCCCTAAATCTGCCGCCGTGATTTCCCTTGCCACAGAGCCATTATATGTTTTGTTCCCAAAGGTAAGCGCATATTGAACTTGATTTGCCGTTTGTGCCGTATCTGCTGTATCTGCGGAAGTAGCATTCGTCGCGTTTGTGGCGTTTCCAACGGTCATGTCGGGATAAGTGCCGTTTTGCAGGGCATAATTTCCTGTCGGCTGTTTCCCGGCAAGCCCGTCCGTCAGCTCTTCTTTTGTGGCATAGGTATTTTCGATATTATTCCCGCCGCCGTCTTGCGTCGCTTTTGTAGCCGTAGTGGCGGTATCTGCATTGGCCGCGTTCCCAACCGTCATATTAGGGTAATTCCCGTTTGTCCGCGCATAGGAATTAGCAATATTATTGCCGTTTCCGTCTTGATTTGCCCTCTGCGCAATCTGCACAAGAGTGGTACCGTCTATGACGTTGTCTATCATTTTGGTGGTAGCAATAGCCATTTTGTTTTTCTCCTTATTAAACGATTATTTCGACGCAAACGGTGATGTTTACGCTCGGTACAATAGAGCAAGTGAAAACGATTTGCCCGTTGGAAATCACGTCTGTAATGCCTGCATTGATATATGCGTTCGCGCTCGAATCTTTCGGATAAACAAGCGTGATTGCAGATGCCATGACGTTTGGCAATGTAATAATTTGCCGATTATTATTATCCCATCCGCCTGTCGTAAGCGTAAATTCATAAGGCTTGGAATCGGGAATAGCAACATCTGTTTCCTGCGATCCATCGTAAGTCCCGAGCAAAACGCCTTTTTGCGTAAGCGACAAATCGTTAGCAACTTTGTTTGCCGTTCCTGCCGTAAGCGCGGGATATGTACCTGTCGGGTCGAATACTTGTCCTGTATTTGCGTTCCCTGCTCTCTGCCACTTTGAATTTTGCATTACAACGCCATTGTTGAGTTTGTAACTGTACCAAACCGAAACAAGCACACCGACGACCAATTCATCTGCACGGAATACAGCATTATACGGCAAGAATATCTCTGTATTGTCCCCTATCAGCTTCACGCCGACTTTTCCCGTTTCTGCGTTCGCGGCTGTCGTTACGATTGCTCGCCTTGCCTTGATACAGGACTTTATCGTTTCGTTTTCCGCAATGCACTCATTGATGAGTGCCGTCAGCATTTGCTTTGTTTTCTGCGCGTCTGTATAAAGCCCCATGCTCTATCTCCTTTTTGTAGGTCGCAATCGTGCCCAAGCTGTCTTGCTCTATTGCTACGTTCGGATAATCCGTGACCGATGTTGCCGTAACGCTCATCGTACCTGTTTGATTAAGCGGGACAGAAAACGATTGAATGAGGTGACGCTCTACGGGTGAGCCTTGCTTGTCCGAGCGACGCACCGTTATAAGGTTGTTTTCTTGCAAGTGAAACATCTGCGTGCTTGTCACGGTAACTGTCTTTTGCAAGACGGTTGCGCGCTTTAAGCGAAATGCTGCGAGCGAGGCACATTGTTCTGCCGTGTAATAGCCACTCGCACTCTCTGTCTGCGATTTCCGTCCTATTCTTCCAACGCTTGTATCGCTCCCTGCGTCATTGTTTATAGCCCGCGCCATCGGCGCAAAGTCGCTGTCTAATGCCTCACCTATGATTGTGTATTCGTTATATACTTCACCGATATTCGATGTTTCGGAAAGTCCTAAAAATGTCTTGCTGTCCGTTGTGTAGTCCCATAAAACAGGCTTCGTTTGGTCGGCTATATCATTTTCGGAAGGAAGCACCGAAAGTCGCCCCGTCGCATCGTACCCTATCCATCCCGCAACAAGGTCGTTTAATTCCATGAGAATATCAGCATAGCTTTGTCCATATTCGACCTCTAACTCATAAGGTACGAGGTTGTTTGTATACACTTGCCCGTTAACTATCGTTGTGCGGTTGTTGAAGTAGTCCGTAAACAACGGTGTTATTGGGTCTATCATTTGCATAATATCCGTAGTTGGCGCAAGAGTAAAGCGAGAAATCTGCAATACTCTTTGCATTGCAGCAAAGATATTCGCCCCTGTTTCTACTTGATATGTGTCGCGGAGCTTCCCGAAAAGAGAGCCGTCAAGGTACGCCCACTTGTCCGTCAAGGTATAGCTTGCTTGCCGTGAGTTCGGCTTCCAATCGAGCGATGGACTATCGAAATAAAACACGCCCTGCGGAAGATAGAAGTCCGTACCATCCGATAACTTCAAGCCCATCATGAGCCGCACTTTATTTCCGAACCATATCTTATTGACGGCGAAGTCAAACGCGCCGTCGAGGTTAGCGAAAGAAACGCTTGCTTGTCTCCGCTTTCCGTTTTGGAGAGATACATTGAGCGTGCCGTCTTGCAAGAATGCACGGCTTCCCGCAGAATATCCGCCGTAGCCTCTGTGATAGTTGTTATCTATCACAAAGGCTGTTGTCCCGTCATCATTTAGAAATTCGAGCTTGGCGAGTTTGACTATCTTATCGGGGTTGGAAATGATTTTTAAGTATTCCTGATACTCTTGTGCGGTCGGCATTTTTGATCACCTACTTTTTATTCGCTGTTAAAACGCCGTCCTGCGGATTTGATGCAACGCTCGGTAAGGGATTGACCACATTTTCCGAACCAACAGGCGTTGAACCAACAAGATAGAAAGAAGTACCATTGTAAGGGAAAGGATACGAAACTCGAAGAACTCCTGTCGTTACATCTACATCGAGCCTGACATCAAGTACTTCCGCACCACTATTCCACCCTTCGTCATCGGGCGTTTGGATAATGGAAACATTGCTTGCGTCTCCAATCTCTTTCCACGGCAAGGAAATCGTCACCTGCATCTCGCGCGTTTTTTGCGTAGCAGTCATCTGCACAGTACCGACATCCACCATCCACAAATGTCCTTTCATATCTTTCAAGAAAAGTGTGTTTGTGGTCGTAGATAGCGCGTTCAGTTCGTCCATGAGCTGCGTGCTATCCCAATATTTGTAGACTTTCGGATCGACAAAACCAATAAGCGCTTGAAGAGTACCGCTCGCATAGTTAGCCGTCGACTGAAATACCGTAGGATAAGGCGTGAAGTTTTGCACATAACTCTTGTTGCTGTTGTTCGATACCGTCATATCCTGTATATTGCAGGAGAATTGATATTCTTTTATGACATGGTAACATTTGTCGCTTTCATTGTATTGCGTGGAAAGAAGAGAAAATCTATTAAATTGTCTCTTTAACGGAGACTGCTCTGTTGATTTTACCCCCATAAACGCACCGTTTGCGTCGTAGACATAGAAATCATAGATATAACTCTCGTTACTCTTTATACCATAGTCCTTCAACTTATATACTGTTGAGGGCAACGTTGTAATTTCTATGTTTTTCGTTCCATCTACTGTACGTCTATAAATTCTAAACCCTGTTCCCGCACCGGTACCTGTCCCCCCGTCTATTCCTGTAATAAAATTGGCAAATAAATCAAGGGTATATTGTTCCGAGTTCCATGAAGGACTAAAAGAAGGGTCTGTCAGATCTGCTAAAATATTACTTCCGTCTCCGTCTACAACAGCAAAATAATCGCATTGTTGATAGCCCTGTAATTGTGTAGCCGTTATATTTTGCTGACTTAAAGAAACTGTAGATTGCACCTGACCTAAATATAAATTATCTCTAAATACATATGCTCGAATCAGAGACGGTGTAGCGGCAAGAACCAAATCAGTAGTATTTTCAAACTCTAACGACAAAGAGGTTATTGTTTGTCCATTCTCCTTCATGTTTATCCACGACAGTGTCCTTTCAACCGTTATGTTTTGCGGCTGAATTGAAAATAAAACTTGTCCGCACGACCAATAATTTACTATTGATGGTTGCCCCATTGCCGCGACAAGCATAGTGTTAGAAGGATTGAAACTTACGGTAGCAACATATGTAGGATTACGAGATGCCCAATTAGGATTATCACCAACCGTTGATAATTTTGTTACATAAGTTAAGCTGTTTGACTCTTTTTTGTAAACCAATATATCCGCTAATGATTCTGAATACCCCCCAAAAATAAAAAGATTTTTTGCGATTGTAAAAGCACTGTTTCTACAAGTAAATGTATCAGGGAATAATAAGGTGGAAACAAGAGTTACTGTGGTTGATGTAACGGAAAACAAGACAGCAGTTGTTGCAAAAGTACAAACCAACCAATTCCCATCAAAAGAAAGAGAAGAAAAATTCTGCGCATTTATTGTAAAGTCTGTTTTGATAGTCTCTGTAAAAGTTTGACCATTTACAGAAAAAACTTGAATTGTTAATTTCGCTGGATTACTCTGCGAATCCGTCGTGGCAACCACTAAAGAGCTTCCATCCGGAGAAAAACTTATATAACGACTTCCTAAAACTGCACCACTCGCTTCTGCTATGTCTGAAAAAGACAAGAAACTATTCCCTGATTTCAATCCATATTTGAGCCAGTATGTCTCCGGAGAAGATGTACTGTTTCCCGAAACTACAAGTAGATTGCTGTTTTGCGGGCTAAATGCAACTTGTCTGATTTCGTTGTAATCCATGTTTACAAACCCTAATGCAGAAGGCATCACTTCTCCAGAGTAAGTAATCACCTCACCTGACACAGAAAAATATATAATCTTCCTGCTATATGTATAGCCCAATAATAAAACTAAAGTGTCGTCGGTGGCGTTAAACGCTACACCGCTAACATATGACTCATCGGCTCCAAAATCATACCCTATGATTTCTGCTTGATTTGCTAAACGATTGTTTATAATAGAAAAACAATATACTTGTCCGGTATCAACACCTTGATAAGCATCACCTCCTGCAACAACATATAAATCTCCGTTATGACTAAATGCTGAACATTGAAATCTATATTTATTAAAATCACCAATCCAACCGTTAGCAGGGAAAGAGGCTTTACCTTTCCATAAAATTGTCCACGGCTGTTCAAAATTTATAGGTTGCAATTCTCCATTTTCGTCTGTTTTTTGACTCCATGCCACTGTAGCGTTTTCCGGAAGTATAAGCTGTCCGTCTTGCACCAACGCCGTACCTTCCGGGGTATTTACCCCCGGTATGTTCTCAACAGAGTCCCACTGCAACAAATTAGAATTTTCTTGACAGATAGGTATGACTGAAAAATCTCCTGTATATGTTTCCTGCTCATATTGTACCGCAAATGAAAGCTCCGCCGAAATAGATACTCCGCTTTCCGTTGTAATCGTACAAATTACAGTATAAGACTGCCCATCAAACAAACCATTGTACTCATAAAAAAGCACCGAGGTAGAAATATCTCCTGTATCGTCAATAGGCGCGCTCATGTCGTCGGCATTAAAAAGTTGCCAACGTACTGTGTTGATACTGTCCCCTTGCGCCTGCGAATAAGTTGCCGTAAAACTCTGCGTAGCAGAGGCAACGGGCGTTGTCGTAAGCGGCGTAATTGCAAGCGTAGGCTTTGTGCGCGTGATAAAAGACGATGCGGAGTTCTGCACCGTAAAAAATTGATTATAAAACGTATCTCCCGACGAAACAGCCACAACACCGCTTAATTGCGTACCGCTCGGCTGTGTCTCGGAAACCGAGAATGTTATATCCGTTTTTGCGCGGCTATTATTGCCGCTGGTTACGACCCAACCCGCATTATGCGTGAAGTTGAAATATATCGTGTTTCCGCTGACAAAATACGCAGCGTTTGCAACGGTAAAGGAAACATACTGTGTTACTCCGCTCACAGAATACGAGAAATAATATGTCGTTCCTGCCGAGAGATTGCTTGTAATCGGCACTTTGCAAGCGGTGCCGTTTTCTTGGAAAAACTGTACAATGCGGAATTTATAGCTGTTTCCGTCGGATATAGCACCTCCACTCCATGCCGACCATGTTTCGTTGGGCTGATACACAAATTGTACATAGTTTCCGAAACGGTCTTTCCCATAAAATGGCAGACTATACCCCTGCGCAGCGGTAGGATTTTCCGTAACAATACCAGAAGAACAGACAAATGTGGAGTTGGCGTTATTCTGCATGACATCAATCTGAAACAGCGTCATCGCGGAATTGCCGTTCACTTGCCATTGAATATTCACATTTTCAGCGCTTGCAACTGTTCCCGTTTGCGTCATTGTCGAAGGTATAATATTAGTCGGCTCGTAAAGCATATTTGCTGTTCTCCTTATTTTTCTACTTTGTAGGCACCATGCTCACCATTTGCAGGACTTCGCCAAACGGTTTACTCATCATGTCAGAGCCTATCTTTACTCCGTTTATGTAAGTGCTGTTGTTTGTGGTTGTTACGACATTGTTCCCCGCCGTACTTTGCAAAACGGGTGCTTGCGTATAAGCCCTTGCTTGCTCGAACATGATGCCCATGTCGCGCACATAGCGGTCAAATTGTGCATTGCTCGTCGGCGAAAGTATCTTTGCCGTAAGCGCAGGGTCGTTCACACTTTCGGGACGGGAGGTTGCCTTCGGAAGGAAGCCAAGTCCGCTTGCAATGCCGCCGCTATCAAACGAGACATTACCGAGGTCTATTCCATGCTCTTTTGCATAGTTGAGGAATTGATTGAGATACTCATGTAACCCCTCATTGTCTATTGCGGAGGCAATGCCCGTAAGGATAGCAAGGATACTCTCGTTGGTCGCATTCCCGCTCTCAAGTTCGGATATAATAGCAGTATCGACGCTTTCTTGGAGATTCTCAATGGCATTATTCAAATTTTCTTCCGCAGATTTAACATCTTCTTCTGCTTCTGAAATAGCTTTTTCGTCTTGTACCCACTCAAACTGACCCGTTTCGGCGTTTAGACGATAAACACCACGAGCATTTTTCGCATCTTCGAGCGCCTGCTGTGCGTCTAAAAGTTCTTTCTGCGCTTCAAGGACGGCCTCTTTCTTTTCTTCAAGATCAAGACTTTCCTTTTGAAGGTCTCGCAACTCTTTATAGCCGTCGATAAAATTATCAAGAGCATCCCCTTCTAATTCCTCAATTTTATGGAGTTGCTCGTCAAAAGCATCGTTTGTTTCTTGAACAATACCAAATACCTTTTCAAGGTATTCAGCATAAGTGATCGTTCCGTTAAGCAACCCTTGAGTTAATTCATAGCGCTCTTGTAATGTAACTGCTTCCTGATATTCAGACGAATTTAGGGTATCAATTTGATCTTGTAGGGATTTTGTTAAACGAACAATTTCTTCATCCGTAAAAATTCCGCTACTATTAGCTGCAATAGCTGATTTTATCGCTTCTAAAGCGGCTATTTGCTGTTCTATTGTGCCTGTTACGGCAAATCCTCCTGTAGAAGTCCCTTCTCTGTAATCTTTATCAAGCCAATTTAATGGACTTCCTACCATTAAAATATCGCCAATACCCGACCAAATATCGCCAGATGAAAAGTCTTCTCCTATTTGTGTAAACTGACTCAAGGTAGGCAACAAGTTATCCATAACAACTTGTGCATTATCAATCCCCGCGTCTTTTAAGGCTTGATTTAATTTATCTTCAAAATCTCCTTTATCGAAATAGTTACCCTCAAATAAATCAACAGATGTTTCAGAAGTGCCGTTAATTAAACTGTTTGCAATGTTAATAGCCGCTTCATTTTCTTTTAGCCAATCCTGTGCCTGTTGCTTTAACTGTTCCTCTGAAAGTTGCTCTATAAGTCCTAACTGCTCTTTAATTGAACCATTTATAAGGTCAAGGCTGTCGGCATAATCGGAATTGCTCGCAATGAGCGCGTTTTGAATTTCGAGAAGGCTGTTTTGCGCATCTGCCTTTTCGCTTTCTTGCGCTGTTGCACTTTCAAGGACGGCTCTGTATTTTTCAATTTCTTGCACATACTCATCATATTGTTGCGCTACTTTTTTATTCGCTTCGAGAGCCTCGTTTGCAGATTGAATCGCGGTATTATTTGCTTCAATTTGCGCTTGTTCTGCTTCATCTTGCGCCTCTCTGCTTTTGTTTATAGCCTCACTAATGAAGCCAGTCACAACAGAAATAGTTGTTGCAATTAAACCGATAACCCCAAGAGCTGCATTAAGTTTTTGTGCTGCCGTTGCAGTGCTCGTAAATCCTGCTTTTAATGCGTTAAGTCCGCTTGTAATTTTAGATATTACATCTTTACCAAAAACAACACCTAATGCTGTTCCTAACGCCAAAACAGTTGTACGAAGCCCACCCGTCCATTCCATTACATCCAAAACTACGGAGCCGACATCGAGCAAATCTTTCTTAAATTGAAGCCACCCTTGCTCATCGTTCGCCAAATGTTGCCATTTCGCCTGTAATGAATTGAGCTTCGCCTCGTATGTATCCATATACTTGGCTTGCTCTTCAGCGGTGTAACCGGCTGCATCGGAAATCTCCCCCATGACTTCTTTGACTTCCTCAAAGTTATTCATGAGAGCGATAAAGTAGTTTTTACGGTACACGCCCGCGCTGTCGTAAACGCCTGTCAGGCTATCGTAAATCTCGGAAAGTTCGCCTTCGAGTTCCGCGTCAAGCCCCGAACTTTCTGTCCATTGCGAAAGAGCGTCTGCCTGTTGCGCGTCAAGGCTCTGCATTTCAATGGAAAGTTGTTCCCAAACATCGAGAATACTCTTTGCACCGAGCCTGTACTGTTCGACGACTTTGTTCATATCGTCGGACAACGAAGCAAAAGTATCGAGCGAAGAATCGCGCGTTGTGTATGAGAACAACGATTTGAGCGCGTTACCGATATTCTGCCCGCTTGCCGCTGTGGCTTCCGAGAGCGCGGAAATAAGACCAACCGTCTGTTCCAAAGACAAGTTAGCCGCCGCTGCGTATGAGCCTGTTTTTTGTAACGCCACCAAAAGCGCAGGGGTGTCGACCGCAGATTTGTCTGCGGCTTTGTTGAGTACATCAATTACATAGGTAAGTTCGCTTGCCTCGTAATTGAACTGTTGCATGACGGCAATCAAGCCTTCCGAGCTTTCAGTTGCCGTCAATTCCGCAACATTAAGCGCAAGGACAGCCGCTTCCGTAGCCTCAAGCGTTTCCTGCCACGAAAGCCCTGCTTTTGCGAAATTCTGCGCTATCTCTTGCACATTGTCGAACGACTGTCCGAGCCGTTCCGCAATGTCGTAGAGTTTGTTTGCAATCTCGCCGCCTTCTACCGTTTCATCAAGTACGCGCTGAATAGCGACGACGACTTTCTCCGTCTCTATAAGGGTCTCGTTGAGCGAGTTAAACGCCGAACGAATGAGCTGTATAGAGTTCATTACGATAGACGCGGAAAGTTGGAATTTGATAAAGCCTTGTATAATATCACGGAGCGTGCCGTGGTAGTTTTGCGCGCTGTTTTTGGTCGTCTCAAAGGCGGCGCGTTGTCTGTTCAGTCCTTCGCTGAAAGTGTTGAGCTGTTTCTGCGACGCATCGGAAAGCGTTCCCGTTGTCGTGTATTCCTGTCCGAGCGCTTGAAGCCCCGTAACAGCCTCTTGCGCGCCTTTTGCAATACCGTCAAATGTCCCTTTCGGATAGTATTGCTCTGCGCTTTTGATAGAGTTCAAAAGCGACGCATACTGTTTTTGCAGACGGAAAATACTGTCGCCCTGTTTCGGGCTAAACGGGTCTGAAGTTTTTAACTTCTCGCCTTCCGCCCTAATTTGCGCAACGTCAGCCGCCAGCTTCTTATATTCTTCCGACAAACGTTTTACTTCATCGCCATTGACTTCCTGCGCTTGCGAGAGTTTTTTGACCGCTTCAAAATTCTGCTCAATGCTTTTGCGCGTGGTGTCAAATGTACCGCTTGCATATTGCTTTTGAAGCGTATTAAGTTGATTTATGAGATTAGCGTACCCCTTGCGGAGCGTTTCAACATTTGCCGCAGTCCCCCTTGTCTGCTGTGCGGCTCTTGCTCCTGCATTGGCTACGCTGTCGTAATACTTTGTAAGCGCGTTTAATTGCGCCGTCAAATTTTTGTTGACGGTGATGGTAGAAAGCTGTTTTGCAAGGTCGGTAAAACTTGTTTTGAGAGTATTTACCGCCGCCTTTGCTTGTTTTAAGTCTGTATTGACCGTAAGTCTAATTTGCGCCATTAACTTTCTTCCCTGTCACGCTTTATATTGATTCCCCTTTCGGGTCGCCGTTGAGTTCGTTAAATGTATCGTTTCCGTCAATAGTGGTAGAGTTTTTTGTACTCTTCACTCCTAATGTTGAATCTTTTGCATTCATTCCGCGCACAAGCGACATCTCCGCTTGCCCGCCGATAAGCTGTTCTTTTATAAAGTTATCCCAAAACGGTCTCGGTTTGATTGCAACACCCCAAAGGTAGTTTTTACCGCTTTGTACAACGCGAATAACATCATCGCTGTCTTCGTAATAATTGCCGTCGCTCTCTGTATCAAATTCGTATGAAAAATCCAAGACATTCCCGCTTACTTTTCCTGTCATGTTTTTTTCACTGCCCATTGCGCCCGTCCGCTTATATTTTCTCGGTTTATATTGTTTATACGCGTCTTCTTGAACATGGCTTGCAAGCGAATCCGTAAAATCTCCGAGTACGGTATGCAACCCGGCAGTAACAGCGGTATCTATTTTTTCAGTAAGGGATTTCAAGTCTTTATCGAGGCTGTCAAGTCCTTCCACTGTAACATTAAACATAATCCCTCCTGTTGTTTTCAAAATTAAGGCATTGCCCCGCTCCCCGAAAGAAGCAGGGCAAGCCAAACAAGAGTTTGTTACGCTCCGGTAACAGTTACATTGCAAACCGCCGTAACGGTAGGTTTGCTTGTAACCGTAATCGTAACGGTCGTGCTGCCCGCCGCAACGCCTTCCACAACGCCGCTCGTGTTGACCGTTGCCGTACCCTGTGCCTGCGATTGATAGGTAAGGTCGGTATAGGTCGGCTGTACAAGCGAATCGTCGTCCATGACGTAACGGACGGGGATTTGCGCTTCGCCGCTCTCCGCAACGGTAACGCCACCGCCGATAACGACGAGAGCCTTGACTGCCTGTGCAACGTCGCCGCAGGGCGCGTACACCATGTAGCCAAGCACGGAGTTATCCTGCGCGCACTCTGCGCAAGTAACGTCCGCTTCGTCATAGGCAAGCGCCGAGAATGTCCACGAAGTCGTTGCGTTTTCCGTTTGCGAGCCGTTAATACCCGCGTCTCCGCCGATAAACTGCGCACGAGGCAGAATAATGTACACATAGCCCGCGAACGAGCTGTTCATACCGTTTGCACCTTGCGCCGTGTAAGCTGCCATGCGGATTTCCACACGGTTGATGGACGGAGCGAACACGGTAGGAATGACAAGTTCCTGTGCGGATGCCGCTTCGATATAGTAGCGCACGCAGTAGCTCTGCCCGCTTACCGCCGTGAAGTTCACGATTTGCTTTGTTTCGGGATCAACCTGATAATTCTTACCGTCATTTCCGACAAGACAAGTATATGTGGGGTTGCTCGAAGGTTCGCCGTAAGCCGCAACCGGCGTATTCGTAACGGTAAGCGTCGTTCCCTGTGCCGTGATAGTCTCCCGGAAAGGAATGGTGCCGTTATACGAAAGCGTGCCGCCCGTCTGAAGCTGTCTTGCCTGAAGCGAGAAGTCCTGTGCGGTCACTTCGCCCGTGAAGGTAGCCGAATCGGGAAGATTGACAACGACGGGAGCGCCAAGCCCCGCACGGATTTCGCCGTTGTTGACCGAAGACGTGATGTTGGAAGTGTCGAGCTTGTTGCTGTAACCGACAACATCGCCCGTCTGAATGTCGTACACCCAAATGTCGGCTGTGCCTTTGACGTAGAGCGAAGGATTGTCTAACCTGAAAGCCATTTGCTTTTTCTCCTTATAAGATTTATTGTGTTGGTTTGCCAGCCGCTACCGCCGCATTTATATCGCCTATGGCGCTCACGTTGGCATTTACATCGCTTGTACTGCGCAGGACGGGAGAAAGCCCTTCCGCTTTGTCGAAACACCATGAAAGGTACGGGTTTCCGTGTTTGAACTTCACCATACCGCTCATTTCCGCTTGTGCATAGAGCATATATTTTTTGTCCCGCTCTATCGCGTTTCTCCGCCGCTCGAATTTGAGTACAGTCCATTCGTCTACTACGCTTTCGTCCAAATGGCTCAAATACGCGACGGAGGCAATCATGGTGTCAATGTCAAACTTCAAAGAAGCCGCTTGCTCGGAAGCAAGCTCCTGTTCCGCTTGTACAAGGTCGGGATTGTAACTCTCGTCGGGGAGCGTCAACCCGTTCTGCTCCGCCACCAACGGGCGGATATACGCCGCAAAGTCTGCTGGCGTGATTTGGACGGTGTTCCCGCCCTGCGTCACCTTTATGTAGTCTAACTCTCGTATGTCGTCCTTGTGCAGATAAACGTGTTCAATTAGATTTTCCCTCTTGTATTCGAGCCGCAAAGAAAGATACAATAAACGGATAATCCGTTCAAACAAGCCTATCAGCTTTCCGTCCGACTTCGCAAAGTCAACATCCATCGCCCAAACCGCCGATAAAAACGGCATTGCCATGTATCGGACGGGAAAGGACGATTGCCTTGCCAACCATGCGTTTTTTACGTCGAGAAATTCCTCATAGCGTGACATTGTTACGGGATAGAAGAGTAAGCCTTTCCATTCAAGCGGCTCCCCTCTTCGGATTTTGTTCCTTTTCTCCCATGCCGATAATTTGCTCACTCTTAAACTCTCCTGCAATTTCGGCTATATATCTTCGG
>ERZ1643249.3342-NODE-3342-length-14183-cov-8.260051_pt1 | contig 14183 bp, 12 predicted proteins | sample MGYA00579263_ERZ1643249 | MGnify/ENA primary metagenome ERZ1643249 (study PRJEB29033, sample SAMEA4952264) | chicken gut metagenome | biome: Broiler Chicken; feature: Gastrointestinal Tract; material: Caecum | place: Ireland | collected 2018 | study: Broiler...
AACAAGACCATAATGGATATACTCATCAAGATCCAGGATTCTTAAATCATATGGTAACTAAAAAAGCCGATGTTGTAAGAATGTATTTACCACCGGATGCTAACTGTTTACTTTCTTGTGTAGATCATTGTATTAAGACTAAAAATTATATAAACGTAATTGTAGCATCTAAGCATCCAAGACCACAATGGTTAACTATGGATCAAGCAATAAAACATTGTACAAGTGGAGTTAGTATTTGGTCATGGGCTAGTAATGATAATGATTCAGAACCTGATTTAGTAATGGCATGTTGTGGAGATACTCCAACATTAGAAACATTAGCAGCTGTTTCAATTTTAAGAAATCATTTTAAAGATTTAAAAATAAGAGTAGTAAATGTTGTAGATTTAATGCGACTTCAATCAGATACTGAACATCCTCATGGATTATCAGATTATGATTATGATGCAATATTCACTAAAGATAAACCAATAATATTTGCATTCCATGGATACCCTAATTTAATACACCAATTAACTTACAGAAGAACTAACAAAAACTTACACGTTCATGGATATAAAGAAGAAGGAACTATTACAACACCATTTGACATGAGAGTACAAAATGAACTTGACAGATTCCATTTAGGAATGTCAGCATTAGAGCATACTGAAAAACTTCAAAAAGTATCAGCTAATTTACTTCAAATATGTAAAGATAAGTTAGAACATAAAGAATATATAAAAGAATATGGTGATGATTTACCAGAAATTAAATCATGGACTTGGGAAAAAGCAATGTTTAAAAATAAAAAATAATGTATATAATCTATAATAATAAGAAGATAAAATGTATATCGACACAATTAGACACTTTTTTAAGATACAAAAGATGTAAAATAGATTATGGAGTGATAATTCCTAATACTAATAGGTTTAGTACCATTTTATCTTCTCAAAACATAGATATTATAATATTAAATAATAAACAAGAAATAGTAGCATTTAAATATAATATGTTTCCTAATACTATTTTTGAAGATAAAGACGGAGATATTGTTGTAGTATTACCCCCGGGTACTTTTAATGATTTAAAAATTGGGAATAAATTAACAATTGAAGATAATTAGGTATCTTTTTATGTAAGGAGGGAAACTTTGAAAGATTGGCATTCTTATAGTATAGATAAAGTATATAAAATATTAAAGACTGGAAGTGAAGGACTTAATAATAATGAAGTTAGTAAAAGATTAACTAAATACGGGAAGAATGAACTTCCTAGTAAGAAGAAAGAAAGTATAGTAGTAAAATTTTTTAAACAATTATTAAATCCTATAGTAATGCTACTTGCAAGTACTGTTATTATATCTTTATTTATTGGAGAGTTAGTGGATGCAATAGCTATTTTTTCAATAATTATAATAGATTTAACTTTAGGTACTTATCAAGAATATAAGGCAGAAAAAAATGCGGAAGCACTTTCAAAAATGATAGTAGACACAGTAAAAGTTTTAAGAAATAATAAAAAAATAGAAGTTAATTCATCAGACATAGTAGTAGGAGATATTATCTATTTAGAATCAGGTGATAAGATAAGTGCAGATGCTAGAATAATAGAATGTGATAATCTTCAAGTAGATGAATCTCTTTTAACCGGAGAAAGTGCTAGTGCTAATAAATTTACAGATGTACTGGGTATTGAAGTATTACTTGCAGATAGGGATAATATGTTATATGCTGGTACTAATGTTATAACAGGAAGAGCTATCGCGGTAGTAGTAGCAACAGGAATTAATACAGAAATAGGTAAAATTGCTGATACAGTTAACAGTAAAAAAGATACAAAGTCTCCTCTTACTATCAGAATAGAAAGATTTTCTAAGCAAATAAGTATATTAGTAATAATTAATGCTATTGTAATAATAACAATTCTTTTATCTAAAGGAATACCAGGAAGTGAAATCTTTTTATCAGTAGTAGCCTTATCAGTATCGACAATGCCAGAAGGATTACCTCTTGCTGTAACAGTAGCTTTATCAGTTGCATCAAGCAAAATGGCGAAGCAAAATGTTATAGTAAAAAAACTAAATTCCGTAGAAACTTTAGGTAGTTGTACAGTAATTGCTACCGATAAGACAGGTACTCTTACTGTAAATGAACAAACTGCTAAAAAAGTATTATTACCAGATAATTCTATATATGAAATAGAAGGAACTGGATATAGTGATAAAGGTAATATAATTACTAATGATGATATTGATAAATTAAAATATATTAGTAAACTTGGAATTATAAATAATGAAGGAACAATAGAAAAGAAAAATAAAAAAATTATTCCTATTGGAGATTCAATTGATGTAGCATTTTTAATTTTAGGAATGAAAACTAATGTAAATAAAGATGATATTGAGATAATTAATGTAATTCATTATGAATCAGAGAAAAAATATTCAGCAGTATTTTATAGATATGAAGATAAAATTCATTGTACTGTAAAAGGTTCTATTGAAAAAGTAATAGATTTTTCTAATAATATGATGGTGAATAACAAGAAAGAACCAATTGATAGTGATTTCTTAATTAAACAAAATGAAGATTTAGCCAAAGAAGGGTATCGTGTAATTGCCTTAGCTGATGGTATTATAAAAACTAAGAAAGAAAGTTACACCGAAGAAGATATAAAAGAATTAAATTTTTACGGTTTATTAGGATTTATTGATCCAATTAGGGAAGAAGCAAAAGTATCTGTAAATGAGTGTAAAACAGCAGGAATAAAAGTTATTATGGTAACAGGAGATCATCCTTTAACAGCCTTTGCAATAGGAAAAGAATTAGGAATAGTTACTGATTATAGTGAAGTTACGACAGGATTAGAAGTAAGTAAACATTTTAAATTAGGTCAAAAAGAATTTGATAATTTTATAAAAGATAAAAAAGTATTTACAAGAGTAACTCCAATGGATAAACTAGAAATAGTGGAATCTTTAAAAAGAAATGGCGAATTTGTAGCAGTTACTGGAGATGGAGTAAATGATGCTCCCGCAATTAAAAGTGGAAATATAGGAATTGCTATGGGAAGTGGAACTGATGTAAGTAAAGAGACTGCTACAATGATAATAACAGATGATAACTTTAAATCAATAGTAACAGGAATTAAAGAAGGAAGAACAGCTTATAGCAATATTAGAAAAGTAGCATATATGTTATTATCTTGTGGTTTTGCGGAAGTATTCTTCTTTATAATGTCAATTGTATTAGACCTACCTATGCCACTTGTTGCAATCCAACTTTTATGGCTAAATATTGTAACTGATGGACTTCAAGATTTTTCATTATCATTTGAAAAAAGTGAAAAAAATATTATGAAAGAAAAACCAAGGAATCCTAAAGAATCAATATTTGATAAAGACTTGTTAATAGAAGTATTATTATCAGGATTAACAATTGGTATAATAGTATTTTCTGTATGGTATTTCCTATTAACCAAATTAAATATGGAAGTATCACTTGCAAGAGGATATATAATGGTTCTTATGGTATTTATGCAAAATATTCATGTATTTAATTGTCGTAGTGAAAAACAATCAGCATTTAAAATGTCAATTAAAGATAATCCATTAATTGTATTTAGTATAGTAGTGGCAATTATACTTCAAATAATAATTATGGAAGTACCTATATTAAGTCACTTTTTACAAACAAGTACTGTACCTATAACTGATATGTTGATATTATTAATGATTTCTAGTATAATTTTATTTGTAATGGAATTATATAAGATGATTAGATATAGAAATTAACGGAGGATGTATGGCAGAAGTAATAGATTTTAGTAAACATAGAGAATATAGTAAAGCGCAAAAAGATGATGTACGAAAACTTAAAAATTACGTTGATAGTATATATAAAGATTATTATAATTTAAGTGATAATGATAAAATATTGAAAAAAGAATTTGATAAAATATATTTGAAAATTATGAACAATAATTGGATAAGTGAAAAGAATTTAGATAAATTTTTAAAAGATATTCAGTATTTTTTAGATAATTTGGTTATGTTTGATGATAATTTATATGATATGTATCCGATTATTATATATACAGTATTAGTAGATACTTTAAAACTAAAATATTTAGATTTAGATATAGAAGTTAAAGATGCTATTATGAGAAGTGTCTATAATTCTGGAATAAGTTATTCTTTTTATAAAAAAGCAGGACAAATTATATTAAATGAAGAAGTAATTACTAGAATAGAAAATTTGATTGAAAAAGATATAGATAATTATAGAATATTAGAATCAATATTAAGTGATGCTGATTATTCATTTAGTAAAAATCCTGATGTAAGTGATGCTGTTAATCTTTTAGATGGTTTTAATAAGAAAGATGATATAGAAGATGAAAGATTAATTTCTAAAGAAGAATTTACTATTGATGATGTATATAATTTATGTTTAGAACAAATTAATTTATTAATGGAATTTAGTGATGCTTTTTTCACCAAAAAAGATATAAAAAAATTAGAAAAAATAAAATTGTTAAAAACAGCAGGAAGTTTTTTACAAATGGAATTTATAAACTTTGTTAAAATAATAAATAATAGTAATAATATTAATTTAATTGATAAAATTAGAAAAATAATTGAATTAATAGATATTTTTGTAGTTGAAGATAATAAAGTGATTGAAGTTGATTTTAAGAAAAGGTAATATATATGAAAATTAATGATAATATATATTTGAGAAATATTGAAGATAAAGAAATTGATTATAAAATGTTGTATAAATGGTGTAGTAATCCTAAAGTATACAAATATTTTGAACAAAGAATATTATCTTATGAAGAAATAATGGACAAATATAAAAAAAGAATTAGTAGTGATTGTTTAATAAAAACAAAAATTATAATGTATAAAACTATACCGATTGGTTTAGTTCAATATTATGAAATGAATTATGAAGATAAAAGTTATTTTGATTTAAATAAGTATGATAAAGTTTTTTCGATAGACATATTTATTGGGGAAGATACCTATCATAATTTAGGTATTGGTAGTACAATAATTAATTATATTAGTGATTATTTACTAAACGATTGTGAAATAGTAGCTTTAGCACCTGAAAGTGATAATGTTAATGCTATTAAGTGTTATCAAAAATGTGGTTTTAAAATAGTAAAAAAATATGATTATTTAGATAGTTTAGGAAATAAAACGATAAATACTTTAATGATAAAACAATAATTTTATCTTTTTTTATATATGGAAGTGATATTTTATGAATAAAGAATTTGATAAATTAATAAATAATATAAAAAAATGTAAAATGTGTCAAGATAGATTTGGTTTTGAACCACATCCAGTAATATTAGGTAATATTAATTCTAAAATAGTACAAATTAGTCAAGCTCCATCTGCAACTGTACATAATACATTAAAACCATTTACAGATATGAGTGGAAAAAGATTAAAGTATGAGTGGTATCAAATAGACGATAATACTTTTTATAATCCTGATAATTTTTATATAGTTGCCTTATCACATTGTTATCCAGGCAAAGATAAGAACGGTAATGATAGAATGCCTCCTAAAATATGTTATGAAAGATGGATAAAAAAAGAGTTAGAATATATAAATAATGAAATGTATATTTTAATTGGAGCCAAAGCTGCTAAAGTATTTTTTCCTAAAGATAATTTTAATGAATTAGTTTTTAAAAATAATTATATAAATGGTAAACTTACATTAGTATTGCCGCATCCGTCTCCTTTAAATATAAAATGGTTTAAAGAACATCCAGAATTTATGGATAATAGAATGATAGAAATTAGAAAATTCATAATTAAATTATTAAAATAATTGTGTTAAAAAATTTTATTAATTGTTTAATAATTAAACTATAATTGACTTACTGCTATAGGTATGTTAATATTAAAATAGGAGGAGTGAAGATGAAAAATAAAAAAGGGTTTACGTTAATAGAGGTTTTGGCAATTATTGTTCTAATTGCAATCGTTTTTAGTATAACTTTTTTAATTGTTAACAATGTTAATGATTCTGCAAAAGAAGAAACAATACAAATAAATGAAAATAGTATTTTGGCAGCAGCAAATATTTACACAGAAGAATTTAATAAGAATTTAAATTGGAGAAGTAATGATGAAGAAACAATGGTATGTGTAAGTGTTGAAGAAATTGTGAATCAAGGAATGCTAGAAAAAGATAAAGTAGGAACAAATTATGAAGAATATGTTGTAAAAGTTATTAAAAGTGACGATGATGTTAATAGTTATCATTTGATGAAAAAAACGGAATGCAAAATTTTAGATACAAAGCCACCAGTTATAAATGGTGAAAATGTTGAAATAGAAATAAAAGATGATTATGATGTTTATAATGGTGTTGAAATCGACGGCACAGGCAGTGAAATTATAAATAAAAATGTAACTTTAGATGGCAAAGAAATTACTAATACAAAAAATTTAGATTTAGGGGAATATATTTTAATTTATACAGCTGAAGACGAAGGAAATAATAGTGTTGAATTTACACGAACAATAAAAATAGTAGATACAAAAAAACCTGATATTATATCTTTAGAACAAGTTCCCGTTAGTAGTAATAACAATTGGCAAAAAGGGAATATAAAAGTTACCGGAAAAGCAAAAGATACTGGATCAGGAATACAATCTTATTTATTTAGTAAAGAAGAAAGTGTTGATAAAAATAATGTTAATTGGAAAAATTTAACTAGTGCTGAAGAGGAAATTACCCAATATATAAATTCATCTGACAATGGTAAGTTATATTTTCATGTAAAAGATAGAGCTGGTAATATTAGTAGTAAAGAAATACAATTGTACATTGATAATGTAGCACCAATTTTTGTAAGTAAAAATGGAAATATTTCTCTTAATAGTATACCAATGGCTACTTTTAAAGATGACCAATCTGGAATAAAAGAAGTAAAATATTATATAAGTACTATATCAACCAAACCTGATAAAAACAATAAAGCATTTAGTACTTCAAAGGATATTTCAATGTCTTGCAGGACAACTTATTATGCATGGGCAATAGGAATTGATAAAGCAGGAAATATTTCTGAGGTTGAAAGTTTAGGTAGTTATTATAGAAGTTGTTCATCAGGTGGCTCATCAAGTGGTTCGTCAAGTAGCTCATCAGGTGGCTCATCAGGTAGTTCTTGTGACGTAGTATGTCAAATGCAAAAAAATTCTGAAGCATGGCATAATGCAACTTCACAAAAAGAAAAAGATGAACTTCATAAGAAAAATGAAGAATTAGCACAACAACTTCCAGGATCAAGTTTTAATAAAGGAAATGGTACATGGAATGATAGTTCAGGGAATCCATATTATTCTGTAAGTGATAGCGATAAGAAAAAGTCATCAAGCAGTAGTAAAACTAGTAAAGGTAGATAGTAGGAGGATAAAATGAAAAAAATTATAATTATAAGTATGATTGTATTAACTTTATGCGGATGTGGAAGCAAAGAAAATAAAACAAATGAATATGATGCAAAAGTAGGAGAAATTCAAAATTTAGTTGAATCTAATAAGGAAATGCCTAAATTTAGTATTTCTGTAATGGGATTAATTGATGATACAATAACTAATGAAGATTTAAAAAATTTAAAAATTTATGATTTTGAAGTAGATGTTACTGCATATGATTTAGATCCTAATTCAGATGTATATCATGAAAAATGGAGTGGAGTAAAATTAAGTGAAATATTGGCTAAAAAAAATATAGAAAATTATGACAGCTTAGATTTTAAAGCAACAGGTAATCTTACTGTAACATATACTAAAGAAGAAATTAATGATAATTTATATTTAGTATTTTATAGAAATGATGTGTTGTTATCAGAAACAGAAGATACTCCAATAATGTTGTTTGCTGCAGATTTAAAAAATCGTTTTTGGGTTCCATCATTAACTAGAATAGATGTCAGATAATATTAATAATATTATTTTATAGGAAAGTAAATTTTATTACTTTCTTTTTTAATAAAATTTAAAATTAATTGTATTATTATAACAATTTTAGTAAAAATACATAAATTATTATAGAGGTGATTAACTTGAATTATGATAGAAAGCTAACAGGAGTTGTTATAGATCCCGGACATGGTGGAAGTGATTCAGGGGCAGTAGGCAATGATATGTTAGAGAAAGATTATACTTTATTAATATCTAAGTATATGTATGATAGATTTAAAGAGTTAGGTATTCCAGTAACTTTAACAAGAGATAGTGATGTTAGTTTGGATCCTACTAATAGGGTAAATAAGATATTAAATGCTTATGGAAATAATTCTGATGTAATAGTAATATCTAATCACTTGAATGCAGGAGGACATACTTAGCTCATACAACGATTAAATTTATAAGGGTATTAAGACGGCTATATTTGAATAAAAAATGTTATACTAGTATTTATAAATATAATATAACAGGACTAATAACTATATTTATAAAACAAAAAAGATGCATAATTTATGCATCTAGTGTACTCGATCCTTTGGTGGACAATAATCTTTGCCGTATGAATCCTTATCTTGAATTTTGCCATTTAAACCATGAATCACCAATTCTGATTTTTGATTCTTTGCAATAGTTCTTCCGTAATCTATTGCTTCTTGCTTAGTTGGTAAAATTTTTGTTGGTTTGGAATTCCCAGCACCAAGAACGTTCCATCCACCATTTGGGTTATGAGTAATATGCTGATTTTTACCCATTGTTATACATATCCTTTCTGCTAAAAACTAAAATACTTTGCATTTTAGAAAGAATATGGTATAATTACTTTGGTTGAGGAAATAGTTATACCATTTAGCTATTTTCTTTTTTTGTCTAAATTTTTTCTAGACAACTACATTGTATCATTTAATAAAAAGTAAGTCAACAAAAAAAATATAAAAAAGTTTTCAAAAAACATTTACTTTGTCCCAAGAAAGTAATATAATAATAATAGGTGATAAAAATGAAAAAAATAGATGTAATAAATTTGATAAAATACTATTCTGAGAAAAACGATTACGCTTTTAGAAATGAAGCATATAAAATTGCAAATGATTTTGATAAATCTGGTGATGTTCAATTAGCGGAATATATTATGGCTTTACTTTCTGATGCTAACACTTTTGTACCACAGTCTTCTGACTACTCATCTACTTTTTTTGAGAAGGTAGAAATAAACAATTCACCATTACCTTTGCCTGAAAAAATAAAAGATGATATTATAGGAATTGTAAATGCTATTGGACATAATGTTGGTGTTAATAAATTTTTATTTGAAGGATCACCTGGTACTGGAAAAACGGAAACTGTTAAACAAATAGCTAGAATCTTAAGCAGAGATTTATATATGGCGAAGTTCGATTCAATAATTGATAGTAAACTAGGGCAGACATCGAAAAATATATCTGCTGCTTTTGAAGAAATAAATAAATTGCCACATCCGGAAAAGATTATAATATTATTTGATGAAATAGATGCGTTGGCAATGGATAGATTAAATAACAATGACCTTAGAGAAATGGGAAGAGCAACATCAACTTTACTAAAAGAATTGGATAAATTAAATGATAATATTGTATTAATTGCGACAACAAATTTGTATAAATCGTTTGATAAGGCTTTGGTAAGACGCTTTGATTCAATTATTAATTTTAATAGATATACTAGAGACGATTTAGTTGAGGTTGCAGAATCTATATTGAATGAATATTTGGATAAATTTGATAATGTTGCAAAAGATTTGAGGCTATATAGAAAAATAATATTACTTATGGATCCATTGATTTATCCTGGGGATTTAAAAAATATTATAAAGACATCATTAGCATTTAGTAGTATAAATAATCAATATGATTATCTAATTAGATTATATGAAAATATAACATCAAATAAAATTAATGGAGATATAAAAAAATTACAGGAACAAGGTTTCACAATTAGGGAAATAGAACATTTAACTGGTATATCTAAAAGTCAAGTTTCTAGGGGGTTAAATAATGAATAATCTTATCAGATTAAAAGGGCCATTGAATGAGAGGAAAAATTTAAGTACTCCAGGGCAAGCAACATTTTCTGCTAATAGAGGAACTAGTGTTGAAAAATTGATTTCACTAAAAGAAGATTTACAAAAACTTTATAGTATATGGAGTAATGATCAAATATTAGAGGGTGCCCTTGTTAGTGTATATTATGATAGAATTGTTCCGAAAAGTAAAAGAATAAAAACTTTACTTTCAAAAGGATCAGAATTATCTAATAATTCTATAAGAGGTGCAAAATTTTCAGATGATGGAAACAAACACATTATTACACATTTTGTGAGTTTAGATACTATTGAGATCAATATAAAAAAATTAAATACAGCAATATATATAATGAAAAAGTGCTTCAATAATTATATTGATAATGAAAAACTTAAGAACATCAACACTTATAAAAGAATAATCGAAAAAAATAATATGTCAAAATCAACTTTCATAAATATAGTGACTGATGCATCTAATATTGAAAAATTTGGAATATTAGATAATAATCAATCTATCACTATAGATACTATAATTAATTTATATGAAATAGATTTACCTTTAGAAAATTTGATGAGTAAAATTGGAATTTCTAATACTGATTATACAAAAATTGATAATAATGTTATAAAATTTAAAAATATAAAGTCATTAAATATTTTTACTAAGAACGTTCCTTATTTGATTTCAATGTCAACAGTAGATATTTCACAGTATAATTTTTACACTTATAATAATGATGAGTTTGATTCACCAGTTGCTACAATTAAAGATCCAGAAAATGAACCGGTGATTGGTGTTATAGATACTTTGTTTGATCAAAATGTGTATTTTAATAAGTGGGTTGAGTATCATGATATGGTTGATCCAAATATACCAAAATCGCCAAGGGATTATGAGCATGGCACTTCTGTAACTTCAATAATAGTTGATGGTCCATCTTTTAATCCGCAATACGATGATGGTTGTGGAAATTTTAGAGTTAGGCATTTTGGAGTAGCGGTTCATGGAAAAAATAGTTCTCTTACAATAATTAGAAACATTGAGCAGGTTGTTGAAGAAAATCCTGATATACATGTTTGGAATTTATCATTGGGTTCTGATTTAGAAATAAATCCAAATTTTATTTCTCCAGAGGCTGCTTTATTAGATAAAATACAATTTGAAAAAAATGTTATATTTGTAATAGCTGGTACTAATGATAATGATGATTCTCTAAAGAAAAAAATTGGCTCTCCAGCTGATTCTATAAACGCTTTAGTAGTAAATTCATTAAATTTTTTAGGTGAAATACCATCATATGCAAGACATGGTAATGTTCTTTCTTTTTTTAATAAACCAGACATTTCGTATTATGGTGGAGATAAAAATGGTGCGTTTATTACATGCGTAGGGACTGGTGCAAAATTAGGCATAGGTACCTCATATGCGGCACCATGGATATCTCGTAAGATGTCTTATTTAATAGACGTTATGGGATTAACAAGAGAAATAGCAAAAGCTTTAATTATTGATTCTGCTACAAATTGGAATTATATTAATGATGAAAAATCTAAGTTTATTGGATTTGGAAAAGTTCCAATACACATCAATGATGTGATTAATTCTGCTGATGACGAAATTAAATTTTATATAGAAGGTACTTCAAACTTATATGATACATATACTCATAATATTCCGGTTCCTTTATATAAAGATAAATATCCATTTATTGCAAAAGCTACAATGTGTTATTTTCCAAATTGTTCAAGAAATCAAGGGGTAGATTATACAAATACTGAATTGGATATATATTTTGGAAGAATAGATAATAAAGGAAATATAAAATCAATAAATCAAAATATACAATCAGAAGGTAGTGAATATGGAATAAAAGAAAAAGAAGCAAGGCAATTTTATAGAAAATGGGATAATGTTAAACATATTACTCAGATATTAAAAGAAAATATTCGTCCTAAACAAAAATATGATAATGTACTTTGGGGATTAAGTATCAAATCTAAGGAAAGACTAGAAAAGAGAGATGGAGAAGGAATTAAGTTTGGTGTGGTAATTACTTTAAAAGAAATTAATGGGGTTAACAGAATGTCAGAATTTATAAATCAATGTTCACTAAGAGGTTGGTTAGTAAATCAAGTAAATGTTGAAAATAGAGTGGAAATATATAATAATGCTCAAGCAGAAATAGAATTTGATAACTAAAAATATATAATTGTTAATTTTTATATAAAACAAATCAAATATGTAAAATTAGAAATCAAATTATAAATTTATACTTTTTTAATGAAACATTTAAAATTCATTAATAGGACATAATGTTTTTTGTTATACAAGTAAAAACAATTTATTTAAATTAAAATTTGTGAGTGGTGGTTTATATGATAAAAGTAGTAGCAGCTTTAATTGAAAATGAAAATAAAGTTTTATTAGCTAGACGTTCTAGTGGTGATCCTGATTTATTTGGAAAGTGGGAATTTCCAGGTGGAAAAGTTGAACTAGATGAAAATGAAATGCATGCTATTGAAAGAGAAATAAAAGAAGAGTTTGAACTAATAATTAAAGCTAAAGATTTTATAATTAATAATGTATGTGAATATCCAACTAAGGTTGTTGATTTGAGACTATATAGATGTGATTATGTATCTGGTAAATTTAATCTACATGATCATTCTGAATATAAATGGGTAAATAAAGAACAATTATTAGAATATGATTTAGCTCCAGCTGATATTCCTTTAGCAGAGTATGTAAAGAAGGTGAAGTAATGAAAGATGGTATTTATGAACAACTTTTAAATAATGAATTAAAAAGTAAATTAAATAATTCAGAATTCTTTTATAAAACTAACACGATTTTAAAATCTCCGGAAAATGCTAAGAATTTAATAACAGAATATTTAAAAGAAGTAACAAGAAAAGCTATGGATTGTATTCAAGAAAAAAATGTAGATGTAGAAGATAGCGAAAGAGTGTTAAAAGAAATTGAAATTTGTAATGAAATTTTGGATTTATTAAGAACAAAATTAGATTTTGATGAGTATAAAGACTTAGATTTATCTATGGATGCAGAAGTTTTAGAATATGCATTTAAAAAATTAAATAATAATTCATTCGATGGAAAAAATATTGTTAGGCCAGTTACTTCATTAGTAGAACCGACTTTATTTACAAATAGTTCTAAAGAAATTTCTTTATTATCAGAGTTAAGAAAAGAAATAGCTTCATCTGATGAAGTGATGTTATTAGTTTCTTTTATAAGAATGACTGGATTAATGCCTATTTATGAAGATTTAAAAGAATTTACCGCTAAAGGTAAAAAGTTAAGAGTTATTTCTACAACTTATACTAAAGCTACAGAATATAAGGCAATTGAAAAATTATTGGAATTACCAAATACTTCTATAAAAATTTCATATGAAACTGAAAATCAAAGATTACATGCAAAAGCATATATCTTTAAAAGAAACAATGGTTTTTCTACATTCTATATTGGCTCATCTAATTTATCTAGATCAGCTTTAGTTTATGGTGATGAGTGGAATGTTAAGTTAACTGAAAAAAATTCACCACAAATTTTTCAAAATGTTATTTCTGAATTTGAAACATATTGGAATTCATATGAATATAAAACTTTAAATAATACAGAAGAAGATAAAATTAAACTAAAAGATGCATTATCATATAAAATAGAAAATGTTAATGTTTATCAAAATTTAATGACTTATAAACCATATGATTATCAAGAACAAATATTGGAAAAATTAGAGGTTGAAAGAGAAATTTATCATCGAAATAGAAATTTAGTTGTAGCTGCTACTGGTGTAGGTAAAACAGTACTTGCTGCATTTGATTTTAAAAACTTTTTAGAAAAGAATCCTAATGCTAAATTTTTGTATGTAGTACATAGACAAGAAATTTTAAAAAAGAGTTGTGACACCTTTAGACAAATTTTAAAAGACGCTAATTTTGGTGAGTTATATGTAGGTAATTATAAACCTGAAAATATAAATAGATTATTTACAACACCATTAGGTTTAGAAAATATAATGAAACAGGTTGATCATAATTATTATGATTATATAGTTGCAGATGAAATACATCATGGTGCGGCTAAAACTTATACTAATTTCTTAA
>ERZ1643249.3343-NODE-3343-length-14181-cov-10.779909_pt1 | contig 14181 bp, 14 predicted proteins | sample MGYA00579263_ERZ1643249 | MGnify/ENA primary metagenome ERZ1643249 (study PRJEB29033, sample SAMEA4952264) | chicken gut metagenome | biome: Broiler Chicken; feature: Gastrointestinal Tract; material: Caecum | place: Ireland | collected 2018 | study: Broiler...
CTTGATAATCTTCTTTATAGAGAAGATACAAAAAAATATTTTAAAGCCAATTAAATGCTTATCACATAAATTTAAACAAAAAATTGAAAGGAAAAAAATTCTATGAAAAATTATAATAATAAAGAAGTAAGTCAAGATATGGCAGTTTCTGCTTAAATACTTTAATTAATTTCACAATTTTATATTTTACAATTTAAGCAGAAACTTTTTAATTTTATTTCAAATAGAATTTAATCAAATATACTTTTAAATATCGAAAATTCAAGGTTTACCAAAAACCTTTTTATATAGATTTGTGCCCAAATGGTGCCCATTTCATTTTATGTAACTTAAAATAGGCAAAAATAAAGAGTCCACAATCTCTTGCGACTCTAATAAAATCTTTGGTTGCGGGGGTAAGACTCGAACTTACGACCTTCGGGTTATGAGCCCGACGAGCTGCCAACTGCTCCACCCCGCGATGTAAACTACAAATAATATTATACTACTTATAATGTCCAATGTCAACACATTTGCTTAAAATACATAATTTTCCAATTTTCTGTTTAACTTTTCACTTGATGAATTTACAATTTTATATCTAGCTTTTCACTTTGCAAAATCCATTTTTTCTCGCATTTCAGCAATATTAACTAAAAATCTATATTAATAATTAAATTTACGACTTAGTAGTAATCTTTCCTTACACATTTATATTCTATTCAATAAATTTAAAATTATGCATTTTTTAAATATAAAAAACACTGTATTTTTTTATTACACTATGGTATACTGTATGTAGTTTAAAAATTTAAATATGTCTTAAGATTAACTTCTTAAAGGCAAAATAGAAAGGAATGATATTATGAAAAATGAATTAACAATAAAAAAGTGTAAGTCTTGCGGAGCAATAGTAAAAGTTATTGAAGATTGCAACTGTGATGCTTGTGGAATTATTTGCTGTAATGAACCAATGGAAATATTAGAGCCAAATTCAGTAGATGCAGCTGTAGAAAAGCATGTCCCTACTTATGAAAAAGTTGAAGATGAAATATTGGTTAAAGTTAATCATGTTATGGAAAAGGAACATTTTATTGAATGGGTAAGCATGGTTGCTGATAACAAAGAATATACTGTTAAATTACTTCCAGAACAAAATGCAGAAGCAAAATTCCCATATATATCTGGTGCAACTATATATGCTTATTGCAATAAACACGGTTTATGGAAAAAAGAGGTTGAATAATATTTTTATTCAACCTTTTCTCCTTCTTCTGCTTCTTCACAATCTAGTACTTGTTTTCCTATACTTGCAATTAAGTCACTTGCATTTGCAACTCCTTTAGTAAAAACTCCTACTAGATACGTATTTTTTCCATATATAATACCATAATCATGTGTATATTCTTCATATGATCCATATTTATGCGCTACTTCATATTGAGGTAATTGCGCTTTTAAATATATACCTCCTGAAGATTTTTTCATATATCCAATTAGTTCACTGTATTTTTCCGAATTTTGATATAAATATTGTAATACATCATAATAATATGAAGCACTAGCTATGTTTTCTTTATAAAATGTTTCTGGTAATTCAATATTTGTATATTTAGACAATTGATTTTTGCATTTTTCATATCCTTCTCTATTGACAAGAATATTTAATGCTGTATTATCACTATTTACTATACTTTGCTCGATAAGATATGAAATTGGTATCTTTTCTCCAACTGAATATTTCGCTGCCGTAGATCCTCCACCTTCCTCATAATCATCTTTAGTGTAAAGTAAAGTATCTGATATATTTAATATTCCCTCTTCTATCTTGTCATAGTACATCATAGCAACAGGAACTTTTATTGTACTTGCTGCTGTAAAATATGCATTTTCATTATAATAATAACTCTTTTTTTCTTCTATATTATAAAAAAAGAAATAAAAATTATTTTCATTTAGATTATTTTTTGTTCTTATATTATTTATTAATTCTTCTATTTTTACATCAATTGTTTCTTCTATAATATTCTCCTCTTCAGAAGATTCTACACTTGTTGCTACAACTTCCTCTGTTTTTTGTTCTTCTTCCTCTTCCATATGTGCTTCTTCCATACCCTTTTCTTCTTCCTGACTATTTTTTTCTTCTTTGTTCATGTTTTTAATGACCATTACTACTAAAGCTATTATTACTAGTATAAACATTAATCTAATAATAATTTTTGAATTTAGTCGAGATTCTTTTTTCTTAAAATGTTTTCCTTTTTTTCCCATATTTCTACTCCGTTTTTTATCTTATTATATCACTATATTAGAGCAAAGCGAAGTTTTTGTTTAGGAAAAATTTGATTTTTCCTATTCAACAAGAAAAAAGTAAATTTGTATACACAAATAATTATGCGAGCTTCTAACAAAAAACGTTAAAAAGCTCGCCATCATTCTAATAAAAATTATCTTAAAAATCCATTTATTATCTCGTCTTCTGCTTCTTTTTCAGATAATCCTAAAGTCATGAGTTTTATCAATTGTTCTCCTGCAATTTTTCCTATAGCAGCTTCATGTATTAAATTTGCTTCTACATTATTTGCTGTTATTTCCGGAGTTGCTGTAACTATTGCATTATCTTTTATTATTGCATCACATTCACTATGAGCAAAACATTTTTCATTACCATAAATCTTTGATATAAACTCTTGTTTTGAATTTTCTGTTGCAACAGATCTTGATGTAACATGTGTACTAGAATTTTCTCCGTCTAGTTTTACGTCAAATACTGTTTTTGCATATTGGTTTCCATCTGTCATTATTTTTTCTGTAACAACAAAATTTGTGTCTTTTTGCAATACTCCTTTTGTTTCTCTTATTGTTGAGCTAACTCCTTTTATTTGTGTACTTTCCATTTCCATGCTACTTCCATCTTTTAAATAGACTTCTGTTACAGGGTTTAATATTTTCTTTCCATCTCCGCTTCCTTCACCATAGTGTTTTTCTATATATCTTACTTTTGCTCCTTCTTCTAAATAGAATCTATGTATTCCATCATGTTGTGAATCTTTGTGATGGTCATTGTGTATACCACATCCTGCAATAATTATTACATTAGCATTTTTGCCTATATAAAAATCATTGTATACCACATCTTTTAATCCACTTTCTGTAATTATTACTGGTATATGTATAAATTCAAATTTAGTGTTTTCTTTTACATATATATCAATTCCTGACACATCTTTTTTAGTGACTATATTTACATTTTCTGTTACTTGTCTTTCTACTCCTTGTCCATTTCTTCTTATATTATATGCTCCTTTTGTAATATTCTCTAAATTAGAAACTTCGTTTAAAAGACTTTTGTCGACTTCATTTAATTTTTTTAATTCCATTTCTTTTTCTCGTATAATTAATATTAAATTATTTTATTATACGAATTCTCCTTTCTAACATTCTTTTTTTATTTTGCAACAACCGTTTGTTTTTTATTTCGCCATTTAATATTTCTTCACTTGTTCCAATTTGTCTTATTTTCCCTGATTTCATTAATACTATTTCATCTGCTATCTTTAAAATCTTTTCTTGATGGGAAATTATTATGGTTGTCCCTTTTGTTATTTCACTCATTGTTTGGAAAACATCTATTAAGTTATTAAAACTCCATAAGTCAATTCCTGCTTCTGGCTCATCAAATATTGTTAATTTTGTTTCTCTTAATGCTACTGTTGCTATTTCAATTCTTTTTAGCTCTCCTCCTGATAATGAACCATTAACTTCTCTATCTACATATTCTTTTGCACATAAACCAACTTTTGATAAAGCTTCACATGCTTCTTTTTTTGTTATTTTTTTATTTGCTGATATTTTTAGTAAATCATATACTGTAATTCCTTTAAATTTTACTGGCTGTTGAAATCCAAAACTAATTCCCAATTTTGCTCTTTCGTTTATTTCCATATCAGTTATATCTTTTCCGTCAAAAATAATTTTTCCTGAATCTGGTTTTTCTATTCCCATTATAATTTTTACTAATGTTGATTTTCCTGAACCATTAGGGCCTGTTATTGCAATAAATTTTCCTAAGTCTATATCTAGATTAATATTCTTTAAAATTTTTTTATTATCTCTTTCAAAACATATATCTTCTAATTTTAATATCATTTTTACCTTGTATGCTATATTTAATAATTTAAATATTCATACTCTCCTTTCTTTAAATTTTTTATTGATTTCTTTGACTCCAAATAATTGTCTTTGTAATTGCTTTTTGTGTAACTTTAAATTTTATATTTATTATCTTAAACTATGTAAATTAAGCTTTTAATTTTTTCTGTTCTTTTCTTTTACTAAGTCTATTTTTTATAGTTACTTTTATGCAACTTTGACATTTAGGATTATTTTTATCATATTCACAATCTAAATCTCCTAAATCCATAATTTTACTTATATATTTTTCTAATTTTTTAGTAGTGTCTGGTGACATAGCATATTTCATTGATTTTGCTTCTTCTTCTGCATCTTTTTCGTCTACTTCTAATATATCTACCAAAAACATTTTTATAATATCATGTTTTTTTATAATTTCTTTTGCTATTTCTTCTCCTTTGTATGTCAAGTTTATTTCTCCATAGACTTCATATTCTATCAGGTCTAAATCTCTTAGGCTTTTTATCGCTCTATTTACACTTGGCTTAGTTATTTTCAACTTTTTTGCTATATCTGTCACCCTGCTTTTTCCAGTACTTTTTTCTAATATATATATCACTTTTAAATATTCTTCTTGGGAATTTGTTAATTTCATACCCTCCTCCTTGTTAGCTTACGCTAACATTTTACTATCTTTTTCTATAATTGTCAATATTTCATGCTATATTAATGTCTATTTGTATAACTACTCGTTACAATTCACAGTCACTACTAGATAATGTGATATATATTATATTCTAACAACTACTCATTGGTAAAATATTGAGAGTTACTTAACACAAATCAAATCTTTTATATTTTCATATTTTGCATCACCTATCCCACTTACCTCCTTTATTTCCTCTATAGTTTTAAATTTCCCATTTTCTTTCCTATAGCTAATTATTTTACTTGAAGTTGAAGGCCCTATACCTGGCAAAGTTTCTAACTCTGTTTGAGTTGCAGTATTTATATTTATTTTTTCTGTCCCACTTTTTCCTTCATTCCCACTTTCGGTATCTACTCCTCCTGATGATGTAATATATTTTGAACTTTCATTACTATTAAAATCTTCTGCTATCTCACTCTGTTCCTCTCCTATAGTAGGTATATATATTTTCATTCCATCTTCTAATTTAAATGCTAAATTTATCTCTTTAGTATCTGCATTTTCTTTCAATCCTTCAGCTTTATCTATTGCATCTGAAACTCTACTATTTTCTTTTAATTCCACTATTCCCTCTTTATTTACTGCCCCTGATATGTGAACAATTATATTTTCTTCTGTTTCTACATCTTCTTCTGTTTCCTCTTCTATAGTATTTTCACTTATTATTTCCTCATCAGATATTAAACTGTCATCATCTTTTGTATAGATATAATATAAAAAGGCAATTATAATAATTGATAAAATAATTCCTATAATTATTTTTTGTTTTTTACTAAATTCGTACATTTTACTTATATGATATATTAAAAAATATATCATTCCTCCTTTCCTTCTTTTTTACTATTCATGACCTAAAAACATCTAAAACTTTGTGATATATATTATATTCTAAGCGGGGGTCGGGGGGACCGACGCACAACATACTGTTAATAAATCAATGATGACTTTGGAAGAATTGATTTATCTACAGTATGTAAAGTGTTGGGATAGCGCAGAATATAATATATATCACAATATTTAGTAATAGCTGTAAATCGTAACCCTTCTTTTTTATAATATTAAATAAAATCACTAAAACCACTTGCAAAATTCGACAAAATGCTATATATTATTAATATTAGAAATTTAACACAATCAAAATATTAGGAGTTTTTAAATGAATTCAAATATAAAAAAAATTTTATTATTATCATTTTTAATAATTGGATTACTATTTAATAATTTTTATATTGTTTACGCAAATGATTCTGAACAACCAGAGTTATCATCTAAAGCTGCAATTTTAATTGATACTAAAACTAATAAAATATTATATGATAAAAATTCTAATGAAAAAATGTTTCCAGCAAGTACAACCAAAATAATGACCGCAATATTGGTATTAGAAAATTGTGATTTAAAAGAAACTGTAACTGCCAGTTATGATGCTATTATGTCCATCCCAGATGGATATGTTGTTGCTGATATTGATGGTGATGAACAACTAACTGTAGAACAACTACTACAATTACTACTTGTTCACTCTGCAAATGATGCTGCAAATGTATTAGCTGAATATGTTGGCGGTTCTATCGAAAGCTTTGTTTCTATGATGAATACAAAAGTTAATGAACTAGGATTAACAAATACTCATTTTACAAACACTTATGGCTTACAAGATGAAAATCATTATACTACTGCTTATGATTTATCAGTCATTATGCAATATTGCATTAAAAATGATGATTTTAGGAGAATCGCTGGTAGTGCATCATGTTCTATTCCAGCCACAAATAAGTCTGGGCCAAGGTCTTACACTTCAACTAATGAAATTTTAGTTCCAGATAACTCTAATTACTATAGCTATGTAACTTGTCGGTAAGACTGGTTTTACTACCAAAGCTGGTGAATGTTTGGTTTCTTCTGCATATAAAAATGATATGGAATTAATTTGTGTGGTATTAGGTGGAAGTCAACAAAATGCTACATCTATAAGATTTTCTGAAAGCAAAGCTTTATATGAGTATGGCTTTAATCAATTTTATTTAAAAAATATAGCTAATCCTGGAGATATAATTACTGAAATTGAAGTATCTAATGGTACTCCTGATACTAAAAAATTAGATTTAGCTTTTTCAGATAGTATTTATGCTTTAGTTCACACTTCAGATTCTGATACAAACTACACACCTACAATTGAATTAAACTCAAATATATCTGCTCCTATTACACAAGGTGAAGTTTTAGGGAAAGCTATATATTCAATTGATGGGATTGATTATGAATCTGATATAGTTGCAACTCATAATGTAGAAGCTTCTCAATTACTTCAATTTATTTTACAAATTGGTGGGTTATTTATATTATTACTGATTACATTTGAAATATTTTTTTCAAAACGCAAGAAAAAATAAATTTTTTCTATTTAAGAATAAAGGCCATGAATTAAATATTTTATTATTAAAGGCAGACAATATTTATAATTGTCTGCCCCTTTTTTAATTATAATCTTTTCCTATTATTATTGTTAAATCTGCTTTACTTGATGTACCTGAACTATTAGAAACTGTTCCTGTTCCTATTACATTTTTTATACTATCTACAGTAGTAGTTGATACACCTTTTTTATTTGCTATTACTGTCTTACTTGTAGATGTTGTTGTTCCTGTTCTTGAAACATTATATCCTGCTTGTTTTAATTTATTTACCACTTCTTGAAGAACTTTTCCATCTGCAGTACCATTTAAAACTTCTATTTTTATATCTGATTTAGAAGTTGAAGTCGAACTGCTTGAACTTGAGCTTGAATTTGTTGCATTTGTATTAGTAGAAGTATTTGTTTCTAATGTATTACCATCTTCTGATTGTCCTTCTGTTGCTTGCTCTGGATAAAATAGTGTTTGTATTAATTGAGCTGTTTCTTCTTCATCTACAACAAAAATACTTACATTATTTGTTCTACTCATATCTGGTACTTCACCTGGAAGAGATTCTGTTAATAAATTTTCTGTTTGGAATTCTACTGCATATGGCAAATAATCTTTTAATGCATTAAAATCCACATTTGTTATTAAGTTTCTACTTGCAATATCTAATATTTTTCCTAATTTAGTTATATTTTCTAACTTAACAGTTTGTTCAACTACAGCTGTTATAAAATCTCTTTGAGTTTTCATTCTTCCTAAATCATTGTCACCATATTCTGAAGGATAACTTGTTCCATCATTATTATGTCTAAATCTCAATAATTGCTCTGCCTTCTCACCATCTATCTGCTGTACACCTGCTTCTAAGTGAATATGCAAATCTTGTGTAGGGTCATCATAGTTCATATTAATTGGAACATCAAATTCTACTGGGCCTATAGCATCAACTAGTTCTATTAATGCTTCAGTTTGTACTACTGCATAATATCCTATATTTAATCCTGTTAGTTCATTAACTGCTTCCACTGTTTCCATTGGGTCTTTTGTTAAATTATATATTGCATTTATTTTATCAGATGCCTTTGCTCTTCTTACATTTGTACCTGTAAAAGAATCTCTAGGAATTGATAATAATACTGCTCTTTGCGTATTAGGATTATATGATGCAACCATTATGGTATCCGTCAGAGCTACTCCTTCTTGATCCGTACTTACCCCCATTAATAGTACTTGAAACTCTTGTAAGCTTTTTTTAGTATTCTCGTCATGCCCAACTACTGTGGCTAACATTCCTGATACTCCACCGCCATTTTGATATACTTTATATGCAAAAACTCCTCCTGCAATCAATATGATTAATAACATTACTAACAGAACTTTTTTCCATCGTTTCATCTTTTTCTTTGTTTTTTTATTATTATTTATTTTCTTCCCATTATTTTTGCTTTTGTTCGATTTATTATTATTCACTTGTAATCCACTCCTAAAAAACTCATGTTACTAGTATAGCAAATCTACAATCAAAAATCAACAAATAAAGACAAATTTTAATAATTTGTCTTTACTAGTTAATGGTTTAGAAAAATCATTCCGTTTCTTCTATTTTATTAAAAAACACATCTAATATATTATTTTCATTCATTGCTTTTCCTATATATGACTCTTCAACAGTTGTATATACTGTATTCTGTGGACTAATTCTTCCACTCAAATTAACAATTATTAATAAAACATATATTATTAATACACCTCTTAGCAATCCATATATAGCTCCTCCCAATCTATTAAACTGATTTATTATTGGCAATTTTGAAACTAAGTTAGCCAAGCCACTAACAAATTTTAATACAATTCTTGCAATAACAAATAATAGTAATATTACTGCTCCTTGAATAATGTTTATAGATATTGTCCTAGCTGTTTCGGGTAACATATTGTTTTGAATTGTTTCTACTATTTGATTTGACTTTTCTTCTTTATTAGTCATTATATCATTTGCTTCTTCTAATATTGCATTTTGAATTGTTTCATCAATACTTGTTACATTAATAATTAAATTTGAAATTGGTTTATATAATACAACTGTTATAACAATAGAAATAATTACTGCTAGTAATTGAATTGCTAACATTATCAATCCTTTTTTATATGCTAAAAATGTTGATAATAAAATTATTGCTACTATTATTAAGTCTACAACTATTCCCATAAATTATCACCTCTATAAATTAATAATTTCTACTTTATCTCTATATACTATTCCAGCAATATTATCAGATATAGTAATATTTGTAACCTCTTGATTAGCTACATATCTTTTTACAAGCCATCCTCCTGTATTAATAAATTCAACCTCTGTTCCTAAATTTAGTGCCACTATATTACCTTTGGTATAAATCTCTTTTACAGATGTATTTACTGTATAATCTTTTTGATTTTTGCTATCTATATCCATAATACTAGCTACAGAATTTGCTGAAAATATTCCTGATGATTCTTCTTCAATAGTTACAAAATTATTATCTAATTCTATTGATTGTGACGTTATTTTTTTGTCATCTTTTTCAAATACAACATTTTCACCATCATTCTCTATAATGCTAATTGCATCAGTATACATACATACTATTCTATCTTTATCTTGATACTTTATATTTACTAATAATTTATTTTGTTCACTTTCATATTTTTTTTCTTCTGAATTTGTAGGATCTGTTTTGGCTTTTTCGACTGATATTATCCTTACATCAGATTGAATTATTGTTCCAGATGTATCTATCTCTGCCATGGCTAAATATTTATTATCATTTGATATTGTTACATCAACTGCCATTGTAGATGACAGATATATATTAAATAGCACATTTCCTTCTGGATCAAACATTTCAACTACACTCTTATAACTAGTCCCTGATATTATTACTGCTACATATCCATTCTTATTTACATATACTTGTGAAATATTACCTTCAATTTGATTTTCCCACACAATATTTTTGTTTTCTACTAAATATAACTTTTGACCGTTTGATTCTCCTATAACTAAAAATCTATTTGTAGCATTAAATACTGGTTTGGTTATTTGAATATCAAGACTTGCCTCTTCTGTGCCAGATGATCCATATAAACTCAACTTGTTTTTGCTTAATATAGTTATATATTTATCAAAAGCATAAATATTTGAGTTATCGCCATCATCTAATTCAATTGTAGCTAATTTATCTTGTGATACTTCTTTTCTAAATATTTCTACATCTATCCAGTTTCTAAACTCTCTATTACTTATGTATAAAGATACAACAACAATAACAGCAACAACAAGAATTGATATTAATACACATGCTATTATTTTTTTTGCATTTATAGTTCTACTTTCAGGTTCTACCCAATAATCTCTCATATTCTTTCTCCTCGTCTTTTGTTATGAATATTCTACTATATCAACCAAAAAAAAGCAAGATTTTTATAATCTGAATCAAACCTATATACCCAAATATTGGATACAATAAATTAACCAGATTAGAAAAACCAATCTTAGAAACTGCAATAGAAGTAATGCATATTAACATAGCATATTTATTACGACTTTTGTCTGTTTTAGATATATTTTCTAAAAAACTAGTTCCCAAAGATATACTTGTAGTAAGTATCGAACTTAGTATTATAAAGCCATATAAATATTTAAAAACTACAGAAACCTTTGAAGCAACATATACTGACGGCATTTCCAAATTTTCTATATTAACATCTACTCTTAATAACATAAAAAATATGATTAATGATAATAAAATAACAGCAATCATAGTCAATATGCAAATTATTGTATTTTCTCTTTTATTTTTAACAAACCTACTTAATGTTATTAATACTGGAATTAATAAAATAGTATTATAACTACCATATAATACACTATCTAAAACCCATTTAAAGCTTGAATTATTGGATAAATAATTAAATATTTGTGATATATCATTTAACTTAATAGCATTCATTCCTATAACTAATATACTTATAACTAATATTGGAACTATTATTTGATTTGTTTTTATCAAACCTGACACATTTTTTAAAAATATATAATAACATATTAATGCCAAAATTGAACTTCCTATGATACTATTAATATTAAATTGTTGCTCAAAATATGCCCCAAATCCTGCTATCATAATATAAAATGTAATTAGTATAAATATATTAATTATTGTATTAAATACATCTAAAATCTTTTTATTATCTATAAATCTTTTCAAAAAATCTTTATAATTATTTATTTTATTATTTTTACAAATAATAAAGGTTTTATATATTACTAATCCAAGTATTAAACTTGAAATTAGTATTCCTATAATTCCTTTTACACCATATTTATAGAAAAAAATATATATTTCTTGACCAGAAGCAAAACCAGCTCCTATAAAAGTTCCTATTATGACAAATGTGGCATTACAAATTCTTTTTAGCATATTCCCTCTCATATAACATTTTTTATTTTTTTACATTATAGGAAATGCAATTTCTTTCGAAAATAAAATATTTATTTTCACTTTGAATTTCGTAACTTAAAGCTTCATAAGAATTCCTATAATGTAAAAAAATCTCATAATATTTTATGAGATTTTTTCTATTTTATTCATATATTATGGGAGATATATTACCTTCCCATTTGATTTATTTTTTTCTTCTTCTCTTTTGCCATACTATCAAACCAATAATAATTATAACTATTGGTACTGCAAAAATAATAACTCTTACTATCGTATCTTGTTGTTCTGTTGCTGTATATGTTACAGTTCCCGTACTCTTTCTTGCTGTTATATCTTCTTCTCTATCAGATAAATATGCCAAAGAATTCAAAACTAAATCCTTATTATATGCAAGTTGTACTGCTGCATATTCTAAATCATCAATCAATTTATAATCTGAAACAAAATTATTATCTCCATAAATTATTAATGTGGATGTCTTAGCTTCTTCTCCTGTTTCTTCATTTGCTTCTGTTAGTGTCTTTTTCAATTCTGCTCCTACAGTAAATGTACCAGTCTCTTCTCCTTCTGTTGCTGTTAATGAATCATTCTTAAAATCATTTCTAAAATATGCATTCTCACTCGTTGATGCTAAAACTGTTTCTTCAACATTTAAATTTTCTAACTCGTCTTCATTAATATTTATTTTTGTTGGACTTGCAAAAATCACACCATTACTATATAAATCTTCTGTTATATCAGAATACCCCAAATCTGGCATTATCAAATCTGGTGAATTATACATCATTTTTGAAGAATCAGTTTCCCTTATAACTCCTACTTCAAAAGGATTTACTCCATATAAAGCTAAAATTTTGTTAACATTTGGTAATTCTACTGCATTACCTATAGCTGCATTTAACCATAATATATTTCCACCTTTATTTATATAATCTGTAATAGCTGTTGTTGCAATATCATCAAAATCTTTTGATGGTGTTGTAATTACTAATGTATCACAGTCATCAGGTATATTTCTTGTTGATAAAATATTTAATGTTTCTACTTCTGTTATTTCATTTTGTAGATATGCTTTTAAATAACTCATATTACTACTTAATGAAAAATCACTATATCCTTCTAAGAAATATACTTTAGGTACCTCATCTGCTGTTACTGACATTATTGCACTTGTCAATCTTTCTTCAGCAATACTTATGGTCTCATAAGTTGAGCTATCATATGTTACTAAATCATCTGATGTTAAAACTTTATAACGATCTCCACATTCAACTATTATTCCTGTTGAGCCACTTTCTATACCATACTTTCCTGCTAAGTCTGGTCTATTATCTACAGTCACTGCTTCTGCTACGATTTTTTCATTTACATTCTTATACTGTTTTGCTAATGATAAATTTGAGTCATCCTCTGAATATCCAACAAAATATATATTTACATCTTTATCTATACTTTTTACTTTTTCCTTACTTTCATCTGTTAAAGTATATAATTTTTCTTGTGTCAAATCTATTGGAGTTAAATCTAAATTTTGCATTCCTATATTTATTGCAATAAATACTGCTACTATCAATAAAATTAATATTAATGTTTTTGTACCATCTATAAGCCATTTTTTCTTAATCTTTTGTACAAATTTACTTGTTTCCTTGTCTTTTTTCACTTTTTCTTTTTTAGCCTTTTTCTCTTTTGGCATTTTTTCTTTTTTTATATTTTCTTCTTTTTTACTCAACTTTACTAACCTCCTTATCTTACACTTTTTCTTCTTTGCATTACAATAATTGTTAATAATATACACATAATTGTAAATGTTATAAATGTTACTGTATCTGCAATATCAATTTGTCCTTCTGGAAAATTAGTAAATATATTTATTAATGAAAAATTTGTAAATATATCACTAAAGTTTGGTAAAAACCATGTTAGTATAAAAAATCCTATTGTTATAACTCCTGCTACAATTTGATTTTCTGTTATGCTTGAAGCAAGTAATCCAAATGATATATAACTCATGGCAAGTAATAAAAATCCTAATAATGTAACTAGTGCTGTTGTTATATGTGGTGTACCAAAAAATGATAATATTCCAAAATATAAAAATGTACAAAGTTCTGTTATTAATACTATAAATGTTGCTGATATAAATTTTCCTAAGACAATTTTTGTAATACTTATTGGTGATGTTAATAACAATTGTTCAGTTCCTGACTTTCTCTCTTCTGCTAATGTTCTCATTGTAAGAATAGGTGTAATAAAAGTCAATATTGTAGCGCCTGAATAAAATATATATTCAAAATTTGTACTTTGATAGTAAAATACATCCGTATAAAAAAATATACTAAACATTATTAAAAATAATCCTATAAAAACATATCCCACTGGAGAAAGGAAATATGATTTAAATTCTTTTTTTATAATTGCCCACATTATTTATTTCCTCCTTCTATTAATTTCATAAATGCATCTTCTA
>ERZ1643249.3347-NODE-3347-length-14175-cov-11.987819_pt1 | contig 14175 bp, 16 predicted proteins | sample MGYA00579263_ERZ1643249 | MGnify/ENA primary metagenome ERZ1643249 (study PRJEB29033, sample SAMEA4952264) | chicken gut metagenome | biome: Broiler Chicken; feature: Gastrointestinal Tract; material: Caecum | place: Ireland | collected 2018 | study: Broiler...
TTTATTATCCATATTTAACACTCCTATTATTTATAAATCAAAATCTATTACATCTTCCTTAATTATGAAGCTTCTTCCATTTTCTAATTTTCCCTCTAAAATTTTTAAAGTTAGCAATACTATTTAAATGTATTAGTCTACACACTAAATTCTTTACCATTTGTCTTAGCTCAGTTTCGCCTACCTTCGTTAAATAAATCTTCATCAGACAAATTATTTATTAATTGAATAATACTATCTACTTTTTGATTAAAGTTATCAATTAATTCTTCTAAAGAAAAGTTCTTATATCTATCAGTTCTAACTTATTATTATATTTCATAACTCTATCCCTCTTTATTTAATAACATATAATCAATCAAGATAATTTTTAACCATACTATAGATTTTGCTGCCTTGATTTCATATTTTTACAAAAACAATTATAACTATTTTAATCTATCATATTCTTTAACTAAATATTCACTAACATCTTCCACAAGGTGTACTTCTAAAATTTTTCTCAACAACAATTCCTCGTATGTAGCGTCATGATTAGAAAATAAATCATTTGCCTTTAAATCTATAATTTTATTTGTAATATTATAAACTTCATTTGTTAACTCTTCACTATGACTAATAAATAGAGAATTATATTGTGTAAACATATTAAAGCATTTTTCGTTATCCATAGAATAATTTAACTCTTCTAATTCAGTCTTAGTTATAGTTTTTTTGTTTCTATATTCTCTTATAGAATTCGCATTAGTATATAAAGTACCATTATCAGTATAACTTAAATAACACATTCCTACACTTGCTACTAAAGAGTTTAGTGTTTTCTCATAATCTTTATCTTCAATTTCAAAATCTTTTAAACTTCCCCATTCAAAATCTCCATCCGCCTCTGTAATAATACTCATGTTTTCTTTTATATTTGTGATACTTTTATCATAGATTGTCCAGCCTTTATTCGCTTGTTGAATATCAATGCTGTTATAGTTAGCATTATATATCACAATAGATAAAATACTAGACAATAACACTATTATTCCAATACCAATAATTATTACCTTTTTCTTCTGCTTCATAGTCCCTCCATTTTAAATTGCTATTATCCTTTAATCCAATCACTAGTCTCATCTTTTCGATAAGCACTTTGACCGTAATCTAAATTGGCTAACTTTTCTATGGATTTATCTATTGTATATATTTCCTCTAAAGAAACAATTCTTGCCTCCTCATCACTATGATTATCACCACACAAAAATTGCCAAAAACCATCCACATCATGAATAACATAAAGTATAGGTTTTTCTTTATTAATTACATGTACACAAGTAAAAATCGCTGTATTAGGCTTATCAGCAAAGGGAAATTTATTAAATAATTTCATACCTACCTCTCTTTCAAGCGATGATGCCCTAACTCACTCTATAATGTCCAACAATATCAGTTCTTAACTCTAAAATATCTTCTTCATAATATTTTTGATATGGATTTGCATGGTGAATCACAAAAGGAATTCCTTTTTTATTCCTATGATCTGAAATAATTCCAATATGATTATTAAAAACAACAATATCTCCACCTTGCCACTTAGCAATATCATATACATTAGTAGTAAGAGAAATAGCATGATTATCAAAATAAACTTTTAAATTACGAACTCTTCTAAAATCGATATTTTTATCAATCGTATCAACATTATAATCACTACGATTTTCTTTAATATCCTGATTCACTAATTCCATTAAATCATATCCAGCACCTTTTAGCCCGAAAGCAACAACATCTGTACAAACACCATATTGATCATCAAGATAACCTGTCGCATAATATTTACTTTTATATTTAGGATTTGTTGCGATATAATCTCTAACACTATTTAAAATATCGGTTTGATCATCCACGCCATCATAATCTTGATCTACATTACTGACATAAGATTCGATATGAAAGTCTCTATTACTATACATTTTATGTGGTAGAAAATTAAACAAGTATAGGAAATAGATAACGAATAAAATTGTTATTAGCAAAACAATAAATATAATAACCATTATCTTATTTTTCATCATTAAAACTTCTTACCTTTTTTAATAATACTTTACTAAAAAATATTTAGTAAGCTTAGGATTATTCTTATTCTCTCGAATAAACTCCACTTGAAATCCACACTTTTTATAAAACTTAGGCGCTTGAAAACCATAAGTAGTAAGATTAATGTTTTCAAACCCTTTATCTTTATAATATTCTTCTACTGCTTGTACTAATTTTGTTCCAAGATGTTTCTTTCGATATTCTTCTAATATAATAAGATCACTAATATGTACTTCTTGATAATAAGTATGTCCTGTAATAATTCCAATTACTTTATTATCTTCTGTTGCAACAAAATGAAAAGATTGATAATTACAAGTAACACCATTTTGAATTGCATACTTATCAAATTCTCTACCTATAAAATCATCCAACTCTTTTCCTATTTTTTTCTTATACTCAATATTTATCATCTCTATACTCCTAATTACTACTTCTTATTTACCATTATTATAATATCTTTTTTCTTATATGAATAGTAAAAATTAAACTATTTATTACCATAGATAATACTTTATCATAAATGTAGTACCATATCCTTCCTTAGAATCTACTGTAATAGTTCCATTATTTTTCTCGATAATAGTCTTAGCAAGAGAAAGACCAATTCCTACACTATCGGATGAGGAGTTTTTCCCTTTATAAAACCGTTCAAAGATATGTGGCAGATCTTTTTTCGCAATACCTTTTCCATAATCTTTAATAAAAATAGAAGAATATACTTTATTGGTATCTATCTTTATGAAAAGCCTAGATTCTTCCTTAGAATGTTCTATACAATTTTTTAAAAGATTAGTAATCGCTTCTACTTGCCATTTTAAATCACCTTGTATTGTTCCATCGTTAGAACAGTCTACTTTAATTTCTATATTCTTAAGCTCTGCAATCATTTCTACATTCAAAATAGCAAGACTCACTACTTCTTTTAATGATACTTCTTTTTTCTCCATAGTTACTACATTCGCATCAAACTTCGATAATTTTAATAACTCTCCCACTAACGAACTAATATTAGTAATTTCTCGTTTGATATTTACTATAAATTTCTCCTTCGTATCATTATCCATCTCTTTATCTTCTAAGATATTATCTAACATAATATTAATAGAAGTAAGCGGTGTCTTTAACTGATGAGAGATATCAGATAGAGAATCTTTCAATTTTAACTTATCTTCTTCAGAATTACTTGCGACTTCTTTTAACATAATCATAGTTTTATAAATCTCATTTTTTAAAATAGATAACTCATCTTCTGAATTTTCATCAATATCAATCGCATAATTTTTCTTATTAATCTCTTCCATACAGGCAACTAATTTTCTTATCTCTTTATCTTGCTTTTTCTCATGTTGTAAATAAAGAAATAATAAACTACCTGTAGCAGCAATCAATAATACATTATAAATAATACAAAATAAATTAAACTTTTGATCATTTTCTAAAATAAAAGATTCTTTATCCATATCAATTCCATACTCATGAAAAATATCCTCAATAGGCGTATCCTCACTATTTAATATTGCGATTAACTCTTCTTCTTTTACCTTAGGGTATTTTTCTTTTACTAAAGAAATGACCGTACCCAGCTTGTAATTATAATTCTTTGTATAAGTTCTATATTGATAGAAAAAGAAGAAATTACCAACAACCATAAAAAGAAACAAAACAAGAAAAGACAAACATAAATATTTTTTTAAATGTATTTTATTTTCTAACATCATCAATTCTATACCCTATTCCTTTAATTGTGATAATAATATCTGTTTGTAACTTTTCTCTAATTCTTTTTAAATAGACAGTAACGGTATTATCATTAACATCATTTCCCGTCCATTCCCAGATTTTTTCTATCATATAATCTCTTCTAACAACTCGTCCTAAATTAGTAAATAATAAATATAAAATTTTGATTTCTAACCTCGTTAATGGAATTACCTTATTATTTTTACTTACTTCCATTTTATCAAGATCAAAACTAATATCTTGAATAGTGATAATAGTATTATTTTGTTTTTTCATAATATTTCTTTTAATACGTGCTAATAACTCTCTTGTTGAAAATGGTTTTGTCATATAATCTTCTGCTCCAAGTTCTAATCCCTTAACAATATCATCTTCACTATCTCTAGCAGTTAAAAAAATACTAGGAATATTTTTATCTTTAATATATTTTTGATATAAATGAAATCCATCTCCATCTGGTAAAGACACATCTATAACCGCAAAGTCGATAGAATTATTTTCTTCTAAATAGTTAATAGTATCTTCTATGTTTGCACATACCATGACATGATATTTTTCTTTTTCTAACGAATATTTTAAGCCGTCACTAATATTTTCATTATCTTCAATAAGTAAAATATTCATACGAACTCCTTTCTCTCTACTTCTATTATAACAAAAAAGGGAAATAATTCCCTTTAAATATTATCTTTTCTAATCGTTTCTATAATATTTTGTTTATTAATCTTATTCATAGAATACTTCATAATAATAAATACTAATATGAATACGGAAATAATTGCAATAACCGTTGCGGATAATGGGAAATAATAACCATAATCCATCTTTTTCGCATAAGCATAATATACTAGATAAGAGCCAATCGTTCCAAAGACAATTCCAAATAATAGAGATTTACAACAATAAAATAATGTTTCTAAGTTAATCATCTTATTAAATTCACTTTTAGTCATACCAATACTTTTTAGCATAGCAAACTCTTTTTGTCTTAATTCTAAATTAGAAGTAATCGTATTAAAAATATTTGTGATACCAATTAAAGTAATGACTGTAAGAAATCCATATAAGAATACAGAGGTAAGTAGTGCTACTGATTTTTCACTTTGTACATTTTCTTCAATATTAACAGCACTTACTTCTGGTATCTCATTTTCAATATTTAAGACAACTTCACTAGGATCTTTGGCATTTATCGTTAAAATATATGGAGTAAATCCTATTTCATGAAAATCCTTTTCTGAAATAATTAAAAATCCATCAGAACTATAGAAGTCTTCTAAACCCTCTGGACGAATATCTGTTACAAAAGCAACATCAAACTCTAAAGGTTTATTATTATAAGTTCCTTTTATCATATCATTTTCTTTATAATTATAGATTCCCTTTTCTACTCTAGTACCATCTGCTGTAATAGTTTTATAATTATTATTTAATATTCCTTTATTTTTTACTTGCTCTTCACTTAAGCCCAATTTCTTTGCATAGTCTTTAAATGCTTTATCATTCATCGCAACAATATTCATCCTAGTAACTTCCTTACAATATTCCGAATTTCTTATTTCAACATCATCGGAATAGCAACCATAATTCTTTAATCCCTCTTTTAAAATTCTTTTACCATAACTAGTTAATTTAGATAAATCATTAATTTCTAAATAACCATTTTCTGTTGCTAAATCACTTTGATATAACATGGTATAATCTTCTGTTCCAGCTAGTTTTAAAACATCTTCTATCTTTTTTGCATCGTCAAAAGAAGAAATTACCATAACATTATAATCCAAATCCTGATAATAAGTGTTTGATGTTTTAAAAGTATAATACAAAAATGAATTAATACTAATAAAAACAAAGATACTTACTGTTAAAGAAATAACTGTAGTCCGATATTTCTTCTTACTTCTTTTTAAGTTTTTATAAGCAATTACTCCACCAACATGAAATATCTTTTTTACCCAGAATGGAGTTTTTAATTTTTTCTTGTTTATTTTGACATCTTCTCTATTTCTTATCAAATCAATAGGACTAACACGACTTGCCTTTTTTGCAGCACTAATACTTGATAAATAAATAGTAATAAATCCTAAAACAATAGATAACACTACTGGCAATAAAGATATTGAAAACTTAAATGTTACTTCATTATTGATAAAATCTCCTATTAATGAGTTGACTAATCCTACTAAAATAAACACGGCAAGATAACCAGATAGAATACCTAGAGGAATTCCAATCATTCCTAGCATAAAGCCTTCCATCACTACACTTTTTTTAATCTGCCTCTTAGTTGCTCCAGCACTTGCTAACATACCATAGCTTCTCTTTTTCTCAGTAACCGAAATATCAAAAGAATTCTTGATACAAAAGATGCTAGTACCTACGATAATTGCTAAGATAACAACCATCACAGAATAAAGCATAGAGGTAGTACGAGGACTAAATCTTAATGCTTGCCATCTTAATAACTCTGTATTAAGAGAATAGTCTTCAGTTGTATTTTCAGAATTACTATGAAAGGTTTTTCCTAAAATTTCAGAAAATGTTTTTTCATAGTCTGTAGGTTTTTGAATACGAATATAAAAAATACTATCTTGACTCGTAATTTTTTGATTATCGACTCCTACTGTAAGAACACTAATTCCAGGATCTCCATGTGGATCTAGTTCATAATCTCTTTCCATAATTCCTGTAATGACAAATGTCATCTCTAAAGAATCAGCAATTACCTCTTCTTCTGTATAAGGATTTTCTTTCGTCATAATATAATTATCTAAAGTTTTTCTTTGTCCAACATTTAAAGTAATTGTATTACCTATAGCATATTTATCCTTATTTGTACGATATAACTCTTCACTAATAAGAAGTTCATTCTTATCTTTAGGATACGCTCCATCTACTAATTTAATAGCTAAGTTAGAAAAAGATTTTGTATCTTGATAGGAATATAAATGAATATAAGGACGGTCTTCTGTTGCATCAGCAAATTTAGAATATCCTATATCATATAATATATCAATTCGTGCAACATCACGATTATTTTTTAACACTTTTAATTTTTCTTCGGATTCATTATATAAAGCAATATGATAATTACCTCTACTAGCAATAGCTGATTCTATTAAAGCTGTTCGAAAACTAATAAATAGTCCTACCGTTGCACAAACTAAGGCAACAGATAAAACAATTCCAATGAGTGTTCCAATACTTCTTTTTTTATTTAATAATAGATTTTTCTTAGATAGCTTGTTAAGTATTTTCATAACTAGTCCTCCTTAACAATCTTTCCATCTTCTATCCTAATAATTCTATCCGCAACACTCGCAACTTCCATATCATGAGTAATCATAATAATTGTTTGATTATAATCTTTATTCGATTTCTTTAATAAAGCAACTATCTCCTCACTAGCCTTAGAATCTAGATTACCTGTTGGCTCATCTGCTAAAAGAATAGAAGGATTCGTAAGCAAAGCTCTACCAATAGATGTCCTTTGTTGCTGACCTCCAGATAATTCATTAGGTAAATGATCTCTTCTATTTTCTAATCCTAATAATTTTAATAAGTTTTCTAAATTTTCTCTATCTACTTCCCGATTATCTAATTCTAATGGCAAAGTAATATTTTCTTCTACATTTAATATTGGTATTAAATTATAAAATTGATAAACTAACCCTATTTGTCTTCTTCTAAAAATAGCTAGCTTATCGTCATTTAACTGATAAATATTTTTACCAGCAATAAACACTTCTCCTTTTGTTGGTCTATCTACTCCACCAATTAAATGAAGTAGTGTAGATTTACCAGAACCACTTGCTCCTACGATTGCCACAAACTCTCCTTTTTCTACTGAAAAAGATACATTATCTAAAGCAACTACTTTATTTTCTCCCTTTCCATATACTTTAGAAAGATTTTCAACTTTTAATATTTCCATCTAATTTCCTCCTTTGTCGTTTTAATTATATGATAACCAAAATGACAAGTAAGTGACTTTTTATAATTTTTTAGTACAGTGAAGAGATCTCCTTTATTTTTATAGTTTTCACATTTGACTCTTTCACTAAAGAGCGTTGATATTATAATATACATCACTCTTTATATCGATAATATCATCTAAAAATACTTTTGTCTTATCCATAAAAACAAGACACTTCCCTACTTCATCTATTCTTCTAATAATACCCGTAACCTTTTGATAACTTCCTCCACGCTTTTTCTTATCTGCTACAAAATAAGTAATAGTAACTTCTGGATTTCTATTTATATTTTCTTTTAACCATCCCAGTTTATCATTTAATTTTATTTTTGCATCTTCTTCTAAGTCTATTTTGGAACTAGTAATCCTTGCTGTCTCTTTTATCTTTTCCTCATATCCTGTTAAGGCACTAAATGGCGCAAATTGGAAAGACCGATTATTTAAAGACATAGATGGATGTTTAGATTTAGGTCTTGATAAATGAATAATATCTGCATATTTATTCATGATGACCTCCAATCTGCCTATTTCTTTCTATCGTAGTACTTCCACTTTCTAAATTCATACCTCGAAGAATAGAATTTTTCCCATACTTTTCTTTTATAGTTAACACCGCTTGTTGCAATAAATTCTCATTTTTTTCTTCTTGCTTTCTGGTTTCTTCTTCTATATGTAGTGTATCAGGATTTGTAAATATATCTAACTGTTCATACTTTAAAATCATCTTTTCCTTTTCTACCGATATTAATCCTACTGCACTAATATTAATTCTTTTCACCAGTAAATCTGGATTTATAATTTGTTCAAATAATTTAGTTGCTGCATTCATTATTTTTCTAGAAGAAGATGTTTTTTCTTTTAGATGAATACTACCATGAGCATGTTTTGGTATTCTTCTTCCATAAAAATCCGCCTTTACTTCTCCATGGTAATCTTCTGTAACATTGGAAATATCATATCCTACCGTTAACACTAATTGATCCGTTATCAAATGCTTTTCTACCAAATTTAGTGCTAACAATTCAGACATTTCTCGAATAATTAATTTTGCTTTTTGATAAGAATATGGACACGGTAAAACTTGCCCTGTACTAATACTTTTTGCTAATGGCTTATAGGATTTAATAGACTCTATCGTACATGGCTCTACTCCCCAGGCATGATCAATTAATAACTCAGCATTAACACCAAATAATTTATATAATAATTCTTCATTTTCTATAGAGCACCTTGCAATATCTCCTAAAGTATAAATATGATTCTGCTCTAATCTACTAGCAATTCCCCTCCCTATTCTCCAAATATCTGTAATTGGACGATAATCCCAGAGTTTTTCTTTAAAACTCTCCTCATCTAATCTAGCAATTCTTACTCCATACTCATCTGGTTTCGCGTGCTTTGCAACCACATCCATCGCTACCTTTGCTAAAAAAAGATTACTTCCAATTCCTGCTGTTGCGGTAATTCCTGTTTCTTTTACCACTTCTTTTAATATCGTAGTTACAAACTCTTTTGGTGTAGTATGATTATATTTTAAATATTTTGTAATATCTGCAAACACTTCATCAATCGAATAAACAAAAATATCTTCGCTCGCAATATGCCTTAAATAAATATTATATATTTTAGCCGAAAAGTTAATATAATGAGACATTCTAGGAGGAGCAATAATCAAATCTAACTCCTTTGTTTTATCACGTTTTAATTCATCATCATCAATAGATTTTCCTGAAAATTTTCTACCATTGTTTTCTTCTTTTCGCCTTTTATTCACCTCTTTTACTAATTGCAATAATTCAAATAATCTAGCTCTTCCTCCAATACCATATTGTTTTAAGGAAGGACTAATGGCTAGACATATCGTTTTTTCTGTTCTAGTGGAATCTGCTACTGCTAAATTAGTTTTTAACGGATCTAATCCTCTTTCTACACATTCTACAGATGCATAAAAACTCTTTAAATCAATACAGATATAAACTTTTTCCATATAATCACCATCTATATTTTATCACGAACATTTGTTCTTGTGAAGTGGAAAATTTTAGAAAAAAATAGATAAATCTTTTTGAGACTTATCTATCAACACTTTTATTCAATGAATACTAATATCATCAAAAACCCTCGGATTATATTCTAAAAAACAATATTTCATTTACAATTCATACTCTTTTATTTCACAATTTTTTAATCCTCTATTTAAAACCATTCCGTCACCTAATCCTTCAAAATAAGCACTAAATACTTTGGATACTCCACTATGAGCAACCACTAACACACTAGTATATTCTTTCAGTTTTAACTCATCTAAAAAATCATATACTCTTTCAAAAAAGTCCTTGATATTTTCAGAAGTACCATATTGTATCTTAGTATAATAATTCCAATATTCCTCACGATTCGTAACACTTAAAGATTTTCCAGATAAATCACCTGGATTTCTTTCTTTAATTCTCTCATCAATCATCACTTCTTTGTTATGAACGTTAATAATACTTGCCGTATGTCTTGCCCTTACTAAAGGAGAAGAAATAATAATATCATAATTTAAGTCTTTGATTTTTTCTTTTAAAGCATTAGCTTGCAAAACTCCTACTTCATTTAAATCTTCATTCGCACTATTATATTGTTTTAAAGCATTATGTGGCACTTCTCCATGTCTTACAATATATACTTTCATAACTTCCTCCATGCACCATAATTATTATCTTATTATTTACTTTTATGTTTATCTTTTTTTATCAAGGAACCAATTCCCATACCTACAGTCATTCCTATCGCAATACCAAAAGTGATGCAAATAGGAACATTATCTAAAAATATCCCTACTACCACTCCTATAGAAACACCAAAACACATTCCAAACGGAATACCTTCTACCATATAATTATCTAACTCATGATTTTTTTCATTTTGCTTATTATCCATATATCCTCCCTATTTATATCACTATATTTTTCTACATCTCAAATATATTACTTTATAACATTTTCCTCTTTATAAGTAATCGCCTGATACACACTCATTACCATAAAATATACTCCAACAAGCATTAATATGATTAATACAAAAGCTCCAAGTAAGAATCCTATTCCATACATTTGAAACATTTGAATAAAAGAGAATGTTCCTGTCATCATATATAAAATACCATAACACAAAATAAACAAAAACACCCCCATACCAAAGGCAAAAAAACTAAATCTAGATGGCTTCTTATCCTTCTTATTTTTACTAAATGTCTCTATTAAAAACAATGCAGGTATTACTGTAAACATGAGACCAACTAACAAAAGTATAACAAAACTCTCTCCTCCAACAATTCTTGCTTCCTCTGGATTATCAGGATTATAGATAATTGTTCTTGTACTATCTTTTTTAGGTACCATTCCCGCTCCATAAGAAGTAGTAATTTGATATTCTTCTCCATCAACAATATAGTAATACGTAAGGGCGTAAGTTGTTCCATCTTCATCTTGTCTATAAATACTAGCATTCATAAAGTGACCCGATACTTCTTTATAATCCTTTGTTTCTTCTTTTGCCGCTAACCAGTTGAAAACACCAAGACATAATAAGACAACACCTAAAACTAATATCAAAGAAAATACAATCGGCTTTGCAAGACGTTCTAACTTTCTTTTTAATCTCGTTTTTGTTAAAAATCGTTTATTTTCTTTTTCCATTTCTTCTTTAGACTCTCTCTTTTTAAAGAAACGATGTCTAATAGCAACAATAATTATTACTGAGACAACAAATAATATTATCATAAGTGAATATATCTGATTCTTAATAGCAAGATACCAAAATGCTACAAAAAATCCTAAAACATAAACCAAAACACTAATGATATATACTCTATTACAATACTCTGACCATTTTAAATTTCCTTTTAACGTAAAAATACTCTTAAATAATGTAGCAATAGCACACACAATAAATGGTGTTAATAGTAATCTTGCTATAAACTCCCCATAATAAAAGAAAATAATTAAAAATATAGTAACTGGTATTGCTACAAAAAGTTGAAATATTGCTCCAAAGTTATTTTTCATAATACTACCCTACCTTTTTAGAATTCATACTGACATAATTTTAAATACACCTGATTTGTTAACACACAATCATTTAATGCTCTATGTTCTCTTCGTTGCTTTAATCCAAAATAATCAATTAAATCATCTAATCTATGATGAGACAATTCTTTTAACACTCTTCTTGAAATTCTTAATGTATCAATATAGTCATTCATTAAATAATCTCCTAAGTGTTCCCTAATAGTATCATATAAAAAATTGATATCAAAGTTAACATTATGTCCTACGATAATATCATCTCCCAGAAAATCTTTAAAGTCAAGTAATACATACAGTAAATCTTTTCCCTCTTCTTCTACCATTTTAGTAGTAATACCAGTTAAGTTCGTTGTAGACCAGCCAATTTCATGATTCACTTTAATAATTTCAGAAAAGTTATCTACTTCTTTTCTATTTCGTACTTTAATAGCACTAATCTCCAAAATCTCACCAAAAACTGCATCTAGTGAAGTAGTCTCAATATCTACTACAGTATAATTTTCTACCTTTTCTAGTAAACTCTTACCTTTAAATGCTCTTTTTTCTTTATTTACATACATAATCTAATATCCACCTAATTTCTTACTACTACCTTAACTCTTCACTTAATATCTTAGGTAATCTTCTTGGACTCCGAATTGCCTTTACACCATATTCTTTCAACTTTTCTAATGACCATTCCTTTTTATCATATTTTTTTAGTAATTTTAATTTCATATCATAAGATATGGAATGATCCTTAGTTTTAAAATTGCCTGGAATATTAATCTCTACTACTTGACATTGAAAAAATATTGCTGAATAAGGTTTTGCCATATAAATATAGACCATATCTCCTATTTGAATACTACTTGGTTGCTTCCAATACATTGTATCTGCTTTTTCAAAAACACCAATAATATCATAATAATAGGGATTTGCCGGAATAATCCAATCTCCAACTACATCGGATAAATCATAGCTAATAGAAACTAACCTCATGACTTCATCATCAGTTAAAGTATCATCTAAAATAATAGATACCCAGTTCTTTTTACTTAAATGATAGGCTGGGTAGATACCTTCTCTTTGTATATACTCTTCTACTTTACCATCTAGTTTTACATTTAACACTTCGACTAATCCAGTTTTTTCTTTTTGAAGTTTACTCTTATCCAAATTCATAATAATAGCAAACCATTTATTACTTTTTTCATTTCGAAAAACTCCGTAGTCAGGAAACTTCTCCCATAAAAATTCTGGATGTACTTGATATTTTTCTTTTATCTTCATAGAAATACGATTAGATTGATCAAACATAAAGTCTTCTTCTATAAAACAATGAACAGCAATATCTCGTAAAATATTTTGATACTCTTCTTTCACCGTATTAGCAAAATCTCCTACCACATCATCTATACGAAAGTTTGTATATTCTTCCTCCATATCTAAATCATATACTTTTCCAGTAACTACACTTGCCTCATCCACTTTTATCTCTGCTTTAAAACTATGATTCATAAACTCCTTAGAATAAATATAGTAAGGTCCATTCTTTTTAAAGCCATAAGAAATTAGAGCATCTTTCTTTATCCTTCTTTTTCTAAATATTTCTTCTTCAATACTCATACTCGACCCCTTATTTCTTTGATTATATCATAAAAATCTATATCTTCTCTTCTCCAAATATTTCTGGAGTTCCTCCAACGAATTCTAATTTTCCATCATGATAAACTACCATTTGTGTATCCGTAATCGCATATATTGGAAAGGGATTCTCTTTTAATACTCGTTCAAAAAAGCTCTTCGTCCACTTCTTATGATCTTCTCTCATATAGTGAGGTATAATATTAAAGTTTACAAGATTTAACTCTTCATGCGTTTTGGCTAAATCCCAATCTTTTGGATATCTCTCTTTCCAGAAATCTGCACTCGTTATTTTCCTTCCTAAAACAATAGAGCCTGCTGATGTTCCCATGATTACTTTTTCATTTGCCATTTGTTTTAAAATATCTATCGTATCTGTTTCTCTAAACAACTTCTCTAATATATGTTGACGACCTCCAACAATATAAATTAAATCTGCTCTTTGAAAATGTTTTTTTATTTCTTCTTTATCATAAACCCTAAAATTTACAAAATCAATAGTTCCACCGATATATTTTTCTATGTTTGCTAACTCTCTAATTAACCATCTTTTATCACGTGTTTCATCTAATCCTACATAAGCTTCATTGATAATCGCAACATTTATTTTTTCTAATGGTTTTCCTACTAATTCTTCTATCTTTTTAGCAATTTCATCTGTTGTAAAACCTTGTG
>ERZ1643249.3349-NODE-3349-length-14171-cov-40.179938_pt1 | contig 14171 bp, 15 predicted proteins | sample MGYA00579263_ERZ1643249 | MGnify/ENA primary metagenome ERZ1643249 (study PRJEB29033, sample SAMEA4952264) | chicken gut metagenome | biome: Broiler Chicken; feature: Gastrointestinal Tract; material: Caecum | place: Ireland | collected 2018 | study: Broiler...
AGAAAACGAGCTGCAATATAGAATAAGAAAATCAGGTTATGATATTTTTATAAACCCCGATATGAAGCTAACTTAGCATTAATTAATATAACAAAAGCAATGGCACAAAAAGCAACAGAAATCGGAAGATAATATTTTATGTTATAATCAACTTATGACAAAGTTATCTATTATTATTCCGATTTATAATGTTGAAAACAATGTTTGGATAGTATTTTAAATCAGTCGTTTAAAGATTTAGAAGTTATATGTGTAAACGATGGATCTTCAGATGATTCTTTATCTGTTTTGCAAAGTTATAAGGCAAAAGATGATCGTGTTCTGTGTTCTAATTATTGATAAAAAAAATGAAGGTTCAGGTGTCGCAAGAAATACAGCCTTAGCTATCGCAAACGGAGATTATGTTTATTTTGTTGATGGAGATGACTGGTTAGAAGATGGAGCCTTAGAAAAAATTGTAGCGAAAGCAGATGAGTTAAATACTGATATATTAATTTTTAGCGGGCTTTCATATTACAACGCTAAAGGGCAAAATGGTGCTTACAGTAAAAATAAATTGCCTCAAAAATATTTTGATAAAGTATTTTCTTCTAACGATATAAAAAAAGATATTTTTAAATTTCCATCTACAGCTTGGACAAAATTGTATAAAAGAGATTTTTTGATAAGAAATAATATAAAATTCCAAAATATAAAAGTAGGACAAGATCAGCTTCCGTTTTTCCATTCAATGATAAAAGCTGGAAGAATAGCAATTTTGCCTGAAAATTTATATTGTTATAGAAAAAATAGAAAAGGTGCTGTGACATCAGCTAAAAAGAAAAAGAATTTTTCACCGATATATGTTTTCTATGGAATAGAAGAAATGTTGAAATCAGAAAATCTGTTAGGTGATTACAAAACTATTTTTGTAAATAGATATTTTTCAAAAGCAACATCTTGGCTTGGTAAATTTCAAGACGACTTGAAACATGAATATTATCTTGAATATACAAAACTTTTAGACCATGTAAAAACAGAATATCCTTTTGGTTGGTGGACTAAATTTAATCCGAAAGGACGGTTATTGGAATTTAAAAATTAAACAATTTATCGCAAAGATATAAGTTTTTTATGTCATAAGGTTCTAATTTGATCTTTTTAGCTACAGTATAAAGACATTATATAGCGAATTAATATCAATTATGAAACAGTCAACTCAAGAATATTACAGTATGAGAAATATTTTGGGGTTAGACAGTGCCTAACCAACTCGCTATGAATTTTTTGCTTTATTCAAAATATTATTAATTAGGAGTAGAATCAAATATGTAACTATCATTATTAAAATAGTATATAAATTTAACACATAAGTAATTAGCATAAAACAAAGTATTATTATCCCTAATACACATATAAATTTATTTTCGTAAATTTTATATTCTTTTTCAAGAAAATATAATGTTAATACCCTATTTTTGATAGATATAACAAATAAATAATAAGCAAGTAGTATGGCAAAAACAAACATTGAAATCAGCGCAACAAACATTGGTACACACCAACCTACCATTCCCCAATCTTTGTAAACGAATACAAAAGCATAACTTAACATAAATGACACTACAACACTAATAAAACTCCAAAAAGCATACATTTGTAAGAATTTAAAACAGTTATTATTCATTGTTATTATTTAATCACTTCTAATATAACTAATTAAATTTATACAAAATGTCGACGGGGGACTTGAACCCCCACAGCTCTCGCCACATGCACCTCAAGAATGCGTGTCTACCATTCCACCACATCGACATAAACCTTGATTTAATTTTCACTGAACAGTTAAATCATATGCTGTGTATATGTTTCGCACCCTCTCCTCCAATGTGACATTTAGTCACATTTCTGTCGGTAGAGTACCACGTCGATATAAACCTTGATTTAATTTTCAATTTGTATAATCATACTATCATAAATAACTCGGATTGCAAAGGTGTTTTTATGGATAAGTATGGTTTGACAGACATTGCAGGAATTTAATTTTTTTGAACTAATAGGGTATAAAAATTTTCTCTCATAAAAAAAGACCTCCCCACATCGTACGACATTGGAAAGCTTTACACAAGAATTGTATCACAAAATTATAGATTTCAATAGTTCAAAAATCTTTGCTATGATAGAAAATTTAAAGATGTTGGCATAAATTTCAATGAGAAGTTATTCAGTAGTTCATAGATAAACTTATCTTATTCAACTAATATAATTTTATATTTATTCTTTTAGCGTTTATCTGCATTCAAACTGTATTCTATTATCATTTAAATTTTTATAAGTTTTCTATATTTTTTAAATTACAAAATTACAACTAATAATTAAAAGACTTGAAATTAAATAAAGATAAACCTTTTGACATGTAATTATTTTGTAATTTCTTGTAATATCTGTAATTAACCCAATGTATTGATTAGCATACTATTTGCTTTATCTATCTTTGTATGAATCATTTTAACAGCAGGTGTTATGTTGCTAATTTCTTCAATCTCTGGATAATCAGAGCAAAAATGCTTTACAACTACGCTTGTGTTATATGCTTCATCAAGCAAAGTTGCTAATTCTTGTAGGTTTAATTCGTTCTTTATCATTTCAAAAATCCCTCTCTTATTCAATCATACTAAGCAATTTGAGCGTAAGCAATACTTTGTAAATAGGTGTAAATACAGATTTTATAAGGGTTTACGACCCATTAAAATTGGATTATTATATTTAAAAAATGATAAAAATAAGTCAAAACTTATGATTTTAGCTGATTTTGACAGATTTATCGGCTTTGCTCAATTCAGATTGAATCAGATTAAACGATTTTAACGACTTTAATATATTTATATATAAAAACAATGAACTTTTATTCAGCTTTATGCAGATAACAAAGGAGGCAAATGACAAATTATTTAAAAGAATTTATTGCAATACTTCAACATTTAGACCATTCGAGGAAGATTTTTGAAGTCTTTAGGGACTTTTTAACACTTTCAACTTGTGCAATAGCACAGCCATTTTATCGAAGTGATGAAATAGAGCAACAATACTTAGAAACAGTTAAACGATACAACAAAGAGCAAGCAGAACAATTTTCAAAACTGCTTGCTCTTTTAGTTAGTGCATTATCTGAACAATATCAAGACTTTTTAGGTAAGGTCTATATGCAGTTGAATTTGGGTAATGCGAGAACAGGACAATTCTTCACACCATATCATATTAGTCAGATGATGGCTGAAATAACTTTTATTGATAGTAAGGATGATGTCAAAAGCAAAGAGATAATCACCCTATCAGAGCCTTGTTGTGGTAGTGGTGGAATGGTTATAGCTTATGCTGAAACAATGAAAAAGTATGACATCAACTTTCAAGAAAGACTCTTTGTTGAAGCTATTGATATTGATGAAATGTGCTTTCAAATGGCTTATTTGCAACTTTCACTATATGGAATTCCTGCAAGGGTTTTACTAGGGGATACAATAGCTTATAAATTTAGCAAATTGCTTTATACTCCGATGTATTTTATAAACGGATTCTCTTGGAAATTAAAAGAAAAAGAACAAGCTGAAATTAAATCAGAACAAGAAGTTATCAAAGAAGTTGTTGAGATGAAGCAATTGTCATTGTTCTGATATGACACAAATTGACATAGGTAGAGTGCATAATAAAAATAGAGGTAAAAATGATAATCGGAAATATCCCAATGAAGAATAAAAAAGACAATGTGATAAGAATAGTAAAAACAAAAAGATTTAAAATGAATTACGCAAAACAACTACATTCATTGTTTATTGTTGCTAATTTAACCAAGCATAGTGGTTTATGTATAAGAATACAGCCATATTATCTATCTTTTGACTATGGCTATTTAGCATTAGGACTTGATTTTAATTACAGGCTGCAAAAAATAGACCATAAAGGATTTGGTATCATTTTAAAACTTTTATTCTTTGAGATTGAAATAGAATGTACCGATGATAGACATATAGAAGATTATAAATAGGACAAAACAATTAACAACTATATAAGAACAATTAAATCGTATTTTCAATAAAAAAATGAAAGGATAAAATAATGATTGAAAAGGAAATTTTAGAAAAAGTAACCTCACAAATTTTAGAGAAAAAACAACCAATATTGCAAACTGGTTTTAGTGATTTAGATAGCATATTAAGTGGGCTTGAAAACTCAAGCATAATAACAATAGGAGCAAGACCAAGTATGGGTAAAACTGCATTTATAACAGCTATTATGCTTAATCTGCTTGAACAAAAGAAGAAATGTTTACTTTTTTCTTTAGAAATGAGCAAAAGTCAATTTATTAAAAGACTAATTCCGCCGATAACTGAAATTGAAGCAACTAAAATATATGCAAATCAAAATCAATTGAATTCACAAGAAAATAATGAAATTACCAGTGCAATTGAAAAAATATCAAACTTTGATTTAACCATTGTGGATACCTCAGCTGATATAGAACAAATAAAAGAACACATTGAATCAATAAAACCAGAAATTGTTTTTATAGATTATTTGCAATTAATAAAGTTACCTAATGATGTTGAACGAGATTTTGCTATATCTAACTTTATGAAAGAACTAAAAGTTATAGCAAAACAAAATAATTGCATAGTATTTATAACATCACAACTATCTAGAAAAGTTGAAAGACGAGATTTTAAATGGCCTATGTTATGCGATTTAAAAGAAAGTGGCAGCCTTGAAGATATTTCCGATGTTGTTTTATTTGTTTATCGAGAAGAATATTATAACAGGGAAGATGAGTACTATAAAGACAAAGCACAAATTATTGTTGCAAAAAACAAAAATGGCTTTGCAGGAACAGTTGATTTACTATTTAAAGCAAATATAATCAAATTCTTGGAAGCTCCTTGTAACGATACATTCTAAATAAGGAGTAATAAAATGTATTTGAGCAAAACCGCAAAAATTAAACTAAAAAATGATAGCAAAAAACTTTGTTTGACTATAGCAGAGCTTTTGTTATTTGGTTGGAATGAAACTTTAGCCAAAACTGTTTTTAGTATTACTTATCAATGTAGCAATATTCGAATAAATCCTAACGACACAAAACTTGATTATAATTTCATAAATAACAATTTGTTTTATTATGGTACTGATTTAGCTGAAATAACAAAACTTTTTGAAAAACAAGAAAAATCTACATTTAATAGGGATATGCTTACTTCAAAGTTTATTGCAATCAAAAAGCTAGTAATAAAAGCTATTGCACACAAAAAAATCTTGCTTTATTGCGATTTTGCCAAAGAATTAAGAAACATAATGAATTAAGCTATTGGTCATTATTCATCCGAGTTTAATACGAATTATGGCAGAACTTATAAATCCAAATTCAAATAAACATCGTCCATATCATCTTGTGTGATACCTATATAACGTAATGTTATGTTAGGTGCTGAGTGATTGAATAGCTTTTGGATTAGTTCAATGCTATAACCACTATTATATGCGTGATAGCCAAAAGTTTTTCTTAAGGTATGAGTACCGATTTTTTCTTTTATACCAACGGATTTTGCAACATAGTTCATAATCTTATATGCTTGACCACGTAACAAAAAACCTTTGTTCTTTCTTGATATAAACAAAGGTTCCGTCATTGAATAATCTCTTGTGCTTAAATACTCTTTTATGGCTTGCTTAGCTTTGTTAGATAGTGGAAAATCTTTTGTCTTATTGGTTTTCTTTTCTCTTACAGTGATTCGGTCTTTAATCTTACCTTTTTCATTAACAACATCTTGAACTTGCAATTTTAGTAAATCACTAATTCTTAAACCGGAGTTAATGCCTAAGACGAATAAGCAGTAATCTCTCATACTTTGACTTTTTAAAAGAGTCTTGATTGTTTCAATTTTCTTTTTGTCACGAATAGGTTGTACAAATTCCATAAAACACCTTTCTTGTGTCTAAAACACAGTTATAATCAATAATACATAATATATTAAAATTATAAATTATGTATTATTCCATGTACACTATCAATTTTGTAACGACATAAAAATAAGCTGAAATTAAATAATGGTAATTATCAGCAAACTTTTATTGAATGACACACAATATCATTTTGTATCATTCAAAATCAAATAAATCTTTAACAGGGACATCAAGAGCAACGGCAAGTTTAGCTATCATTTTTATGTTTGGATATTTTTCACACCGTTCTATTTTACCAATATAAGAAATATCACAATCAGCAAGTGAAGATAGCTGACCTTTTGAAAGGTCTTTTTTCTCTCTGATTTCTTTAAGTTTTTTGGCAAAGTTCCTACAAATACTATCTTCCATATAATAATTGTGCTACAATACTGAGAGTCTATTATAGACTTTGGGTCTAGTTATAAAATTTGTTGCGACATAATATGGCGTGGTTGCATGCTAAAATGTTGTCAAAGCAAATAAAAATAGGTTATAGCATTAAATATGCAGAAATGTGAGGCGTATTATGTCAATCATTGAAAGGTTGGAAGATTTTTGTGCCGACATTAATGTTAATAACATAAATGATTATGTAATCAAAAATCAAAACAAGTTTAACATTTTTAAAGTATTAAAACTTGATAATCATGAAATAAGACATTCAAATTTTTTAGCTTGGTTGCTAAATCCAAAAGAAAACCATAATTTACAAGGAAATTTTTTGCAAAAATTTTTACAACAAGCTATCAATTTCAATATTTGCGATGTTGATGATTTAATTGTTCAAACTGAATACTACACTAATAAAGCTCGCCGTATAGATATATTGTTACACTCTAAAAAATCAGATTTTGTATGCGTGATTGAAAATAAATATGGCTCAAATGAACATGATGAACAATGTCAGCATTATAAAGATTTTATCGAGAACTATTCGAGGTTTAAAGAATACCAACATAAGTATTATATTTTCTTAGATATTGAAAAACCTGACAATGAATTACTGAAAAAAGCTCTAAATTGTTATGAGCCTATTACATATAGAGAAGTTTATAATATTCTTGAAGCTATAACAAAAAGTCAAAATGATATACAAGAAAATGTTTTACAGGCAATAGAACAGTACAAGAGTATAATTATGGAGAAATATTCAATGCTTGATAATGTAACAAAATCAAAATGCAAAGAGGTTTTTGGTAAATACTATGATGTAATAAAGACGCTTGAACAGTATAAATCAGAATTTCAGCAAGATATGTATGGTTTAATGTTAAAGATTCTTGATGATAGAACTTTTGGAGTTGCAAATGCAGACATTAAAGGTGTTGGTTATAATGATAAAACAGGCTGCGGAATAAGATTTATACCTGTTGAATATTCTGAAAATGCCAATATTCTTAAACCTAACAGGCTAACAAAATATTCAATTTTCTTTTCTTTAGAATACAAAAATGAACTAAAACTTGGCATTTATCAAATTAAACCAAATGAACAATGGATTGAATATGACTATGTTAAATGGGATGTTATAGACAAATCCGAAGAGGAAATTAAGGAAAGCATAATAAGTAAAATAGCAAAACTGAAAATTGAATATGAAACAATTGTAAAAAATTCTTAGTAAATACGACTAAAAATGACATACTTTAGTTATATAATCATAGTATAGTTACAAGAGGTTCAAATGGCTAGATTAAACAAGACAGAAGAAATAATTGAACTTGCAATGATGTTTCAAAACAGCTATTGTGGGCTTTGCATTGATGATATTAAAGAACATTTTGAGTGTTCAAGACGTTCCGCTGAAAGAATGAAAGCTCTGTTATTTGACTTGTTCCCTGAAAAAATTGAAGAAGTACCAACAAATGACAAAAAGAAACGTTGGAGATTTATCAAAGGTACAATGAACTCTTTAATTTCTTTTAGTGCTGATGATTTTGCTAATCTTGAATACTTAAAGGGCTTATCAACTGATGAAAACAGACAAAAAGAACTTGATGAACTTATTGCAAAAATTAAGGCTCTGACACCTCAAAAGAATTTACAATCACTTGAAACTGATGTATCAGCAATTTTAGAATCAGAGGGTTTTGCAATTAGACAGTATTCAAGAGTTAAAACCGATAAACTTACTTTGGAAAAAATCAGAACGGCATTATTGTCATTCAAAAAAATAAAGTTTTCTTATCCAATAAATGACAAGACAAAAGAAATTGAACTCAATCCTTACGGAGTAATTATTTCTGATAAATACTATCTTGTTGGATTTAATGAATACGTTAATGATTTTAGATTGTACAAAGTTGATAGAATGACGGAACTTGAAGTTCTTGATGAATATTTTGACAAGGATGAAAAATTTTCTTTACCGGAGTATTGCAAAAATTCTTTTGGGATTTATCAAGAAGAATCAATTAATGTTACATTGGAATTTAGTGAATCAATTTCTGATGATGTGAAAAATTATCACTTCCACCCAACTCAAAAAATAAAACAACTTGATAATGGATCTGTACAAGTAAAATTTTCAGCAAGTGGTATGCACGCTATGTGTCAAGAAATCTTTAAATGGGGATGTGATGTTAAAATCAAAAAGCCAGTTGAACTTAAAAAGTATTATAAAAAGTACTTAACCAATATTTTGAATAACATCTAATACTCAATTTTACCAATAAAATTATTCAGAGGTTATCTGCTTAAATGCAGATAACTTTTTTGTTGGAATAAATATATAAACTATTATTTTTTATTCTAAGTACTTTACTGCTTATTCTGAACTTTTATATTCAATGGTGGTTACTTAAGACATAGAGGATGTGTTGTCTAGCAAACCCTTTATAATAAAGATTTCTGACAAAGTTTAGTTACAAAAACAAACAATAAGAGGCCCTCAAGGTGTTATTATAGAATGTCCGTCATACTTGGTTTTTGACTATTGTCAATCCTGAAAGAGTGATGATTAGAGGTTTTTGAGGTTGTATCATATTAAAAATACTGTAAATACTGTATCGCAACCTTTTGCTTTTTGCAATTTTGAGGGTTTTAAACGGTATTTTTGCTGCAATTTTTGATTTGAATAAAATTTTGTCCTTTACTAAATATATAGGAAATTTTCTCTAAGTGGACGAATGTATGTGAGGAAATAAAATAAATTTAAAATCACGAGAGGAGTAAGAAAATGGATACAAGCTAAAAAAATACGAGAACCGTAGCCCTCGCATATAAAACCAGAATTATTATATCACAACATTAAAAAATAACACAACGGCTACGGTTCTTCTTTTGAGGGTAAAGTTACAAAGGAGAACCAAACATGGTTACAACACAAGAGATAGCACCACATGCAATAGTTGATAACATTAATACATATAACAAGCCCAAACTTGAAGTTGGCTACTATTTGAGATTAGCTTTGTTCTATGCAAGTCTTGGTTTTAAGGTTTTTCCCTTAATGCCAAACAAAAAGTTTTACAAGGGACTTTCATGGACAAAAGTTGCGACAAATAATCCTGATGAAATAATTGAACTGTGGAGACGTTACCCGTATGCAGTACCTGCATTTTATGCTTTAGGCAGTAGAATTCTTGTCATTGATATTGATAATAAACCTGAAAAAGGTAAACACGGCTTTAAAGTAATATCGAGACTGGTAAAACAACTAGGAAAACTACCTAAAACAATTATGGTGTACACTCAATCAGGCGGAATTCATTTGTATTACATACTTCCAGAAGATAGAGAATTTGTACGCAACATCGAAAACTGTATCGACATACAAGTGAACGCTTGTTGTATTTGTGGCGGTGTTTATAGTGATAAAGGTAGCTATCGGTTTGTTAAAGGTCATACCTTTGAAGATATTGGAAAACCTGCTGAACTAACACCAGAATGGGTTGAATTTCTTGCTAAATCAACAAAGGTCAGCAATAAAAAGAAATCTGTTGAGTATAAAGAGTACAAACCTGTTGTTGTTGACGGAGATTTTAGCTTTCTATATGAAACTTGTGCTTTTTGTAGATTTGCTGTTAATAACCAACCTGAGTTACCTGAAATTGGTTGGTTTGCCTTTGCTAGCATACTTTCAAGAGTAAACAATGGTTATCAACTTTTTGACCAAATTAGTCAAAACCACCCTGATTACGATACTGAAAAAACTCGTAAAAAGTTTGAACAGGGTCAAAAATACTATGCTGGCTGTTCTTGTGCTAGTAAAGTTTTTGCAGGGTGTGAAAATTGTGAATACAGATAAATATAAGGAACATTAATATGGAAAATAATAAAAACAATATAAAAAAGGCTGACAATGAGCCCAAAATCATTGAAACTCAAGAGGATGTTATCAACAGTCCTGAACAATTGCTATTAAAACCCTCTAACGAGTTACTGAAAAAGCATTTAAACCGTATACTTGCAAGTAATTACATGGACCCTGTGTATATTAAATATGAGCCAGAATACCGCAAGCCTAAGAATTCTAAATACTTAGCAGAAGTCGGAAATATAATATGTTTGGTTAAGCAAGAAAAAAATGCTCTTAAAGTGACTAAATGCTCAAACTACCGTGTTAAAGACACTATAAACATCGTTAAAAAGTACAATAATAAAAGTGGCAGAAAAGATGAGATGTCTTGTGAAATGTCAGTTGTTACAGACAAAGGTAAGGAAATTGACGGAATTGAGCTAAAAGACAAGGCCAAATATAATGCTGATGCTCATCAAGGTGCATTAAGCACAGTTAGTAATTATTTGCAGTTAGCTTTATACGCTCCCAAAGATTTTAAGACATATTATGAAAAGTTTATAGGGAAAAGGCTTAATAAAACTGTCATACAATATGACAACTCAGGTCTAATTGCACCTCAATAATTCTTAGGTAAAGATTTTTTTATTGAAAAGGATAAAATATTTTATGCTGATGAAAGTGGCTATATCCCAACTAGTTATCCTGATGTTTATATTTGTGCAAATAAAAATAGGCCCTATCAGTTACCCAAACTATCAAAAAGTTCAAAAAGCGCTCAACAAGTTTGTAGTGACTTCTTAATAAATACGTACGAGTGCTATGGCAAAAATGGTGTTTCCGCACTATTGGTAATAGGCCAAATTGTTATGGGGCTGTTTTTTGATTATTTCTTAAAGAAAAACATTGGAATACCTTTATTGATTATTTGTGGGGTTAGTAGTTCAGGTAAAACAACCCTTATCCAAAATGGAATTGCTATTTTAGGTATGGGTGAAGATTTCTTGATAGCAGGAGATTCAACGGCTAATGGGCAACAATTTATTGCTCAATCAATAAATAATGTTGCTTGTCCTGTTGATGATGTGTTTGAAGCAGTGCTTAATTCCAAAAAATTAGGTGCAAAAATTAAATCAAGTTATAGAGCTACACCAAAAATTAGAATGAGGACATTTGGACAAGAACCTGATTTGTGCCAAATATGTTCTCAGCTTATATATACTGCCAATGGAAACATTCCACAAATACAAGAACTAGTGAACAGGGCTAATGTTATTTCAATAAATGATACAACCCTAGATACTGACAATTATAACTATTTAGATGAAAATGCCGAGAACAGAGAAGAGTTGTCATTAATTCTGCCTGAACTGATAAAATACGCACCAGAAGAGGTGTTTGAAACATATAAACAGTTAAAAGAAGTATTAAGGGAATCATTGGAAAAAATTAATAACAGGATTCTTTCCAATGTAGCTTTTATGTGGACAGGTTTAGTTCTATTGCAAGAGATTGCAGGAATCTCTATTGATAATCTAGATGGGGGCATAATAGAACACGCTAAGAACGTTGCTGAAGATTATAAAAATCTGCCAACCCCCATCGATACATTCTTGGAGGGCTTGTTGATTATGAAAAATCTTGGTGCTATCAAAAAAGGCTATGATTATGAGATAAAAGAGCCACAGGAAACTGAGGACGGAAGTGTTCAATTAATCTTTCATAAAGAAACTTTACGAACCATCTATAATGACTTTTTTGCAAAAGATAGTGACAGGAAAATAGACAAAGCTGTTTTTAATAGATATCTTAAATGGGATTCTAGGGTTATAACTCAAGATGCTTCACAAAAATATTATCAAGTAGATAATAACAAGAGGGGGAAAAATACAAGAAGTGTTGCTTTAAACATTTCTGATTGGGATGAAGTTCTTGCTTTTGCAGGTGTTCAACCCTGCTCTATAACACCTATGTCCGTTACCGAGTTAAAAACTAGTGTAATGGAGCGTAATCCGTTGTAATTTTCACTTAATTACATCCGAAAGGTAACATATAGCTACTTTTCGGGTGTAGTTTGGTGTGCTGTAATTTTGTAATGGGAAAAATTATATGAATTTTATAAAAATTTTAAAAGCACAGATAAACAAAACCGCAGAAGGAGTTTTAAGCTAATGGAACTCCACGTTGACGGCATAACAATCAATCTAATAAAGAATGATGTTAAATCAACAGAAGCTGATGATTTAAGACAGCTTGTTGATTACGTTGATGTGCTTTTTGAAATATATAACGACACAAAACTTCATGAAGCTTCATGAAGTAGTAGCAACAAAGATTTAGTTAGTATAAAATTAGACTAGGAGTCAAGTTAATGGAAAAAGCAGTAATTTACGCAAGAGTATCATCAGAAGAACAAGCAAAACACGGTTTTAGCATTGAAAATCAAAAAAGACAATGTGAAGAATTTGCAGAACGGAACGACTATTTTGTCATAAAAACTTTTGTTGATGAAGGTAAATCTGCTAAAAACCTAGATAGACCAGAAATTCAAGATTTAATGGCTTTTTGCAGTAAAAAGAAAAACAATGTGAAAGCAGTTATTATTTGGCGATTGGATAGAATTTCAAGGAACAATGAAGATTATCATGGTGCTTTAAGACCTTTATTTGAACGCAAAGGAATAACTCTATTATCAGCAACAGAGGCTAATATTAATACCTTAGAGGGTGACTTAATGCGTAATATTGGTATGAGTTTTGCCGAATATGAAAGAAAATTAATTGGGGCAAGGACTCTTGCAGGATTAAGACAAAAAGCTGAACAAGGCGAATATCCTCATAAAACACCAATAGGCTATAAAAATATTTCAAGAGAAGATGGCTCAAAAACAACTGTCATTGATGAAAATTATGCTTTCTACATAAAACAAGCATTTAACTTATACGATAGTGGAATGTACACTTTGAGAAGTCTATCAGATAAGTTATACAAAGACGGATTAAGAAGTAAAACAGGCAAGAGAATTCCTAAGACTTCAATTGAGCATATACTTAAAAACATTTTCTATACAGGAGTATTTAAATTTGAGGATAAAATCTATGAGAATGCAAAACATAGTGCAATAATCTCAAAAGAATTGTTTTATAGAGTTCAAGACAGGCTTATTGACCCTAATAAAACAAGAAAACACAATATTGATTTTGCTTATACAGGAATGATGAGATGTGGCTATTGCGATTGTCTTTTAACTGCTGAATTAAAAAAAGACAAGTACATTTATTATCATTGTACAGGTAATAAAGGTGGGGATTGCAAAAGAGATTATATCAATGAACTAAAAGTTGATAAGTCTTTTGCTGAAATCCTAAAGCTAATTATCATTCCTAAAGAAATTAGAGAAAGAATTTCAGAAGAATTAAAGAAAGTCCATGACCTTAAAAATGGCTATTCAAAAGAAGTTAAGAACAATATCATTAAGCAAATACAGACTTTAGAAAACCGAATTGAACAAGCTTTTATCCTCAAATTAGACGGTACTATAACTCATGATTTTTGGAAAACTCAAAATGATAAGTGGCAAGCTGAAAAAGACAAACTTAAAATTCAGTTAGATGAGATTGACAAATTAGATAAACAATTTTATGAGCAAGCAGACACTCTGCTTAGTTTTACTGATAATGCTTATGAATTTTACTTACAGGGTAATACTACTCAACGAAGAAAAATATTAGAAATAATAAGTGAAAAAATCACTTATAAAGATAAAACTTTTAACCTGATATTAAAGCCTGTATTCCAAACAATTGTAGAAAATCAATACAATTTACGCGATAATTTTGCTAACAATCGAACTCTAGAAAATGGCATTAAAAAAGGGTTTGAATCTGATTCAGACCCTATATACAAAAAGACCTCCCCAGGTTGGACTCGAACCAACAACCTACCGGTTAACAGCCGG
>ERZ1643249.3350-NODE-3350-length-14171-cov-17.944814_pt1 | contig 14171 bp, 13 predicted proteins | sample MGYA00579263_ERZ1643249 | MGnify/ENA primary metagenome ERZ1643249 (study PRJEB29033, sample SAMEA4952264) | chicken gut metagenome | biome: Broiler Chicken; feature: Gastrointestinal Tract; material: Caecum | place: Ireland | collected 2018 | study: Broiler...
TGAAAAAAGGGAATTCCGACGCTTTTTTCAGGGAAAAGTACTTGACAAAAAACAACCTTCACAGACATCTTTCCTTGCTCCAGCAGCTCACCGATAAAAATCGGAATCAGATACTCTGCTTTCAAAGGATTACCCTGTACTTCTTTCTCGAAGAACTTTTTAAAGCCATCTTCCAGTGTAGTGAGGAAATCAGGAGTTAAGCCCCACATGTTCATGGAAACAAGAGAATTCACATCGACAGCCATGCCGTCTGCCTCTGCTCCATCTGCAGTCTTCACGATGTTCTTGATCTCCACAACCTCAGTCAAGTTGTTATCCTCGTCCATCTTACAGATACCACGAGTCACACCGCCATTATCAGACAGGGTGTTCTTCAGCACAAAGCCTGCCATACAGGATTTTCCGCCATTCACCAGATACTCATGGACAGCCTTGAAGCCTTCCTTGCCATAGTAATCATCTGCATTGATTACAATAAACGGAGTTTTAATTACGTCCTTCGCTGCAAGCACAGCCTGACCAGTTCCCCACGGCTTTGTACGGTCTGCCGGAAGTTCTCCCGGAATATCGTTGATATCCTGGAAAGCATAGTCCACAGTTACATTGTGAGCGGAGCAGATAGATGCAATGCGGTCACCAATGACCTCTTTGAACTCCTTCTCGATATCCTTACGGATAATAAATACCACATGGTTGAAACCTGCTTCAATCGCATCGTGGATTGAGTAGTCCATGATGATATGGTTTGCGTCATCGACCGGCTCCAACTATTTTATTCCTGTTCCAAATCGGCTGCCGATTCCGGCCGCCATGATAAGTAATGTTGTTTTCATACTCTCTCCTTACTGTGCTCGTGCAACTTTTATCGGACACACCTTAATACATTGGTAGCAACGAACACATTTACTTTTATCTATCTGTGGATATTCAAAGCCTTCTTCATCCTCTACCATAGAAATTGCTTCTTTCGGACAGATGGCATAACAGGCCGTGCAACCACAGCATTCTTCTTTTCTTTTATATAGTATTGGAAGTTCTTTCATTGGTTCTGCTCCTGACAATCAAACATGAAACACAAAGAGTAGTCCATATTCTTCGTTGTGCTTATACTCTCTGCCCCCCCCGATTACTCTAAGGGCTGATTTAATTGTATTCTTGATTTTTCTTTTTACTCTGCTTTTAAATGTTACTTTTATTGGAGAAGCATACTTCTTTTCAAGTTCTTCAAATTCCATAGCGGCCATATCTTCAAAAAAAGTATCTCGCTGCGATGGTCTATGGCAAGACTTATATTCTGCCGGATTACTTCTCACTCCATCTTCATAAGCCACTTCTTTCAGCTTCAGCTTATTACTAACAGTTTCAAATGCCTTCATTCCTTTATCTGTGCGAATTAAAATAAGTGACGTACCTTTTCCATCGTTCATTTCTGGAGCCACATCATTAATTCCCCAAAAATCCGCAATAGTCAAATCTGCCATTTTCACCTTTTTTGCAGCACAGTCGTAGCACGAAGGCCGGAGGCAGTAATCCCTCAGAAACATTTGCATATAAGCGTCTTTATCTTTTGAAATATACAGCTGTTTCGCTTCGCCCTGCGGAATTTCAGCCAGAACTTCCTTCATACCAAAGTCCGTCCAACTGTCATCCTTGCAGCGGAAATTAATACTCTTCAGCCGACCACCATTTTTCTTTTCCTGGTATTCTGCGTATTTTTTCCATAGAGCCGGAGATGGTGCGCCATGGCAGATCACATCCACGCAAAGCAGATTACCATATTCTTTTCCTAAGAAGTTCTTTAGACCATTCACCTGACAGCCTGTTCCACTGAAAAGAACAAGCTTGCCGGCTAGCAAATCATCTTTAACATACTTATATGTTTTTCCTACCTTGGCCTGTAAGTACTTTGATCCCCGAAGCCATATGAGCCCATCTATATCCGTTACTCGCGTAAATTCCGCCGAGTAGCAGTCATTCGACATTTTCACGCCATATACAACGCCATCTTCTGAAATAATCTGCTCTGCAAGCAATGAAAAAGCTGCACCTGAAGAGCTGCTGAGCCGCATATTCAGATTCACATTATACCCAGCATATACTTTTATTGGCTTCACCTCATGATCTCCTTTCGTACATTCACCCTCTCATTCCCAATTTTGTTAAAATGCCCCGTAATTTTCCTTTTGTCATCTTATTAACCAATAAAAGCGACTCTGTAAATTCTATGCTTTTATGAAAAACTATCAAGTAAATCAAATTAGGAACTATCACACAAATTACGCCTCTAATAAAGAGGGTCATAAATGCTCCATAATTTATCTTCGAACAGACATAATAGGTAACAACGCAACTAGCAAAGATAATAATGCAATAATACAAGAGCTTTCTCAAGTAATTCAACAGATGCTTTTTTTCAAATATCACCGTAAACAAATTATGTAAAAGCCATGGCATACCAACACAAAGAATAGCTAAGACAGTCGAAATCAAAATTCCATAAATACCTAAAAATTGTACCAGTATTAGGTTTAATACCAAGTTTGTTAGTGCCGCCGCAAGAGGTCTAAACCTATCTTCATGCCACATTCCTGATGCATCCTTATATGTATTGAATAGGGAATTCAACTGCCGAACAAAAAAATAAATAACAAAGCAAATAACTGCTGAAAAAGAAAACATTAAATCTTTACCAACCCATAATTCCATAAATGGCTGATAGAGACACAACAAACAAACTGAACAAAATCCAGAAATCCAGCAAATAATAAAAGTGAATTTACTTAAGTCAGTATAATTTTTTTCTTTTGTTTCTACAACAATGCTATTACCAATCCCCGCCGTACATGCAGAAAAAACTACTGTTATCAATCCTGTAATTGCATTCAAAATATAGAAATAATTCTGGTATACTGCCAATACTGTTAATCCCAGAAAAGCTGAAACAACTATTGTATCAGCTGAATCATAAATAATGCCGCCAATTTTCGATGTAAACAAATCTTTGATACGTCCATTGATGTCTTTCTTTTCTTGTACTGAAACCTGCCCTTTCGGCTCAAATTCAGGATACAATTTATCCGCGGCTACCGCTGTGGCGATATTGGTAATAGCTTGTGTTCCCAACATTACGACAACATAAAAATAATAATTTTTGAAGACCCATAAAACCAAGAGCTGCAATGCATACTGAATTGTACTTGTTACCAACATAACTTTACTAACAATATCAGTTCTCTGATGTGCCTGTAAGATACTATTCTTATATGCATATAGCCAGTAAGACAACACGGTTGCCCCAAGATTCAGAAGATAAAGAATATAAATATTAAGGCCATTCGGAATATCACCTGAAATCAATTTCGGAATAAATGGAGTTAGTATACAACCGATAACAGCAATAACAAGTCCAATTACTCTATAATAAGTCCTATACAACTTCATCAATGCGCAAATTGTTGCGTTGTCGTCTTCCGCAATTGGCTTATACATGCTATATATCATAGCGGAACCAACACCTAGCTCTGCTAAATTTAACACTTGGAGAATTGATGTAAAAAGAGAATTCAATCCAAGATACTGTACACCCATGAGATAAATCAGGGCTGTACGCATTAAAAAAGGCACTACGATCTGGTATGCTTTCAGAATCACACCAAATATTATATTTCTTGTTGCATTTTTTGTTCTTTCAATTTTGGCCAATTCTTAATCCTCTTATCTTAATTCTTTCTCGCATCTATCCAACACAGCTGCAATTACCTGATCCATGTCATAATATTTATACTCGCCAAGACGACCGCCGAAGATTACTTTTTCTTCTTCATCTGCCAGCTTCTTATACTCGGAATAAAGCAAGCCATTCTTGGCATCGTTGACTGGATAGTATGGCTCATCGCCAGGTTTCCACTCGCTACTATACTCGCGGCTGATGATAGTCTTCGGCAAATCATCGCCGTTCTCATCCTTACCGAACTCAAACCATTTATGCTCAATGATACGGGTCCACGGAGTTTCACGGTCGGTATAGTTCACAGCGGCATTGCCCTGGAAGTTTGGCTTATCCAAAGTTTCCGTTTCAAAACGAACAGAACGGTATTCCAACGTACCCAGCTTATAATCGAAGTAAGCATCAATCGGTCCCGTGTATACAACCTTATCAGCCAATACATCCAGCTCAGCTTTGTTTTCCAGATAGTCTGTTTTCAAACGCACCACAACACCTTCCAACAGATTAGCAATCATCTTGGTATAACCACCAACAGGAATGCCCTGATAAAGTGCATTGAAGTAATTGTTATCAAAAGTCAGACGAACTGGAAGACGCTTAATAATGAAAGCAGGCAGTTCCTTGCAGTCACGCCCCCACTGCTTCTCAGTGTAGCCCTTGATAAGTTTCTCGTAGATATCACGACCGACAAGAGAAATAGCCTGCTCTTCGAGATTCTGCGGCTCACCTGTGATTTCCTTGCGCTGTTCCTCAATCTTAGCAGCAGCTTCCTCCGGTGTTACAACACCCCACATCTTGTTGAAGGTATACATGTTAAATGGAAGAGAATACAGCACCCCCTTATAATTAGCCACGGGTGAATTAGTAAATCGGTTAAATTCTGCGAACTGGGTGATATAATTCCAGACCTTTTTGTCGTTTGTATGGAAAATGTGAGCACCATACTTGTGGACATTAATACCCTCAATATTCTCCGTATATATGTTACCTGCAATATTCGGGCGCTTATCTACTACCAAAACAGACTTACCATGTGCTTTGGCTTCATGTGCAAAAATTGCCCCGTAAAGGCCAGAACCTACTATTAAATAATCATACCTCATTTTAATACTCCTCTTCATAATGCCATTTGTTCACTTATGTATTCTTGGATAATTCTAACGCACTTATTAAAAATCTCCATGATTTTTCTCTTTCATTACATAATATCTTTTCGACATTAGCTACATCATATTTTCCTGGATATATGCGCATATCTTCTAAATTTCCACTGTATTCTAATAGCCCAAATTTACCCAACAAAGTCTCAATTCGGCTTCCCATATTATTGTCAACTTCACTTACTTTTCTCTCAAACACACAAAACGGCCTATGAAACAATATTGCAAATACTGTTGCGTGAAAAGAGTCCGTCAAAACACATTCTGCATGTTCAATCAACCAAACAAACTCATCCGGTGTCACAATATAATCTTCCGGATTTGTGATTTCCTTATCTAATTTGAATTCAATATCTAAATTATGCGATTGACATTGATATCTATCTTCTATCTCATTGATATATGAATTAATCTTTTTATCTCTGCCACCCAAAAAATATGTTACAATAAATTTTTCATTTTGAATATTTTTCGGCTTTTTGGAAATTGCTTCCCATTCATCTTTTTCTAGCATCATCGTTGGATCTAAAACGACCTTAGGCAATTTATTACTACAAATCTGTTTCACTAATTTTGCTCCGCTTTCTTCTCGAACACCGATTGCCTTAAAATCGTTCAAATATTGTGCAAATATCTTTTCAAATCCTCTTGCAATATTATTTCCTCCGAAACTTGCCGCATATGCAACTTTTTGTTCTGGTCCTGCAAAATAAGCCAAATAATTTTTTATGTCTTCCTGAATTATATCAAAATGGGCATTCCATACTTGATCGCTACCGCACAAAAAATAATCATATTTGTTTCTTAATCCATCAGGCGCTTTGTTATGTTCTAAAATTTCTTTGCTAAAACAAATATACTTCTCATTAAACTTTTGAAAACGTTTTTTCCTGATTCTTCTCCATTTATCTCTTGGTTTTCTTAAAATAGTTTTTAATAAATATACTATATTTGCTTTAATTTTTTTTCTACCTTTAATATCACGACTAGTTCTTCTTTGAAGTGTACACACATTTGCTCCAACTTTTTTTAGTACTTGCTGCATAGCATAATTCTGTAAACGATTTCCATAGTTTTGTCCATCAGTAATTGTAATAATTGCTATTTTCATCTTGTTATGCTCCTTCACAATTATTATAAAAACTTATCTTCCCAATACATAATGCCCAAGAATTGTCAATCTCTTATTTAATGAAATATTTCTGCAAGAAATACAATCTCTTGAAAATTCTCTAATACAATCCGAAAAATATTTTCTTTCTTCTCTGTATTCCTTTGGTATCATTTTCTTATGGTTAATTGCACTCCTCATTGCATCCATACTACACAGACTACAAAGTGTCGAATCATACTCTCTTAATTCTTTACTCATAATTCTATATGCAAAAAATTCCGTTATCCATTTATTATATACTTTTCTTGAAAAAACTTTTGCAGATTCCATCGCACCCTTTGGATTGATTTTATATAAGTATGTCGATACCCTTTCAAAAGAGACACACTTCGATTTCATTAAATATTCTATGAGAAACAGTCTATCTTCATTATAATAAACATCTTCTCGAAATTTCAAATTACCTGTTCTAATTAGTTCCATTTTAAAAAGTTTATTCCACAAGTATCCTTGGTATCCACATTGATGCTCTCCAAACATCAATGTAAGCATTTCAGTTTGAGTAAGTTTTTCCTCTTCGTACCTATTAACCGTATACAATTTCTTATAATATGAATCAACAACATCATATCCTGTAACAACAAGATCTGAATACGCAATTTTCAGCATTCTAATCCGTATAGAATCTTTTGTAAGCTCATCATCCGCATCAACAAAAACAATATATTCGCCTTGAGCATTAGTTAAACCAATATTGCGTGCACAGCTCACGCCTTTATTAATTTGATGAATTACTTTTATACGCGTATCTTTTTCGCATAATTTATCACAAATATAAGAACTCCTATCAGTACTTCCATCATCAATAAGAATAATCTCTAAATTATTCCACGATTGTTTAAGAATACTATCCACGCATTTTTCTATATCATCTTCCGAATTATATACTGGTACGATTACAGATACCATTGGGATTCTTTTAATTACACTTTGACTATCATTAAATTTCAATCTTAAGCTCCCTCCGTATTCTTGTTTTTCACACTTTAACTATACGCACATTTTCCTCATGCGAACCGTAAATTGTTTTATATCCAGAATAATTGGACAATAATATTTTAATTCCTAAAATCAACAATGGATTTAGTGCAGTATTAAACATAATATTATTAATTATTGAAAAGACACATATCGTAAAGCACCAACTCATCAATTTAACATCATTATTTACTGCTGCATATCGGGATAAGAGCGTATACATAAGCATTATAACCACAAACAATAAAAGTCCATATCCTATTAACATATACACATACCCGCAATCAATATAAAAATAATGGTTAACGAAATTCTCATCTATATATTCTTCTGCAGAAACTATCTTCTGCCCAAATAAACTTATTCCATATTGCTCGAATCCCTGTAAATTGAATTTTAACCTGTAATTAATTATAATATTAAGTGCAGATAGTAATGAGGAACTTTTGTATTGAAAAGAAGCCATAACAACTAATGCTGCTGTAACTGGATAAAGCACTGTAGCAATACAATTCAGAATCTTATGTTGCTTTTTTTTCTTTTTTATAATACCAATTATAGAAATAGACATTATGAAAAGGATATATACATAAAGCACCAAGCGAACTGTGCATATTTTATATATTAAAATGTGAACCGGGAAACTTAGAATTAAAAATAATAATTCCGCTTTTTTAGAACGTATAAGCCAATAAATCATGATTGTTTCCATCAAAACAATATATGGAATATTGGAATAATACGCAAATCCCAAACAGTGAGCTTTCATATCCCCGTGGTAATAAATATCATCCGGAATAACCCCAAGTAAAGCAGGTATAACAACTATAGCCAAAAAAATAGCATTATTTATTACACTGCTCTTTATAATTTTACGAGTGTTAATATGAATAGATGTTACAATTGAAAGTCCGTATAATGCAAAAGTAATATTGTGCATAAACGCCGCAGAAATAAGTATTGTACAGGCAAACAAAAATAATTTCATAAAATCTGTAATTTTATATTTCCCCACACTAAAAGATAGTAAAAAAAACACAGCAGCTATATACTGTACCACTTTACATATTTGAAATCTATTAACACCAAATAAATATGAATTACCAATCACAATTGCTGATAACCCCATAAGAAAATATCCAAATAAATATAGGGTTTCATTTTTTCTAATTCTTATCAACATCTTCATACAACCATGTCTTCCTGCTTAAGTTTACTATCATCTAAAAAAGCAATTAGAGTACTCCTATTTTCTTAAATAACACCGTAGCTGGCACAAATAATTTATAACCGATTATTCTATTAATCTTAATATATTTCATGATTTTCCCCTTAGGTCCGCTATACAACTCTTTATTTTGCTTTTTTAGCCATGTATCAAATTCCATAATTTCTTTTAAACTCTCTTTAGGTTCCATATTTAGGTAAATCACATATTGATTATAAATTGCATACTTAATTCTTAATGCAATATTTTCTCTTATTTTAGCATATAAGTTGTCTTTATATTTGTTATAAAAAGAAACCAACCGTCTAGTTACTTTTAAATGCTGATTTCTGCGTTTAATCATGTTTGCCATATTCATGCTCTGTGTTTGTGAACCAAGCAAATATTGGTATACTGGATAGTCTAGACATGCAAAGGATGTTACATATAAAAGTGGAAATATGCAATATTCCATATCTACATAAAAACAGTTTTCATCTATAATTGCACCCATTTTCTGAATTACTTCTTTGCGAAATGTAAGTGAATGCATATAAAGTATAGCCTTATCAAATTCATCAAGTCCATGGACTTTTTCATAAGAAACACTCTTTTCGCAAGGATTAAGCTGCCTTGTCTTCATTTTTGTATCAAATGCAATCTCATCATATGGATTCAATACCATGTCAGCATTTGTTTTTTCCAAAAATGTTACAAGTCTACTCAAATTTTTGCTATTCACCCAATCATCTGAATCCAGAATTTTATAGTATTTCCCACATGCATATTTAATACTTGTATTAATTGTAGAGCCATGCCCTCCATTTTTTTTATTAACCAGCCGAATTGATTCTCCATATTTATCCACATATTTCTGAACAACATCAGCGGTCTGATCTTTTGATCCGTCATTCACTACAATAACATCTAACTTATCTAACACATTAGAGTTAATTAACGAATCCAAACAATTTGCAATGTCCTTTTCAGCATTGTATGCAGCAATACTTATCGATAAAATTTTTTCCATCTTCACAAACTCCTATATGCGCTATATTTGCTTATTATATTTTTAATAATCAAGAGCAAAACAATCATCTTATACAAATTACATTTTAATAATTTCAGCAGTATATAGTGATCTTTCTGTAGTTCGTCTTTCACATCATCTACATATTTAATATTTTTTTGAAACATATCGTCTCTACAAATTTGCTTCAAATACTTTATTTGGGTATGTATAGAATCCCAACTTTTATATCGAGACTGTGTAATTGCTCTTCCAGCTGTTTGCAATACCTTCACTGCAAACAATCTATCAAAATCCTCAAGCTTCCAATTATCTCTTTCCTTTTCAATTTCCTCGAAAATTTTCTTGAATGTAAAATAATAATTTTCATCAAACTTTCCAGTCATTCCTGATCCAGTCCGATAATCATAGATGATCTTATTCAAATACACGAATGTTTGCGCATTACTGAAAAATTCAATCGACTGCAGTGTATCCTCGCCTGTACTAATTTGTCCAAATTGTGTATAGTCTAAATCCGTATCAATGCATGTGCGCTTAACCATTTTCCCCCACACGCTCACAATGCTATGACGACTGAGATATTCTTTTAAAACAGTTTCTTTTTCTACAACGCAGTCTTGATCAGTCGTAAAAATATCCTTAAAAGCAATTGTCTTATTCTTTCCGTCATAACGATTGTGATTATAAATCACAACATCTGGATATTTGTATTTTATTATGATATCATTCAAACTTTCAAGAGCATCATTTTCAAGAAGATCATCAGAATCACAATTTATAACGTAATCGCCCTGTACATACTTAAATCCAAAACGCCTTGTCCACAGCAAACCATGATTAGCATTATGAAAAACCCGAATTGTGTCCGGATATTTTTCCAAATATTCATCACAAATTTTCCCACTTCTATCAGTTGATCCATCATCAATTAAAAGTACTTCACACTCACCTTTGAATTGCGTAGTCTGACTCAGTATGGAATGCAAACATTCATCCAAGTATGTTTCTACATTATATACGGGAATTACAATACTAAATAACATTTTATCCCCACTTTCTTTTTATATTATGAATAAAGTCCAAGATCAAAAACATATTCGTCTGCATACTTCCCATTATTTAGTACATAACTAAACTTTGAACCCTGCGTAATAGATGTAATTAAATAACGACACTTTGAAAGGAGAATCATTTTGGCTAGATACTTTTGTCCCCTCAATTTCTTGTCTTTTTCTAATACATCAGATTTGCTCAGCACATCTTTCCCCTCATAATTTCTTATAAATGTGTCGAAAGAGACAAGCTTAATCATTTTCCCAAATTCACTCTTTAATTCATCAAATATATCACCGTCTTCCGTCACTAGAAATATCGGTGCATTATATTTATTTTCAAATTCTCTAATTTTATGTTTCATCTGGTCTACTGACGGTTGAACAAATTCACCGGATGGTTTCAACTTTACATAATCAGTACCCCTAATGTACACTCCTATACACTTTTCTATTTGCAAATTTATCGCTTCCTGATTTACGATACGCAATACGTCTTCGCTAAATTCAAGATTCTCTCGAAGCATTCTTCCACTCAAATCTCGAATTTCTTTACTATGAAATACATTAGATTCAAAAAGATTTTGAGGATTTATTGTTTTGAATGTCCACCCCGATAAATAAACTTTTCGACTCTGATAAACTTCTTCTTCCATTAATTTTGACGGCTGCTTAAAAAAGAAATCCCAAGCGTTATTTTTTCCATCATAGTACTGAGTCTTATAATTTTTCCAGTCTACAAAGGGTATATATTCTTTTTTCTTTGCGAAGTCAATATAGAGTATTTGCTTATAAAGTAACGAAAGCAAACCTTCTACTCCATCTTGATAATCTGGTTTTACAACATATATTGTCTTATCTCCATTCTTCTTTCCGAATGATTTTTTCTTTTGTAAGATATCTCTTCTAGCCAAAAAGTAATATAAATATTTTATACGATATCCTAAACATGGATGTTTTCTTTGAAAATTCAGTCCAATTGGCATTATCTGTATCCTCTTCCCACAAGTAATCCTTTATTATAATTTCTTAATCTTATTATTCTATGGTATGACATTTCCTTTTCTATTACATTTTTTGCTTTTCCATTAGTTTCACTACAATTTGCTCTAGTTCTTCATTAAACTTTGCATTATTGCTACTCATGCCATGCCCCATACCAGCGACAATCTGGTCGTAGTTCGTTATGATATCTCCCAATGTTTCAATATCTTCTACCGGAATAATCGTTCCCATTCTCTGAGCTACATTCCTTGCAAACTCCACCTGATGGTCATTTACATGCTCATTGAACTGATGCTGACGTGGCACAACAATGGGGGTTTTTCCAATCTGCAGCGGCATGATGAAGCTGGCTGGGCCACCGTGAGTGATCACAATACGGGCATCCGCCACATTTTTTACCATCTGCTGGTAAGGAATCAACTTGCTCCACTGGCAGTATTTCGGCTCATATGTACTAAAACCAGTTTGGATAATTACATCATCCTGAATCGTGCCATCTTTCTTTAATTCATCTATTTTCTGAATCAGCCGATTAAACGGCTGCTCATGTGTTCCTACCGTCACAAAAATCATTTTCTCGTCCCCTACTTAGAATATGCTACCAAGGTTAACTGCCTTTGGATAAACCTTTTTCTGTTCTTCCCACTGCACAACAAACTTGTCCACAATGGGATAAACCATCTTTCCTGTCATTGTCGGTTTATCAATTCGATCAAAGACCTCAATGTAAACCAGTTTTGCTCCCATCATCTTTCCGATGTAGAAGAACGGAACCGCAACAGCTGCACCGCAGGAAATAATTAAGTCTGGCTTTTCTTTATGCAATACATTCCAAGCAATTTTGGTGTTTTTGATAAGGGCTTTCAGACTTCTATTCGTCGGATAATAACATGGATACATTTTTTCACCTTCAAGCAGGCTTCTTGCATCCTCCTTATCAAAAGTGACCCAGAAATGATCCTTGTTTTTCCAAAACGGCTTTAACATATATAAATGTGTCAGGTGTCCTCCTGACGAGCCAACCAAACATACTTTCATGTCCTCTAAACTCCTTCATCCCCAAATTTTCTCTATGTACACATCCATTTTTATGGATGGTATTTCATTTTCATAAAGCCCCTGTGTTCATCACAGTCGGCTAAGTGTTTTCTTATGCTGTCGTACCCTCTCGGCGCAGCTTCCTTATTTCTTACTCCATACCACTCTGTTGAGCACACCTGTCTCTACTCCGCTATAACCGAAGTGTTGTTTTATACAGTCAAACCCCGTATAGCCCGCAATGACGTTTTTTCTAAGTGTTGTATTATTGAATCAAAGGCTACCTGTGCATGAGCTTTGTTGAAACTGTACATATCATTCAATCAAATTCACGCTCTCCGCTGTTAAAGATGAACAGTGCATACTGCTTCTTCGCTTGAAATATGTACTTATCACTCATAACCATGCTCTACTCAACAGCTGTTTTTTGAAGTAGAAATCATCTGTTTTTCTCTATTTTTCATGACTCAACAAACCGTTATGATGTAGGTGTCATTAGCGGGTCAGATAGTGTACTCAACAGCAGTTTCAGACGTTAATGATAAACTCATGGATTTTTGTTGTTTTCTCCTGTTTTCCGCCATTTCTATGATTCTTCTGAAAAAGATGTGCCAATTTTGTGCCGCACGGGCCAAAAGTTCAGCGTTTTGTATAAGTATCTAGCATTTATAGCTCATATAGCTGTGAAATACAACCAATTTCAGCACCCTATATAGTGTGCAAAACAGGTTCTTTTCGACGTTGCTACGTCAATACGGTTTGTTGAGTAGACATTTGTCGGTGCCGCAATTACAACAAAATCCGCAGCACTATACGCCATCTCTGCGTCAAGCGTTGCGGTCAAATCCAAGTCCTTCTCTGCCAGATATTTTTCGATATATTCATCCTGAATCGGTGATTTACGCTGGTTTACCATATCAACCTTTGCCGGAACAATATCCACAGCATAAACCTTATGATGCTGAGACAGCAGTGTGGCAATTGATAAACCCACATATCCAGTTCCAGCTACAGCAATCGTATACTTCTTATCCATAACGTGTTTCCTCTTTCCATCCGGCAGCACCGGAATATTTTCTATGATCGAAATCACTGTGGAAAATACATTCGAGTATTCATAACATCTTCATGATCTCCACAGTGCCCTATCAGCTAAAGCAATCCATTTAGTTTTTTCAGGTCATGTCTGCCCCGATTAACGCAGTACAAAATCTTGTTAAATCAGCCCCTGAAATGTTCATTTCAGGTTCATAACCAACAACTATTCCATTTTGGATAGACACCTCAAATGTTAAATACTTTATTGACTTCAATTTGCTTCAATAATCCCATTTGGATAGACACCCTTTGTACATAGCAATCGGAAAAAGACGATTTTCATCCAACTAATATCGGTTGAACAGACCCGCTGTTATGTAACGAACATTACTTAAAAGTCCTTGATTTATCAGGCTTCCTACCGTGTGGACATCATTCTTCATGTAATAACTTTCGCTTTATAATAACCTCATCACTGTCTGCGTCCCTCTATCCAAAATGAATAATTTCATGTTTCTCAAGCCCAGTCAGACTCCCCACTTTCGCTTTATAATAGGTAGCCACCCTGACTGACCTATCCGACTTTCGCTTTACAATGAAGAAATCACTATCCAACCCCTTCTACGCAAAAGCACCTAATTCAGCCACTTTTGATGTGGAAAACGGTCATTATAGCCCATTTTCAAACCACTAAAAATTCAGGGTAACCATTTATATAACTTCAAGCACTTTCGCAGCTCTTCAGCTCCATTCTTCCCG
>ERZ1643249.3353-NODE-3353-length-14165-cov-6.861375_pt1 | contig 14165 bp, 14 predicted proteins | sample MGYA00579263_ERZ1643249 | MGnify/ENA primary metagenome ERZ1643249 (study PRJEB29033, sample SAMEA4952264) | chicken gut metagenome | biome: Broiler Chicken; feature: Gastrointestinal Tract; material: Caecum | place: Ireland | collected 2018 | study: Broiler...
TTGACCGATAACATAGAAACTGAATATCCCGCCGCCCCGCTGACGGGTAAAGTATCGCAAAAGCGGAAAAACGGTTGACTTTCCCCGCCCGAGGGGGTACACTAACGGAAAAGGGGAGGCGTGTTATGAGCTATCAGCCTACGCTGTTTGAAGAGAAGGCGGCGGAGCCGCTTGCGGCGCGGCTTCGTCCGCGCGATCTTTCCGAATTCTGCGGGCAGGAACACCTTCTCGGCGAAAAAAAGGTGCTGCGCCGCATTATCGAGAGCGATGCCGTCGGGTCGATGATCTTCTGGGGTCCGCCCGGCGTGGGCAAGACGACGCTCGCCCGCATCATCGCGAACAAGACCAAGGCGCGGTTCATCGATTTTTCCGCCGTCACGAGCGGCATTAAAGAGATCAAGCAGGTGATGGAGCAGGCGGAGACCGCCCGCCGCTTCGGGGAAAAGACCATCCTCTTTGTGGACGAGATCCACCGCTTCAACAAGGCGCAGCAGGACGCTTTTCTGCCCTATGTGGAGCGGGGGAGCATCATTCTGATCGGCGCGACGACGGAGAATCCCTCCTTCGAGGTGAACGGGGCGCTTCTCTCGCGCTGCAAGGTGTTCGTGTTGCAGGCGCTCAGAACGGAGGACATTATCCGCCTTCTCCGCCACGCGCTCACCGACAAACGCGGCTTCGGCGATCAGCAGGTAGAGATCTCGGACGAGACGGTCGCCATGATCGCGAACTTCGCCAACGGCGACGCGCGCAGCGCGCTCACCACGCTCGAAATGGCTGTGCTCAACGGCGATATGGACGAGCACGGCAAAATCACCGTCTCGCGGGAGACGGTGGAGGAATGCACGTCCAAAAAGTCGCTCCTGTACGATAAGAACGGCGAGGAGCATTACAACCTCATCTCCGCGCTGCACAAGTCCATGCGCAATTCCGACCCCGACGCCGCCGTCTATTGGCTTGCGCGGATGCTGGAAGCGGGGGAGGACCCCGTTTATATCGCCCGCCGCGTGACGCGGTTCGCGAGCGAGGACGTGGGGCTTGCCGACCCGCAGGCGCTCACCGTGTGCATCTCCGCGTTCGAGGCGTGCCGCCTGATCGGAATGCCCGAATGTTCGGTGCATCTGACGGAGGCGGTCGTGTATCTCTCGCTTGCGCCCAAGTCCAACGCGCTCTATACGGCGTACGAATGGGCGAAGCGCGACGCGCTCACCATGCTCTCCGAGCCTGTGCCGCTTGTGATCCGCAACGCGCCGACCAAGCTCATGAAGGAGCTGGACTACGGAAAGGGATACGAGTATGCGCACGACAGCGCGGACAAACTCACTTCGATGCAGTGCCTGCCCGATTCCCTTGCGGGAAAGGAATACTACCGCCCGACGGAAGAGGGGAAGGAAGCCCGCTTCAAGGCGCGGCTCGAAGAGATCAAGGAGTGGAAAAAACGCCATACGAAGTAAAAAAGCCGGAGAAATTTCTCCGGCTTTTTGTCGGAAGAGCGCGCTGCGATGGACGGGCGGTATTGACATTCCGCCCTTTTTATGGTACAATGCAAAAAAGCGGCGGAGAGCCGCCCAATACCGCGAAGAGAGGAGATTGTATGGAGTACACGGTATCGCCGGAGGAGATCAGACGGGTCAAGGGCATGGGATTTTTGCAGGACAAGCGCTATCCCGACGTATTCAACGCGCGCGTGATCACCCGCAACGGCAAGATCACGGCGGCGCAGCACCGCGCCATTGCGGAGGCGTGCGAGCGGTTCGGTTCGGGGGAAGTGACGATGACCGTCCGCCTCACGCTGGAAATTCAGGGCGTCAAATACGAAAACATTCAGCCGCTCATCGACTTTCTGGCGGAGCGCGGGCTGTCCACGGGCGGAACGGGCAAACGGGTGCGCCCCGTCGTCTCCTGCAAGGGTACGACCTGCCAATACGGGCTGATCGATACGTTCGCGCTCTCCGAGAAGATGCACAAGCGTTTTTACGAAGAGATGCGCGGCGTCGCGCTCCCGCATAAATTCAAAATCGCGGTCGGGGGCTGCCCCAACAACTGCGTGAAGCCCGATCTCAACGATCTGGGCGTGATCGGGCAGCGCGTTCCCACCGTCTACCTCGATAAATGCCGCGGCTGTAAAAAATGCCGCGTCGAGAGCGCCTGCCCCGTCAAGGTGGCGCACGTCGAGAACGGGAAGGTCGTCATCGACCCCGAAGCGTGCAACCACTGCGGCAGATGCCGCACGCAATGCCCGTTCGGCGCGGTCGCCGATTATACCGACGGATATAAGATCTATATCGGCGGAAGATGGGGCAAACGCGTCGCGCAGGGGCGCGCTCTCTCCAAGATCTTCACTTCGGAAGAGGAAGTCATGGCGGTCACGGAAAAGGCGATCGAGCTGTTCCGCACGCAGGGGATCGACGGCGAACGCTTTGCCGATACCGTCGCGCGGCTCGGGTTTGAAAACGTGGAGAAAATGCTCATCTCCTGATTTTGCAGGGATATATGCTGCGCTGTCTTTCGGTACATTTTGAGAACGCGCCCCTTCGGGTGCGCGAGAAATTCGCGTTCCCGCCGCAAGTGCGGCGGGAACTTTATGCGCGGCTGAAAGACCTCGGCGGCGGGCTTCTGCTCGTGACGTGCAACCGCACCGAGCTGTACTGTTTCTGTTCGGAAGAGGCGGGGCGCGCCCTGCTCTTCGGGGCGGCGGGCGCGGAAGCTCCGCTCTTCTGCGCGGAGGGCGGCGCGGCGCGGGAGCGGCTGTTTCTGCTCGCGGCGGGGCTGTGTTCCATGCTCGTCGGCGAGGACGAAATTCTGCACCAGCTCAAAAACGCCTACGCGGAGGCGCAGGCGGCGGGCGCGACGAAGGGCGCGGATTCACTCTTTCAGGCGGCGCTCGCGTGCGGCAGACGGGTGCGCGCCGAGACGAAACTCTCCGAATACGCCTGCTCCGTGGCGACGCTCGCGGCGAACGAAGTGACGCGCTTCACCCGCGGACATGGCAGGGTGCTTTTGGTGGGCGGCTCGGGCATGGTAGGGGGCGCGGCGCTCAAAAACCTGCTCTCCGCGGGGCATACCGTGGCGGCGACGGAACGCACGCACGCGTTCGGCGCGTCGGCGGCGGGCGCGGAGACCATCGCCTATGCGGAGCGATATGCCGCGCTCGACCGTGCGGACGCGGTGGTGAGCTGTACCGCTTCGCCCCACGTCGTATTCGAGGAGGAAAAGGTGCGCCGCGCGATAAGAACGGCGCGGGAGCGGCTCTTTCTCGACCTCGCCGTTCCGCCCGACATCGACCCCGCCGTGGGGCAGATCGCGGGGTGCAGGCTGAAAAACATTGACGATTTCCGCGCGGAAGCGGAAGAAAATAACGCAAAGAAGCGCGCGGCGGCGGAACGTGCGCGCGGCGTCGTTGCGGCGTGTCTTGACGAGTACGCCGCGGGGGAGGCGGCGCGCCTGCACGCCGCGCTCGTGCGGAAGGACGGTGCGCTCTGCGCGCTGAAAAAGCGCGATCCCGCCGCGTTCGCCGCCGAAATGCGCGCGCGCTTCGGGGAGGGGAGATGAACTGTTTTCCGATGATGATCCCGCTCGAAGGCAAACGGGTGGTGCTCGTGGGCGGCGGAAACGTCGCGCTCCGCAAGGCGGAAAAACTGCGCCTGTTCGGCGCGAAGATCGCCGTCTGCGCGCCCGTCGTTCTGCCCGCGCTCGCCGCGCTTGCGGACGAAAAGCACGCGCGCTATCAGAAAGACCTGCTCTTCGGGGCGGCGTTCGCCGTCGCGGCGACGGACGACCGCGCGCTGAATGCCGCGGTCGCCGAGGACTGCAACCGCCTCGGCATTCCCGTCAACAGCGTGGACGCGCCCTCGGAGTGCAGTTTTTACTTTCCCGCCGTCATCACGGAGGGGAACGTCACGGTCGCCGTCTCCACGGGCGGCGCGTCGCCCGCGCTTGCGGCGGCTTTGAAACGCTATATCGCAAGTCGGCTTCCCGAAAATCTGAACGAGATCTGCAAACGGGCGGAGGCGCTCCGCGGCACGATGCCTGCGGAGGAATACGCTGCCGCCGTGCAGAAGTTATTAGAGGACGAATCATGATCGTACGCATCGGAACGCGCGGCTCTGCCCTCGCGCGCGCACAGACGGAGGAGGCGGCGGCTCTGCTCCGCGCCAAGGGGTATCGGACGGAGATCGTCGTCGTCCGCACGCGCGGCGACAGCGACCTTCTTTCCCCGCTCTCCGAAATCGGGCGCGGCGCGTTTACGGACGTCTTTGCCGAAATGCTGCGCCGCGGCGAGATCGACCTCGCGGTGCATTCCGCAAAAGACCTGCCCACGGACGAATCGCGGGACGGCTTTTTCTGTCTGCCGCGCGCGGACGCGCGCGACGCGCTCGTCTGCGTTTCGGGGCGGGAGATCAACCGCGTCGGCACAGGCTCTCCCCGCCGCGCGGCGGCGGTAAAGAAGCTGTACCCCGCGGCGGACGTGTTGCCCGTGCGCGGGAATGTGGATACGCGCATTCAGAAACTCCTTGCGGGCGAGTTCGACGCGCTCGTGCTCGCCGCGGCGGGGCTGGACCGCCTGCATATTTCGGACAGCCGCCTTACCGTCGTCCGCCTGTCCGTAAAGGACTGCGTTCCCGCGGCTTGTCAGGGCATTATCGCCGTGGAAGGCGCGCTCGGCGGACAGATCCACGACGAAAAGGCGGGGCGGGCGGCGCGCATCGAACGCGCCTGCCAGCGCGCGCTCGGCGGCGACTGCACGGGCGGGATCGGCTGTTATTTTGACGGAACGACGCTCTTCGCCCAGCGCGAGGGGCGCGTTTCCGCGCTTCCCTATGCGGGGGAAGAGACGATTTCCCGCCTTGCGGAGGAACTCTCATGAACAGGGTCGTGCTCGTGGGCGCGGGCTGCGGAAGGGGGCTTCTCACCGTGCGCGGCGCGGAGCTGCTCGGCAGGTGCGACTGCGTGGTGTACGACAGCCTCATCGACGAGAGCGCGCTCGGGTATCTCAAAGAGGATTGCAAGCGCATTTTCGTGGGCAAGCGCGCGGGGGCGCACTCCGTTTTGCAGAGCGAAATCAACGCGATTCTGATCGACTGCGCAAAAAAATATCCGCTCACCGTGCGGCTCAAAGGGGGCGATCCCTTCGTGTTCGGCAGGGGCGGCGAGGAGCTTGCCGCGCTGACGGCGGCGGGCGTTTTTTGCGCCGTCGTTCCCGGGGTGACTTCGGCGGTCGCGGCGGCGGAGCTTGCGGGCATTCCCGTCACGCATCGGGGCGCGGCGCGCGGCGTGCGCGTCTACACGGCGCATACCGCCGTCGGGGAACTCTCCGTTCCCGCGCCCGCGGAGGACGAAACGCTCGTGTTTTTAATGGCGAAGGCGAATGCCGACGCCGTTGCAAAGACGCTTTTTGAAGGGGGCATGTCCGAGGATACCCCCGCCGCGCTCCTCTCCAAGGCGGGCATGGTCGGCGCGCGCGCCGTGCGCTGTACGCTGGGAGAGGTCGCCGCCCGCGCCGCGGAACTTGACGCTCCGCTCACGCTCGTGGTGGGCAAGGTCTGCGCGGAGGACTTGCTCGGCGCATCGTTCGCGCGGCATTTTTCCGCGCCCGCCGTGCTTGTGACGGGGACGGCGGACCACGTCCGTCGGGTCTCCGCCGCGCTGGAAGCGCGCGGGTTCGCGCCCGTCGGGTGTCCGTATGCCGCCATAGAGCCGCTGCCCTTCGACGCGTTTTTTTCGGAGCTTTCGCGCTGGCGGTGGCTCGTATTCACTTCCGCCAACGGCGCGGACGTCTTTTTCCGCCGCGCAAAGGCGATCGGGGTGGATTTCCGCGCGTTCGGGGATAAGAAGTTCGCCGCCATCGGCGCGCATACGGCGGAGCGGCTGAAAGAATACGGATTCTGCGCCGACTGCGTTCCAGAATCCTTCACCGCCGCGGCGTTGAAAGAAGCGCTTGCGGCGCAGGGCGCGAAGCGGGAGGAAACGGCGCTTCTTCGCGCGGAAGAGGGGAGCGCGGTATTGCTCGATGCGGGCGTGCAGGTATCGCGCTACCGTATCCGCACCGACGAGGCGGCGCTCCGCCGCGCGGCGGAGGCGGTTCCGTCCGTGAAATACGTCACGTTCGGGTCGGCGGGCGGGGCGCGCGCCCTGCTCGGGAAAACAACTCTGCCCGAAAGCGTGATCCCCGTGTGCATCGGGGAAGAGACTGCAAAGGAACTGTATGCAAAGGGCTTGCGGCCCGTCGTCGCCAAAGCGTGTACCGCCGAGGCGATCGCGGACGCCGTTGCCGAAACGGAGGAGATATGCAGAGACTGAGAAGGCTGAGAAAGAGCGCGCTGCTGCGCAGAACGTTCGCCGAGACGCGCGTCGACTGCGGGAAGCTCGTCTATCCCGTGTTCGTCGTCTGGGGCGAAAATAAAAAGGAAGCCGTGCCGAGTATGCCGGGCGTGTTCCGCTATTCCGTAGACCGTCTCGGCGAAGTCGTGGACGAAATGCTCGCGGCGGGCGTGGCGGGAACGATGCTCTTCGGCATTCCCGAACACAAAGACGCGGTCGGGAGCGGCGCGTATGCGGACGACGGCGTTGTGCCGCAGGCGATCAGATATATCAAAAAATATTGCGCCGCGCGCGGGAGGGAGCTTCTCGTCATCGCGGACGTGTGCCTGTGCGAATACACCTCGCACGGGCATTGCGGCGTTCTGGAACGCGGCGACGTGGAGAACGACGCCTCGCTCCCCCTGCACGCGAAAGCGGCGGTTGCGTATGCGCGCGCGGGGGCGGACATGGTCGCGCCCTCTTCGATGATGGACGGCGTCGTCGCCGCCATCCGCGCCGCGCTCGACGGCGCGGGGTTCCCGCATACGCCCGTCATGGGGTACAGCGCGAAGTTTGCCTCCGCCTTTTACGGTCCGTTCCGCGACGCGGCGGATTCCGCCCCGCAGGAAGGGGACAGAAAGAGTTATCAGATGGACGTACGCAACTGCCGCGAGGCGATGCGGGAGCTTGCCGCCGACGAGGCGGAGGGCGCGGACGTGCTCATGGTCAAGCCTGCGCTCGCCTTTCTGGACGTGGTGCGGGCGGCGCGGGAGCGCACCGATCTTCCGCTCGCCGTCTATAACGTGAGCGGGGAGTACGCCATGGTCAAGGCGGCGGCGGAGCGCGGCTGGCTGGACGAGCGGCGGGTCGTCGGAGAGATTTTAACGGCGTTTTTCCGCGCGGGGGCGGATCTCGTCATCACCTATCACGCGCTCGATTACGCCGCATGGGAGGGGAAAGCATGACGGACTTCGAGCGCGCAAAGCGCATTCTGCCCGGCGGGGTCAATTCCCCCGTGCGCGCGTTCCGCGCCGTGGGGCGCGATCCCGTCTTTATCGAGCGCGGAGAGGGGGCGTTCATCGTCGATCGCGCGGGGAACGCCTATCTCGACTATGTGATGAGCTGGGGTCCGCTCATTCTCGGTCATGCGCGCGAAGAGGTGGTGCGGGCGGTCACGTCCGCCGCGGCGAAGGGGCTGACCTTCGGCGCGCCCACCGCGCGGGAGACGGAACTTGCGGAAGAGATCGCGTACGCCGCGCCCTACATGGAGCGCGTGCGGCTCGTCAATTCGGGAACGGAGGCGGCGATGTCCGCCGTCCGTCTCGCCCGCGGCTACACGGGGCGGGATAAGCTCATAAAATTCGCGGGCAACTATCACGGGCATTCCGACGGACTGCTCGTCAAAGCGGGGTCGGGCTGCATGACGGGCGCGGTCCCCGACAGCCTCGGCGTTCCCGCCGCCTATGCCGCGCAGACGCTGGTGGCGGAATATAACGATCTTGCGGGCGTGCAGGCGTTGTTCGAAGAGAATTTCGGGCAGGTCGCCTGCGTCATCGTCGAACCCGTTGCGGCGAATATGGGCGTCGTGCCGCCGAAAGAGGGGTTTTTGGCGGGACTTCGCGCTTTGTGCGATAAATACGGCGCGCTGCTCGTTTTTGACGAAGTCATCACGGGCTTCCGCGTGGCGTACGGCGGCGCGGCGGCGCGCTATTCCGTCACGCCCGATCTCGCCGCGTTCGGGAAGATCGTGGGCGGCGGAATGCCGCTCGCGGCGTACGGCGGAAGAAGAGAGGTCATGGAACTCGTCGCGCCGCTCGGCGGCGTGTATCAGGCGGGAACGCTTTCGGGCAATCCCGTTGCGACGGCGGCGGGGCTTGCGACCCTTGCGATTCTGCGCGAAAACAGGGATAAGATCTATCCGAAGCTCGAAGAGGGCGGCGCGCGCTTACAGGCGGCGTTCGCCCGCGCGGGCGTTCCCGCGGGGCGGGTCGGGTCCATTCTCACGCCCTTCTTTGCGCCGCGCGCGCCCGAAAATTACGCGCAGGCGACATCCTGCGATACGCGCGCGTTCGCACGCTATTTCAACGCCATGCTGCAAGCGGGAATCTACGTTGCGCCGTCGCAGTTCGAGGCGATGTTCCTCTCCGCCGCGCACACTCCCGAACACCTTTCGGCGACCGAACGGGCGATCGCGCACGCGGTCTCTGCGGCGCGGGCGGCGGAAAATAATGTGAATTAAAAAAATTTTTTGTTCCCTATTGACAAACGCTCGTTTATGCTGTAAAATAAATACACCATAGAGCGGAAGTACGCAAACCAACGCGTTTTGCCGGACTATATCTGTGGGGGGGGAGGATAACGGGTCTGCCGCGCGGCAGCCCCGTTTTTCGTTTTTTCCGGAACGTTGTCGTTCTGTTTTTCCATAAAAAAACACCCGCCGCGGCGGGTGTTTCCGTTGTGTTTCGATTAAAGCGCGACGCCGAGGATCATCCACAGCAGCAATCCCAGAAGCAGGACGCCGAAGATGCCGCATCTGCCGCAGATCTTGGCAAGCGTGGGCTTATCTTTGTACCATACGAAGTAGAGCGCGATGCCCGCGGGGCAGATTGCCATCGAAAGGATCTGCCAGCCGATCAGCTTGGTGTTTGTGAACGTCTCCTTGAACCACGGACCGATCGAGGTGTAGAAGGCGAGCGTTTCGTGCAGGTCGACCGCGAAGCCGACGCCGAGGAATACGACCGCGATAATGAGGTACACCACCGAAAGCCCGCTGCCGCCGCTCGCGTTCGTGCAGAGGTTGAGCAGCATCGAAAGGAAGCTCACGCTCAGGAAGAACGAGACGTCGCGTTCGGAATGGTTGGAGAGGTACGCGTAGTAGATGATCGTAAACGCCGTTAAAAACAGCGTTACAATGCCCAAAGCCAACATAAACATTTCCCCCGTTTATCACATAATTTTCTTATATTATAGTACGGAAGGGGCGGCTTGTCAAGATTCCCCGTAAAATTTTTTCAAGAAAAAATCATCCCCGATTTTTGTGCAGATTGGATAGTTTTCGCCCGCTTTCACCTTGCCCGCGCGCCTTTGCATATGATGGCGTGACTGCCCGCGCAGGGCGGGGAGGGGCAGGATGGCGTGGTTTTTATCCTTGGAGGCGTGGCAGCAGGCGCTGCTTGCCTCGCTCATCATGTATTTCATGACGGCGCTGGGCGCGTCTTTCGTATTATTTTCGCGCCGTCCGAAGGAGGGCGTTTTTACCGTTCTTCTGGGGCTTTCCGCGGGGATCATGATCGCGGCGAGTTTTTTCTCCCTGCTCCTTCCCGCGATCGAGGCGGAGAGCGCGCTGCCCCCGTACCTCACCGTTACGGTGGGATTTTTGCTCGGCGGGGCGTTCATCGTCGTCAGCGACGCGCTCCTTTCCCGCCGCCAAAGGGCATTTTCCGCCATGGGCGACAGGCGCGCCGCGCTTTTGTATTTCGCCGTGACGCTGCACAATATCCCCGAGGGAATGGCGGTCGGGGTCGCGTTCGCGCTCGCGCCCCTCTCCGACGCCGCGGCGTATTCCGCGCTTCTTTTGGGGCTGGGGATCGCCGTGCAGAACTTCCCCGAGGGAATGTGCGTCGCCTTTCCCATGCGGGCAAAGGGAATGAGCCCCTTGAAGAGCTTCCTCTTCGCGCAGGGCTCGGGGGCGGTGGAAGTCCCCGCGTGCGTGCTGGGCGCGCTCGCGGCGGGTATGGTCGGCGCGCTGCTGCCGTGGGCGCTCGCCTTTTCGGCGGGGGCAATGATCGCCGTCGTGTGCTCCGAGCTGATCCCCGAGTGCTTTTCGGGCAACAAGACGCTGGCATCGGCGGGCGTTGTGCTCGGGTTCTGCATGATGATGCTCCTCGACGTCGCGCTGGGCTGACTTTTCGTGCAGCCGTATAGAACGGGCGGGCGCGGGCAATACTTCTGCCCATGAAAGGGCGGAAAAACGAACAGATACGAAAGACGGCGATCGTCATCGGCGGATCGTCGGGCATCGGCGGGGAGACCGCGCTCCGTCTCGCCGCGCGCGGCGCGGAGGTGTTCAGCATTGCGCGGACGGCGGCGGACGCGGAACGCGTGCGCCCGATCACGGCGGACGCGTCGCGCGAAGGGGAGCTTTCCAAGGCGATCGGGAATATCTGCGCCGAAACGGGCGGGCTGGACCTGCTCGTCTATTCGGCGGGATACGACTTTCTCGCGCCCGCCGAGCGGACGGAGAGCGCGGACGCGCGCTATCTCTTCGAGGTGAATTTCTTCGGCGCGGCGGAGGCTCTGCGGGCGGCTGCGCCCTTTTTGTGCGCGCGGCGGGGGCGCGCGGTGTTCGTTTCCTCGATGGCGGACGAGACGGTCATCCCGTACAACGCCTTTTACTGCGCGTCCAAGGCGGCGCTCTCCATGTTCGCGCGCACGGCGGACGCGGAACTGAGATCGCGCGGGGTGCGGGTGAGCGCGATCCTTCCCGGGGGTACGGCGACGGGATTCACCTACCGCAGAAAGGTGTACGGGGCGGAGGCGTGCGGCGACGCGTTCGCCGCGGTGCGCCGCGTGGAGGCTGCGCTCGCGCACGAGGAGCAGGGCGGAATGCAGCCCGCGCGCGTTGCGGAGGAGATCGTTCGCCTCTCGGAGCGCAGGTCGCCCCCTGCGGTGAAGGCGGCGGGCGTGAAGAACGCGCTTTCGCGCACGGCGATGCGCCTTGTGCCGGCGCGGTTTGCGGACGCGTTTTCGCGCAGAAAGTTTGCGGGAAGGGGATAAGCTGCGGCGGAGAAGGTTCCCTTGCGGAAAAATCGCGAGAATATTTACGCGAACGCTTGACGGGGCAGGGGAAAATTGCTATAATGTTGTTATGAAAAGAGCGGTATATTTCTGCCGCAAAGCAGAAGATGACTCAATAGAATAGGGGTTCGCACGGCAGTTTTTTTCGCATAGAAAGAAACTGCTCCTTTTCATATTTTTCGGAGAATTTACGTCAATACGCGGGCGCGCCCGCTTTACGGAGGCAACGAGATGAAAAAAGTAGCAGTCATTATGGGAAGCGACAGCGATCTTCCCGTCGTAGAAAAGGCGTTTTCCGTCTTTGAGGAGTACGGCGTTCCCTACGAAGTACACGTATATTCCGCACACCGCACGCCCGTAGAGGCGAAGTCCTTCGCGCAGAGCGCGGCGGAGAACGGGTTCGGCGCGATCATCGCGGCGGCGGGCAAAGCGGCGCACCTTGCGGGTTCGCTTGCGGCGAACACCGTTCTGCCCGTCATCGGCATTCCCGTAAAGAGCTCCACGCTCGACGGGCTTGACGCGCTCCTCTCCACGGTGCAGATGCCCGCGGGTATTCCCGTGGCGACCGTCGCCATCGACGGCGCGCAGAACGCGGCGCTGCTTGCGGTGCAGATCCTCGCCGTTTCCGAGCCGTCGCTTGCGGACAAGCTGCTCGACGCGCGCCGCGCGGCAACGGAGAAGGTGCTCAAAAAGGACGCGGAGATCGCCGCAAAATACAACAAGTAAAAAATTTTTTGGAAGTTAAGGAGATACAGACAATGGAAAAGACCGTTCAGCTCTACGAAGGCAAGGCGAAGAAAGTTTACGCAACGACGGACGAGAACCTGTGCATCGTCTCGTACAAGGACGACGCGACCGCGTTCAACGGGCTTAAAAAGGGCACGATCGCGGGCAAGGGCGTCGTAAACAACCGCATGACGAATATGCTCATGCAGATCCTCGAAAAGGCGGGCGTTCCCACCCACTTCGTCGAGGAGCTTTCCGACCGCGACACCGTCGTCAAAAAGGTGAAGATCGTTCCGCTCGAAGTCATCATCCGCAACGTTTCCGCAGGTTCGTTCGCAAAGCGTTACGGCGTGGAAGAGGGGATCGTCTTTGACGAGCCCACCATCGAGTTCTCGTACAAGAACGACGACCTCGGCGACCCGCTCATCAACTCCTATCACGCTTTGGCGCTCCACCTCGCCACCAAAGAGGAGATCGAGACGATCAAAAAATATGCGTTCAAGGTCAACGAAGTGCTCAAAGCGTACTTCCTGCACCTCGGCGTGAAGCTCATCGACTTCAAGTTGGAGTTCGGCCGCCTTCCCGACGGCACCATCGTGCTTGCCGACGAGATCAGCCCCGATACCTGCCGCTTCTGGGACGCAAAGACCAACGAGAAGCTGGATAAAGACAGATTCCGCCGCGATATGGGCGGCGTAGAGGACGCGTATGCGGAAATCTTCAAGCGCGTCACGAAAGGAGAGTAACCTGTATATGGAGCACGAAATTCACGAAGAATGCGGCGTGTTCGGCATTTTTGCGCCCGAGGCGCAGAAGGTCGCTTCCACGGCTTACTATGCGTTGTTTGCGCTCCAACACCGCGGGCAGGAGTCCGCGGGCATCGTCGTCAACAACGACGGCGTGTTCAATGCGTATAAAGACGTCGGTCTCGTCAACGACATTTTCACGTCCGACGTACTCAACAAACTCGGGCTCGGCAACATGGCGATCGGGCACGTGCGCTACGGCACGACGGGCACGAGCGGAAGAGAGAACGCGCAGCCCATCGTCGTCAACCACCTCAAAGGCAACATGGCGCTCGCGCACAACGGCAACCTCATCAACGCGACGGAGCTGAGAGCCGAGCTTGAAAACGAGGGCTGCATCTTCCACACGACCTCGGATACCGAAGTCATTGCCTACGTGATCACCCGCGAGCGCGTCAGGGCCCGTTCCATCGAAGAGGCGGTGCTCGCCGCGATGAACAAGCTCAAAGGGGCGTATTCGCTCGTCGTCATGTCTCCCTCCAAGCTCATCGCCGCGCGCGACCCGCACGGCTTCCGCCCGCTCTGCTTCGGCAAGCGCGACGACGGGAGCTATCTGATCGCTTCCGAGTCCTGCGCGCTCAACGCGGTGGGGGCGCACAAGGTGCGCGAGATCGAGCCGGGCGAAATGCTCGTCATCACCAAAGACGGCATCAAGAACGATACCTCGCACTGCGGCGGGAAGAAGGCGTTCTGCGTGTTCGAGTACTTCTACACGGCGCGCCCCGATTCGGAGATCGACGGCTGCTATGTGCACGACGCGAGAAAGCGCGCGGGCGCGTTCCTTGCGGAAAAATATAAGATCGACGCGGATATCGTCGTCGGCGTTCCCGATTCGGGTCTGGACGCGGCGCTCGGCTACGCGCAGGCTTCGGGCATTCCCTACGGCATCGGATTTCTGAAAAACAAATATATCGGCAGAACGTTCATCGCGCCCGATCAGAAGATGCGCGAGGACAGAGTCAAGATCAAGCTCAACGTCATCGCCTCCGCGGTGCGCGGCAAGCGCGTCATTCTCGTGGACGACTCCATCGTCCGCGGCACGACGAGCCGTCCCATCGTCAAGCAGCTGCGCGACGCGGGCGCGACCGAGGTGCATTTCCTCTCCTCCGCGCCCAAGTTCCTCAATCCCTGCTATTACGGTACGGACATTGACTCGCGCGAGAACCTCATCGCCTGCCACCACACCACCGAGGAGATCGCGCAGATCATCGGCGCGGATTCCGTCGGGTATCTCGATATCGAGCACGCCCGCCTGCTTGCCGGCGGCGACGGTTCGGGCTTCTGCTGCGCCTGCTTCGACGGCGTGTATCCCACCGAGATCCCGCAGTCTGCGGGCAAAGACCGTTTCGAGCAGAGACCCATCGTCGGGCGTCCCATCAGCGAGAACCCCAAGTTCCAGAACCAAACGAAAAAAGCGTGAATGCGTTGAAAAGGGCGCGCTTTCCCGTTGCGGGAGAGCCGTCCGGAAAACGCGCTTCTGCATAACAAACAGGAGATTTCCATGGAAAAGAGTTATTCCGAAAGCTACAAAGAAGCGGG
>ERZ1643249.3357-NODE-3357-length-14161-cov-4.507940_pt1 | contig 14161 bp, 15 predicted proteins | sample MGYA00579263_ERZ1643249 | MGnify/ENA primary metagenome ERZ1643249 (study PRJEB29033, sample SAMEA4952264) | chicken gut metagenome | biome: Broiler Chicken; feature: Gastrointestinal Tract; material: Caecum | place: Ireland | collected 2018 | study: Broiler...
TCCACCTACGCCATCAAGGCGGATGCCAGCGCGCCCTTTGACACCGTGACCGGCAAGGAATTCGTCATCATCCAATCCACCCCTGTCCTCAACGGGCCTTTTGCTTACAACTCCGACGCTTTGGACCCTGTAGACGTAAAAGCGATCCAGGATCTGTTCACCTCCGATGAGGTGGCCAACAACGAGCTGATCTTTGTCCCCGCGGACTCCGACGGCGTTGGGATGTTTGAAAAAACAGACCAGGAGCGTTTTGTCCTGGTGGACGACTCCTGGTTCGACCCCATCCGCGACCTGAGCAAATAACACAAAAGGAGCGACACGATTATGGCACTGCTTGCATTCCAAAACGTAAGCAAGACTTACAACAATGTGACCAAGGCTTTGCAGGACGTCACATTTTCTCTAGAGGAAGGCGAGTTCGTGTCCATCATCGGCCCCTCCGGGGCCGGAAAATCGACGCTGCTGCGATGCGTAAACCGCTTGGTTGACGCGTCGCAGGGCGCCATTTTTTTCGATGGGCAGGATGTAACCAAGGCTGGGAAAAAAGAGCTGCGGCAGCTCCGCACCAAAACCGGCATGATTTTCCAGCACTATAACCTGGTGGACCGCCTGAGCGTCATTGAAAACGTCCTCCACGGCCTTTTGGGGCAGAAATCCACCCTTAGCGGCATGGCCGGCCATTATACGGAATCGGAAAAAGCCGAAGCCTTCCAGATTATCCAGGAAATGGGGCTGGCGGAGCAGGCGTATAAACGCTGCGACGAGCTTTCCGGCGGCCAAAAACAGCGGGTAGGCATTGCCCGGGCCATTATGCAGAAGCCAAAGCTCATCCTTTGCGACGAGCCTATCGCTTCCCTGGACCCCAAATCCTCCAAGGTGATTATGGACCATTTGAAAAAGATCAACCAAACGAAAAAAATTACCTGTCTGGTGAACCTGCATCAGGTGGACGTGGCGGTAAAATATTCCGAGCGGATTATCGGCGTGTCCGGCGGCCGGATTGTCTACGACGGCCCCTCTTCCCAGCTGACTACGGGGATGATCCACGAAATTTACCAGTCCGGCAGCCAGGACTTGATTACAGATGTGGGGTGAGGGGTATGCAGAAAACAATGGATGTTTTTCAAAAGCGCAAACTTACCTATACGGCGGTATTTTTGGCGGCCCTGGCTATTTTTGCCGGCTCCTCCCTGGTTACCCAATTTAACGCCGTCCAGGGCCTGGCTTCCTTTCCTGCGGCCATAGGCTGGATTGCAGAAAACTTAATCCCCGACCAGACCGCCCTGGAACGCCTGCCGAAAATCTTGGATAAGCTGCTGGAAACGGCCCTGCTGTCGGTGGCGGTGACAGTTGTCGCGGCGGTATTCGCTTTCTTTTTCAGCCTGCTCGGCTCCAATATCACCAAAATAAACGGGATTGTAAAACGGGTTGTGCGGATTGTGGCGGCTTTTTTCCGGAACGTTCCGGACGTGGTGTGGGCCATGCTGCTGATGTTTTCTTTCGGGCAAAACATCCTGACAGGCTTCTTCGCCCTGTTTTTCACCACCTTCGGGCTGCTGACCCGGGCCTTTATTGAAACCATTGACGAAGTGAGCGCCAGCTGCGTAGAAGCTCTGGAAGCCACCGGCGCCAATTTCCTCAAGGTGGTATTCCAAGGGGTCATCCCCTCCTCCCTGTCCGGCATCACCACCTGGGTGCTTTACATGATTGAAACTAACATCCGCAGTTCTACCCTCATCGGAATTTTGACCGCCACCGGCATCGGATACCTGTTTGACCTTTACTATAAAAGGCTGGATTTTTCATCCGCAAGCCTTGTAGTCCTGTCGATTGTGGTGTTAGTGCTGGTGATTGAAACGGCGTCCAATAAGATCAGGAAGGTGATTTTGTAATGACCAACGACGCGGCCCTCCGACAAAACCCGATTCCCCTGGAGCTGGAACAGCTGATCTGCCGTTCCCGCAGCGGGAAAATCAAAATCGGGGCCAAAAACAAAAGCCGCCATGCGGTAAAGGCGCTGATTATCGTGCTGCTGGGGCTTACGGTACTGGCTTTCGCCACCTTTGATTACCAGAACATCGATTTCGCCCAGGCGGCGGCAGACACCCTGCACAATATAAAAACGGTGTTTTTCGAGCCGAAGCTGTCCCGGGATACCATCGCCGGCGTGCTCTGGCAGCTGCTGGTGACCTTCTGCCTGGGGGCCCTTTCCACCATCCTTGGGGCGGTGCTGGCCTTTTTCTGCGCCCTTCTCTGCGCCCGGAACATCGCCGGGCCGGTTTCGGTGAACGTTGTCAAAAGCATTGTCGCCATAGTCCGGGCGGTCCCCACCGTTTTGTGGGTGCTGATTTTTGCCGTTTCCGCCGGATTGGGAAGCGTGGCGGCAGTTGTGGGCTTAACCTTCCACAGCTTTGCTTATCTCACCAAAGCCTACGCCGAATCCATTGAGGAAATGGACCCCGGCATCATCGAGGCGCTGAAAGCCAACGGCGCGGGCTACTGGCAAATCGTTTTCCAGGCCATTGTGCCGGCCACGATTACCTATATGGTGGCATGGACATTTATGCGGTTCGAAATCAATTTCACCAACGCCGTGGCCATGGGCGCGGCTGCCGGGGCCGGCGGCATCGGCTTCAACCTCTTTATGGCGGGGAGCTTCTACTTTGACCTGCACGAAATGGGCCTGCTCACTTATGTGGTGGTCGCCGCAGTGGTCATCTTAGAGGCGGTTTCCACGAAAATCAAAGCAAAAGTCAAATAGAATCGAGGAACGACAACATGAACAAACGGCGGTTATCAAAAATCCTGGCCAAGGCCAGCCCTCAGCAGGTGCAGGAATTGGCGGAAGAAATCAAGGCTCAGCATGAAATTACCGTGGTCAAGGCCCCGGAAAAATCCTTAGTCATGATTAAAATGCGGGACCCTGTAAAGGAAAGCCTCTTTTACCTGGGGGAAGTCATCGTCAGCGAAGCCATTGTGGATCTGGACGGCGCCAAGGGCACGGCCGTTCTCATGGGCGACGACTATGAAAAGGCGCTGGATATGGCGGTCATCGACGCTGCCTGCAACAAAGGCGTTTTTGCGCGCTTCGACGCGCTGGAACAGCTGGAAGCGGAACAAAACCGCCGGACAGAGCAGGAAAACGCCCTCTTTTTAAAAACAATGGTAAACTTTACATCCATGGACTCGGAGGCCGCACAATGAAGCAGCTGCACACCTTTCACGAAGTATATGATTCTCAAAAAACCTTCCGCCTGATATTGGAAGGGATGGCAAACCCCGGCCGGAAGCTTTCCTTAGCGGAGACGGCCGGAAAGCTCTACGGCAGCAGCCCCGAAATGCTGGCGGCGGCCATGACCCTCTGCGACAGCAGCGTTTCCTTCTGCTGCGTTGGGGACCGGGAACTGCCGGAGCAGATCCGGCTGCACACCCATTCCCCCCAAATTCCCATCGATGAAGCGGATTTTCTGTTTATCACAGACCCTTCCCAAATGGAAGCGGCGTTTTCCCAGGCAAAATGCGGGACTCTGGAAAATCCCCACGCATCGGCCACCTTGTTTATCCGGGACGCCGGCCCGGAAACCGAAAAAATCCGCCTTTCCGGCCCCGGAATCAACGGCAGCATGGAATGCGCCGTTTCTGAAACAGCCTGCCGTGCCGTATCTCTGCGGGACGCCCAGCAATATGAATACCCGCAGGGTGTGGACCTGGTGCTGATAAAGCCTGACGGGACGTTTTTCTGCGTCCCGCGGCTGGTAAGAAAGGAGGGATAAGCCATGGCGTATGTAGCAGTATCCGGCGGCGAGGAGGCCATTGAGTCCAGCATTCAGCTGCTGGAATATTACCGGAGCAATTCCCAAAAGGATTTGGAACTGGAAACAATTGAAACGAAGCTGTCCCTTCTGGTAGACCGGGTGATGAGCGAGGCGGGGCTTTATTCTCCCCGCTATGCGGCCCTGGCTTTGAAGCAGTGCGAAGGGAGCGCTGAGGAAGCGGTGTTCCTTCTGCGGGCCTACCGTTCCACCTTAAAGCGCAGCTATGACACGAAGGTGGCTGACACCGCCAATATGCGGATCGTGCGCCGGATTTCCGCCGCCTTTAAGGACATCCAGGGCGGGCAGATTTTAGGCGCAACTTACGACTACACCCACCGGCTGATGAACTTTTCCCTGGCGGAGGAGGACGCCGCCGGGCTTTGCCGCCGGATGCAGGCAGAAATCGACGCCCAGGAGCCGGTTTCGGTGGAACCCTGCGGACGGGTTTCAGAGGAGCTGAAAAAGGAAGGGCTAATCGACCGCTATCCTTTAGACGAAACGCCGCCCTTTGACGTGACCCAGAACCTTTTGGAATTCCCCGCCTCCCGGAGCGCCCGCCTGCAAACCCTGACCCGGGCGGATATGGGCTTTCTTTCCGGTCTTGCTTACTCTGTTTTGCGGGGATTCGGGCAGGTGCATCCCACAGTCGGGGAGCTGCGCACCGGGTATCTGGAACTGGAAGTGCCTTATTTGCAGGACGAGTCCGAAAGCCTGTGGATCGGTGAAATTTTAGTGACAGAAACAGAAGTTTTTAATGAGTCCGACAGCAAAAACCAGCTGAAGCTGGCCTGCGGCTACGGGATTATTTTCGGCCGCAATGAGAATAAGGCCATTGCCATGGCTGTGCTGGACCACGAGCTGGACCAGGGCGGGGATTATCCCAGCCAGGACGAGGAATTTGTCCTGATGCACGGGGACAGCCTGGAAATGAACGGGTTCATCTCCCACCTGAAGCTGCCCCATTATGTGACCTTCCAGTCGAAACTGGACGCGGTCCGCAAAACCCGGAGGGAAAATCATGAATGACAATTACAATTACGCCTTTTTAGACGAAGGCTCCAAACGGGAGATCCGCCGCAGCGTTTTAAAAGCGGTGGCCATTCCCGGCTACCAGGTCCCCTTTGGCTCCCGGGAACTGCCTATCGGCCGGGGCTGGGGAACCGGCGGGATCCAGCTGACCCTGTCCCTCATCGGCCCCGCCGATACGCTGAAGGTTATCGACCAGGGCAGCGATGAGAGCGTCAACGCCGTCAACATCAAAAAATTCGTCAAAATGTGCACCGGCGTCCCCTGCACAACCCGCACCCAGGACGCTACCCTGATCCAGACCCGGCACCGGATCCCGGAAATCCCCATGCGGAATGACCAGATCCTGGTTTTGCAGGTCCCCATCCCGGAGCCCCTGCGGATTGTGGAACCCAAAGAGGAAGTCACCAAGCGGATGCACGCCGAAATGGACTACGCCCCCATCTGGCTCCAGCTTTATGAGAGCCTGGTGAAATACGGGAAGGTCACCATCAGCAGCGAATACCCCTGCACTGTGGAGGACCGGTATATTATGAACCCCAGCCCCATCCCGAAGTTTGACAATCCCAAGCTTCACGAAGCCCAGTGCCTTTACCTGTTCGGCGCCGGACGGGAAAAGAAAATCTACGCCATCCCGCCCTATACCAAGGTGGTTTCCCTGGCCTTTGAAGACGTGCCTTTTGAAAGAGAAAGCTTTGCGGGCAAAAAGTGCCGGCTGTGCGGCAGTACTGATACTTACTTAGATGAAATCTTTGATTCAGCCACCGGCGAACGCTATTACCAATGCTCCGATACATCCTACTGCAAGGAGGTCCGTTCCCGATGAACCTGAAAGAACAGCCTGTTTTAAGCGTCCGCAATTTAACCGTGCGCTATGGGGAGGGCTGCCCCCATTGCCAGGAAAGCCTGGAAAAAAACCGCTGCCCCCACTGCGGCTCCGTTTGGGCGGCCAACAATCTGTCTTTAGACGTGTTCCCGGGGGAAGTCCTGGGCATCGTAGGGGAAAGCGGCTCCGGGAAATCAACCTTGATGCAGAGCCTTTACTTCGATCTGACCCCCACCCAAGGGGCGGCATATCTCCAAATGTATAAAAATGGCCAGCAGAGCATCTGGGAAGCCAGCGCCGCCGAAAAACGCCAGATTAAGAACACCATGATGGGGATGGTATACCAAAACCCTATCCGGGGGCTGCGGATGGACTACTCCGCCGCTTCCAATATCGCCGAAAAAATCATTGCCGCCGGAAGCCGGAACGCCGGCCAAATGACCCAGCGAGCCAAAGAGCTTCTGCAGCCGGTGGAGATCCTCACCTCCCGCATGAGCGAGGCGCCTAAGAACTTTTCCGGAGGAATGCAGCAGCGGGTGCAGATTTCCAAAGCCTTGGCCAACAACCCTTCCCTGCTCCTGCTGGACGAGGTGACTACCGGCCTTGATTTGTCTGTTCAGGCCCGGGTGCTGGACTTAATCCGCAAAATCAAGGCAAAATACGGCATTTCCATTTTGCTGGTTTCCCATGATTTGGCGGTAATCCGGATGCTGGCCGACCGCACCATTGTCATGCTGGACGGAAAAATCATCGAAAGCGGCTTAACGGACCAAATCCTGGAAGATCCCCAGCACGCATATACCCAGCAGCTGGTCCATTCCCTGCTGTAAGGAGGAACCCTTGTGATCGCAATTAAAAACGGGCGGATCGTCCTGCCCGACCGCATTCTTGACGGCAAAACCCTGGTCCTTGACGGGGACCGCATCCACTCTATTGGGGAGGAAATACCGCCTGAGGCAGGCAAAGTCATCGACGCTCACGGCCGTTTCATCACCCCCGGATTTTTCGACGTCCATTCCGATAAAATCGAGCAGTTTATCCTGCCCCGTCCCACCGCGCAGTTTGACTTTGAACTGGCGTTAAAGGAATGCGAACGGGAGCTGCTCCATCTGGGGATTACCACCATTTATCACTCCTTTTCCCTGCTGAAAGACGAGCTGTTTGGGAAATCCCCCCTCCGCACCCGGGAAAACGTGGAAAAAATGGCGGCGTTAATCCGGGATATTCACGACCGGAACCATTTAATCCACCACCGGTTCCATCTCCGCATTGAAATCGACAATTTGGACGCCTACGACATTGCCAAAGCCATGATTGCCCAGGGGCTTGCCCACGAAATCTCCTTCATGGACCATTCGCCGGGGCAGGGGCAGTACCGGAACCTGGAAATTTACCAGAAAACCATCCGCAAATACCACGGCCGTGAAATCGAGGAGCTGGGGTTTGAAAAGGTGCTGGAAATGCAGCGGAACAAAAAGACCCTGTCCTTTGAGCAGTTAAAGGAGCTTTGCCGGTTTGCCCATGAAAACGGGGTGGCCGTGGCCTCCCACGACGACGACACCCTGGAAAAGCTGGATATCAACCGGGAAATCGGGGTGGACATCAGCGAATTCCCCATTAACCTGGAGGCGGCAAAATATGCAAGGTCCCTGGGCTTCGCAACGGTGGTGGGGGCGCCCAACATCCTGCTGGGAGGTTCCCATTCCGGCAATATGTCGGCGGCCGAGGCAATCCAGGCCGGATGCGCGGATATCCTCTGCTCCGATTATTACCCCCCGGCTATCCTTCACAGCATCTTTGCCATGCATTTGAAATACGGCGTCCCCCTGCCGGAAATGGTCAAAAAAGCCACCTTAAATCCCGCCGTCGCTATGGGACTTGGCCAGGATTACGGCTCCATTGAACCCGGCAAAAAAGCGGACCTGCTGGTCATTGGGATTTTGGACGGCTATCCGGTCATTACCCATGTGCTGGTGGACGGCCGCACCACATCCCGCGTGGAATACCGGAGGTAACCATGGAAATATTAAAGATTGAAAATGTGGCGAAAAATTTTTACCTGCACAATGCGCAAAAAGAGATCCACTCCTGCCAAAACATCAGCTTTTCCTTGGAAGAAGGCCAGTTTATCGGGATTGTGGGCCTTTCCGGCGCGGGAAAATCCACCATCCTAAAGTGCATCCACCGCACCTACCTGGCCTCGGAAGGACATATTTATTATCAAAGCGCCGCCTTTGGGCGGATTGACCTTACCCAGGCTTCCGAACGGGAAATCCTCTATCTGCGGAAAAAGGAACTGGGTTATGTATCCCAGTTTTTAAACGTCATGCCCCGGACTACCGCCAGGGAACATGTCATGAACGCCCTGCTGGAAACCGGCGTATCCGGCGAGGATGCAAAAAGCCGGTCCGAGGAGATGCTTACCTATTTCCGGCTGCCGGAAAACCTCTGGGACATTTACCCCAACACCTTCTCCGGCGGCGAACGGTTGCGGCTGAACCTGGCCCACACCATGGTGAAGCAGCCCCGATTGATGCTTTTAGACGAGCCTACGGCTTCTTTGGACAACAAGACCAAGCTGCTGGTGAAGGATATGCTGGTAAAACTGAAAAACCAAGGGACCAGCATGATCGGGATTTTCCATGACCTGGAATTTATGGACGGCCTCTGCGACCGGGTATTCAATATTTCGGAGGGGGTCATCACATGAAAAAAGCAGATCTGCACACCCATTCCCGGGTGTCTGACGGCAGTTTCACCATCCGGGAACTGGCGGAGGAAGCTGCTAAGAACGGATTGGACGCCATTGCCGTCACGGATCACGACACCCTTTCCCATTTGTCCCAAATCCCGGAGGATTTGCCGGTTCCGGTTATCGGCGGCATCGAGATTTCCGCCATGGATTATGAAAGCGGCCAAAAAGCCCACATTTTAGGTTATCATATCAAGGATACCCCAATGGTAGAGCAGTTTGTCCGCCCTCTTTTGGAGGCCCGGAACCAAAACACGCTGCGGCAGGTGGAAATCCTCCGGCAGAACGGCTATCAAATCGACCTGGACAAGCTGTGCAAAGCGGACGGCAAATACCTCTACAAGCAGCATGTTATGGAGTATCTTGTTGAAACCGGCCAGGCCCCGGACATGTTCGGGAGTTTTTATCAAAAGGTTTTTAAAAACAAAGGCATCTGCGCCTTCGATATCACTTATCTGAACCCCTTTGAGGCGGTGCGGGTCATCCGGGAAGCCGGCGGCCTGGCAGTTTTGGCCCACAGCGGCCAGCAGAAAAATTTCTCCCTGATCCCGTCCCTGGTGGACTGCGGCTTAAACGGGCTGGAGCTCCGCCACCCCTCTCACACCGCTATGGACCGGGAGGTAATCCGGGAATACGCAGAGCGTTTCCATCTATTTTTAACCGGCGGCAGTGATTTTCACGGCAAATATGAGCCGGACGCCCCAAAAATCGGGGATTTTTTGGCGGAAGAAAGCGGGGCGGAAGCGATATGCTAGGAATGGAACCCACAATCGGAAAAGACGTCCTCTTAACAGATACGTTTTTAGGGCCTTATACTGAAATTAAAGACCACTGCGAACTGGAAAGCGTTTCCATGGGGCAGTTTTCCTACTGCGCCGGGTATAACCAAATCTTTGCGGCGGAAATCGGGAATTTCTGTTCCATCGCTTCCTTTGTCAGGATCAATCCCGGCAACCACCCATGCTATACCCGAGTGGCGCAGCACCATTTCACATACCGCAGGAGCCTGTTTGGGTTTGGGGAAGACGACGAGGAATTTTTTGCAGCCCGCCGGGAAAGAAGAGTTGTTATAGGCCACGACGTTTGGCTGGGCCACGGAGTTACCGTAATGCCCGGCGTGAAAATTGGAAACGGGGCTGTTGTGGGCAGCGGCGCCGTTGTCACACACGATGTGGAACCTTATTCCGTAGTGGCTGGCGTTCCGGCCAAAAAGATCAAAATGCGGTTTGACCCGGACACCATTGCCCGGCTGGAATCAACGCGCTGGTGGGAATGGGATTACGCCGTCATAAAAGAACGGCTGAAGGATTTTTACAATATCCCCGCTTTTTTGGAAAAATACGCGCCTTCCTCTTCTGTGGCGGCAGATACTGTGCTGTGATCTCCATTTAAAGCTTACACTGCTTCTTAATTTTTGCCTATTGCCTTTTAAGAAAAGCGTTTCATTCCTTTTGCCTTACCATTGGCTTTCCCGAATTTACCTGCCAAGGCTTTTTACCTACCCCCGGTAGAACCGGGGGTTTTGTCATGTTAAGGCGCTCCCTTTTTCGTCTTCGAAAATTCTTTTTGTAAGGATAAAAAATCGAAATTTATTCACTGCCAGGGCTGAAGCGGCATAACATGGAATGTAACGCTGGATATAAGCCCCTAATTATTACCGCGCTGCAAACCACAATCTAATGGGCGGCGGATTTTCAGCCATTTTCAGGTATTAATTCAATAAAGTTTGAGCATATCTTGAACAGCCTAACATACATTGCTATTGATGGATTGTGCCGCCCAATCATACGCACAAGGAAGAGAACTGTAGAAACAGATTTTATATTGGCCTCCTATGCCGGGAACAGACGGAAGATCTGCCGGCCATGGGATGCCTATGTAAAAATGACATTGCCGTAAGAGGCGGTGCGCAGGCCTGATTGTAGGGTAAACCGGCAGTATTTTTTGACATATAGGCGATTTGATCCAATAAGGAAAAGGGGTGCGGATTTATGACGTTGCAGCAGGCAAAGAGTTCCTTGGGCGTAAGTATTGCGCGCGAGTGGAAACGCCACAAATGGCTGTATGGGATGGCAATCCCAGGGGTACTGATTGTTTTCCTATTCAATTATGTTCCCATGTACGGCATTTTGTTGGCCTTTAAAGACTACCGCATAAAAGAAGGAATTCTAGGAAGTCCCTGGGTTGGGTTTAAATATTTCGAAATGTTTTTCTCCAATCCCCTTGCTGTTCGCACAATCAAAAATACTTTCCTGCTAGGGCTGTATAATTTACTGTGGAGTTTTCCCGCCCCAATTATTCTGGCTTTATTATTTAATGAATTGAAAAACCAGCGCTTTAAAAAAATCATCCAGACAATTTCTTATTACCCAAACTTCGTTTCTACCGTTATTATTATCGGCATGCTCTCCACGTTCTGTGCATCTGACGGCATATTTAATGATATCCGCGGGATTTTTGGCGCAGAGCCGGTTAATTTTATGGGAGAACCCGAATACTTTCGCACACTGTATATTGCGTCCGGTATCTGGCAGGGCGTGGGCTTCGGCACCATTATCTATCTGGCCTCTTTAAGCGGCGTCGACCCGACGCTGTATGATGTGGCGGATATTGACGGCGCCAGCCGGCTTGCGAAAATCTGGCATATTACGCTTCCCCACCTAAAACCCACCATTGTTATCCTGCTGATTATGGCAGTCGGCGGGACGTTCGGAGCCGACAGCAATAAGATTCTCTTGATGTATTCGCCGGCGACCTATTCAACCGCCGATGTAATCGGTACATACACCTACCGCGAAGGTATCCAAGGGGCGCAGTTTGAATATACGACTGCCGTCGGGTTATTCCAAACGGTTGTAAACTTTATCTTTCTGGTTGTCACAAACTGGATTGCCCGCAAACTGTCAGACATCAGCTTGTTCTAAAAGGGGGATTCTATTATGTCACGAAGGAAAGGGTCTTTTGGATCAAGGATGTTTGACATCTGCAACATTATTTTTATGCTGCTTATAGGCGTTATCATGCTGTACCCATTTTTGAATGTCATCGCCGTATCTATCAGCAGCAACGACCAGGTCATGATGGGATATGTTACCATTATACCAAAGGATCTCAATTTTGGCGCGTATCAGCTTGTTTTAAAAGACCCGCTGGTGTGGCGTTCTTATTTGAATACTGTTCTTTACGCCATTGGTTCTGTAATCCTCACGCTGGGTCTCACCGCACTGCTGGCCTATCCGTTGTCGGTAGACGACTTTAAAGGGAAAAAGGCAATCACCGTTTTTCTGACAATCACCATGTTTTTTAACGGCGGCTTAATCCCTACTTACCTGTGTATCAAGAATATGGGATTGATGGATACCTACTGGGTTATGGTGCTGCCGGGATGCGTGGGGGCTTATAACGTATTTGTTTTCCGTACATTCTTTCAGGGGATTTCCAAAGAGCTGCGGGAGTCCGCTTACATTGACGGCGCCAACGATGTTGTGATCCTGTTCCGGATTATCTTCCCACTCTCGAAAGCGCTGCTGGCCACTTTTGCCTTATTTACAATTGTAGGAACATGGAACTCGTGGTTTAACGCGCTGATTTATCTTTCCGATCAGTTAAAATACCCCCTTCAGCTGGTACTGCGCCGCTATCTGTTTAACGCCGCGGACAGCGTCACCGGAAATATGGACCAGGCTATGAAAATGCAGATGCAGATGATGCGGGTCAATATGAAATCCGTTCAGATGGCCTTAATTGTCATTACAATGTTCCCTATCACGATCATCTACCCCTTCCTGCAGAAATATTTTGCAAAGGGCGTTACCCTAGGCGCTGTGAAAGCCTAATGACTGGAACAGCTTGGAAATAATTGGAAAAGGAGAATGATTATGGCAAAGAAGAATCGGAAACTGGCTTTCATTCTTGCGTCCATCATGACAGCAGGCGCGGCGCTGTCCTCTTGTGGAAACAATGCTGACAATGGCGGCGGTACAGCATCCACGGGCAGTGGCGGTGACAGTGCGGCCCCTGAATCCGCAGCTATCGGCGTCATGATGCCTCATTCCGGCCAATTGCCTCCTGACACCCCTGTGGGCCAGGCTTGGGAGGAAATGATGAGTGAGAAGCTGGGCTGCGACATTACCTTTGAATGGAATTTTATCCCGTGGGCAGAATATCAGGAAAAAGAAAACGTGGCGCTGGCTTCCGCAGACTTCCCCGACATCATCCATGTAATGAATATGAGCGATACGGTCCCCTATGAGGACCAGGGGCTTTTCATTGATCTTGGGCAATATGAAGAAATGATGCCCAATTACATGGCTTTTGTCAACACGGTGCAGTACGGGCGAGATAAGGTTTTTAATTCGGACGGACAATGCTACGGTTTCCAGAACGTAGAGATCCCCCGTATGGAAGAAGGCGTAGGAATTTACAATACCACAACCTACCGCTATGATATTTTTGAAAAACACGGCATTAAAATCCCGGAAACCACTGCGGAATTTTACGAAGCTGCCAAACAATTAAAGGAGCTGTATCCGGACATCTATCCGGTGAGCCGCGCCGGAAGCCGAGAAACCGGGATTTTCCACACCAGCGACGGCATCTTTTGGGACGGCGATGAGTATGTCTACGGCCCTGTTACCACCAATTACAGGGATATGCTGACTTGGCTTCACCAATTATACGCCGAAGAGCTGCTGGACCCGGAGAGCTTTACGGAAGACTCCAATATGCACCAGACAAAAGCCCTGAATGGCTCCAACTTTATGCAGCTGGGGCAGTGGTATTCAGACTCCTACAACTGGAACCTGAACGAAGAATCGGACGCCTTTTGGGTCAATGCCCTAGCTCCCAGCGATGAACGATACGGCGTTGCATGGCAGGATGTTTGGAACGTCAATGAACCGGTTATTCAATGGGAAGCGGCCGTCATTAACGCGGAATCCGACTACGTCGATCTTTGCATACAGCTTTGCGACCTTCAGTACAGCGATGAGGTAATTGAGTTAATCAGCTGGGGAATCGAGGGTGAATCGTTTGTTTACGGCGAAGACGGCAAGCCCACCCTGGTAGATGAAATCAAAAATGATGAAGATCCCTGGGGCAAAGCAAACGAATGGGGGATGCGGGCCAGCGCCAGTACCCGTCCCGGCCTGCAGTGCGCTACGGATACGGCCGCTTACTTAGATCTTGCGCCTAATGACCCCTGCTATGTCAACGGCGAACTGGTGGAAATGCCTTGGGAACTTGCTTTTGCCAATGAGCCGTGGCCGGAAAGCGAATTGATCCCTCCCACTGTTTTTGAACCGCCCATTACCTGGACTACTGAAGAAGCACAGCAAAACTCCAATGCTATGACTGCCATCCAGACTTATGTTGATGAAACAAAGATTAAGTTTATTCAAGGCGATGAGCCATTGGAAAACTGGGATATCTTTGTCCAAACCATTACCGATATGGGATATCAGGAAGTTCTGGACCGGTATAACGCAAAAGCTGCCGAAATCGTAGAATAATATTTACACAGAGAGGGAGCGTCAGCGCCCCCTCTTTTTGCAAGAAAGCAGGATAAAAACAGAGCGCACCCACGAAACGTGAGTGCGCGTTTATCCGCGGCGATTCGCCGCATAGTACGAGTCCTCAGAAAAGAGACCCCTTATCAGTGCGGGACACTCACGCAGAATAAAGTAAAAGACCCGGAGCGCGTTCTGCTCCAGGCCGTATATCCATCGAATTTATCCTTGTCCC
>ERZ1643249.3359-NODE-3359-length-14158-cov-4.577608_pt1 | contig 14158 bp, 17 predicted proteins | sample MGYA00579263_ERZ1643249 | MGnify/ENA primary metagenome ERZ1643249 (study PRJEB29033, sample SAMEA4952264) | chicken gut metagenome | biome: Broiler Chicken; feature: Gastrointestinal Tract; material: Caecum | place: Ireland | collected 2018 | study: Broiler...
CCGGAGAGTTTAGCTGTAAAACAAAATCTTGATAGCAGACAAGCAAGCGGAGATATAGCGCGATTGGCGGGATGCAGATTTTGTAACGCCAGTGAACCACCGAAGCGAATGTTGTTTGATACAGCCTTATTAAAATCATTATTAGGCAGAGACAGTATTACAGCAAGGCATTTGCACCAAAGAGAATTTTCATTTATTCCGAAATTCAAACTTGTAATTAATACAAATTATTTACCAACGATCACAGATGATACGGTTTTCAGCTCGGGCAGAATAAATGTTATTAGCTTTGATCGACACTTTGAGCCACAGGAGCAGGACAAAGATTTAAAAAACAGGCTGAGAGAGAAAAAAGAACTGTCCGGTATTTTGAATTGGTGCATTGAGGGTTTGCGATTATACAGGCAGCAGGGGCTTAAACCTCCGCAGGCGGTACAAAGCGCCACAGAGACATACAGGACGGACAGCGACAAGATAGGAAACTTTATTAATGAGTGCTTGAACATGACAGGCAGGAACAGTAAAGCAAAAGATATTTATGAAGCGTATACAAAGTGGTGTGAAGATAATGGTTACGGTTGCGAGAACAAGTCAAATTTCTTTGCAGAACTTAAAACAAAGGGCTTGTTTGCGAACAGTGGAACCGTGGAGGGAAAAACCGCTAAGAATATCGTAAAAGGATACACGCTAGACACAGATTTTGTTGAGTGCGATAAACAAGAGGCGCTACCGTTTGACTAAGAAAAAACTGGAAATGTGCAATTTGTGCAAAGTAAATGTAAATTCCCTATAAGGGCTTAACTTTAGAATGTTACATAAGAAATGCACATTTTGCACAAACCCAGTAAATTCAAGGGATTCAAGCGCTTTACTTAGATAAAGTGTGCAAAATATATGTAAGCATTTTAAACGTTTTTTGTAACGGGTTTCAGAAAGCAGGTGCATTATGAATTACTGGAATTTATACAAAGATGTCTGGGATTTCCATAAGAAGTATGCAGATGTAAAAAACACGGATGATTATTATTCGGCTCTAGCTGAAGAAAGTTCTGGAATAGCAAAAAAATATGAAAACCATAAATTTGCAGTTGATCTGCTGCTTGCCGTTGTGAATGAGTTGGAGCGTAAGAGTAAGGAGATGGCTAATAATGCAGACAAAACAGTATAAGGATTATATGCGGAGCAACAAATGGAAGCGCAAGAAACAGGAACGTATAGCCATAGATGGTGGCTGTGTGATGTGTGGCAGACCACTTGATAAGATTAGAAGCGTACAGGTGCATCATATCACTTATGCAAGACTGGGAAATGAAAATGTACTTACAGATCTGTGTACATTGTGTGGTTCGTGTCACAAGAAGATTCACGCATATTATAACCGGCGTAGAGCTTAGTGCAACGAATAAGGTGACATCACAAAAAAGGAACTAAAAAACAGCCGTTAAAGGCAGAAAAGAGGTTAAAGATGGGAAAACGGAATTATCCGCAAGCCGGATTAGACAACATGGAGCCGGCTACAGTACAAGAAATAGTTGGATCGCTCAAAGAATTGTACGATTTAGGGAGACCGCAGACGGACGAAGAAACAAAACAGAGAATTGATGATTACTTTTCGTTTTGTGAACGTTCTTCAATTCGTCCCGGGATTGAGTCGCTCTGTATGGCGTTACATATAAGCAGAACAACGCTTTTTCGGTGGAGCCATGGCGAAGACTGTTCGGAATGTAAGAAAGATTTGATTCTTGCGGCAAAGGCTTTTATCGGCGCTTTTCTTGAACAGGCTATGCTCGGTGGGAAAATTTCTCCACCGTCAGGAATATTCCTTATGAAAAATTGGCTGTCATACAAAGATGCTATCAGTATTGAGGAAAATATACCTGATACACCTACAAGAAAGGTTCTGACTGCTGCCGAATTGCCAACATTAGGAGATATCGCACAGATTAAAACAGAAGAACTTCCGAAGCTGGGGGAGGTACTGGAATGAGTATGAAACGGATTGAAGATATTGTATATTCTGAAATGGAAAACACTATATCTAGTAATGGATACATTCTGGAAACGGTTTTTAGTAACGCTCTTCATATGAAATACGGGTATTCCAGGAGTGCAATAATGCTTGCTATGCGGCGCTTATATGGGAGAATGGCACTAATTAAGCGGAGGCTGTCAAATGATTTGAAGAGAGTTTATAAAATTGATCAAAGCGGCTGTCCGATAGTGTATGTGCCAGAAAATGATTTTGACATTAACGAAACTAAATCTATGAATTGAGAAAGGATGGAACACAATATATGCGATACAAGAAATATGTAAAAAAAATTACAGAGACACTGGAGCAGTACAAGAAAGAAGTTGACACATTGGAGGCAGGGCTTTTGTTGGGCAAACAAAAGTTAGATGCAAAAACAAAAGAAATGGAGGGACAATGGACAGAGGAATATATTCAAAAGTATAGGATAAATAATAACCCTGATATAAATTGTAAGGCTCGATTTCAGGGCTTGAGAGCATGGGCAGAACCTATAATTCTTCATTATCTCGAGGAAATTAAGAAAAGTCTGGATCAGTATTTTAACGCACCAGTAAAGGTCGATTTTGCAAATAAGATTACGACCATAAAATTATCAGGACTGCAGTTGACAGATCTTGAATTCAGCATACTGCAGGAGGGAGCAACGAGTTATATGGAGCGGCGCTTACTTAACCAGTTAGCTGAAAGCAGAACAAAAGAAGCAAGCGTTGCAAAAGCAAAAGATAACGGGCAAATTGAATATGAAAAAGGAACTGTAAAAGATCCGTATATACATCTTGACCTTCCGAATATAGAAGAAATTTATGAAGCCTTTAATAACTATAAGAGGGCGGTTACCGGGTTGCTGTATTCATATGCCGGGCAAAATGCAAAAATGGCGCATTTGCTCGATAATAAGACACCGGATTATGTGGCTATAAACATGGATGTCTATTTTAGAAAAGATGAAGCAGGAAAGTTTTCTACAATTATGGATCAGGCCAATAGTATATTGCCGGAGAATAAGATTAAACGTGAACTCACGGAGAACGACAAACGCTTAATTGATATATTGATAAATCCGCAGTATCCTACTCTTGCAAGAGATAAGGTGATAAAAATTGCTCAGTGCAATGAGGATATTGGAGAACTGTTACGCTTAGATGAACGCTATAAAGATTATCTTCAGGACGAAGAATCTTAAGATGTATGCTTGAGGGAGTAGTGTTATGCTACCCCCTCTTTTTTCAAGTATTAAATCTGACGTATATAAAAATGGTATCAAAAGTAATTGACAACAACAATAATAAGATATAAAATAATAGTATCAAGATTAACGAACATTAGAATTGATATTGAAAGGGCGTCAATTATGTGTATATATGGATATTGCAGGATTAGTACAAAGCAGCAGAGCATTGCTCGTCAAATACGGAATATAAAAGCCGAATATGGAGAAGCTGTTATTGTAACGGAGGTTTACACGGGAACAAAGCAAGATAGACCGGAATGGAATAAATTATACAAAAAAGTAAAGTCGGGAGATACGATTGTGTTTGATAGCGTATCTCGTATGAGCAGGAATGAAGATGAGGGTTTCTGTTTATATGAAGATTTATATACAAAGGGAGTAGAGTTGGTCTTTTTGAAAGAACCGCATATAAACACCGTTACATATAAACACGCATTACAAAGCAATATAGCCCTTACAGGAACGAATGTAGATTATATTTTAGAGGGCGTAAATAAGTATCTTATGGCGCTTGCTAAAGAGCAGATAAGACTCGCTTTTGAACAGGCGGAGAAAGAGGTACAGGATTTGCATCAACGTACTAGAGAGGGAATAGAAACAGCAAGATTAAACGGTAAACAGATTGGACAGCGAAAAGGAGCGAAGCTTACAACAAAGAAATCAATAGAAGCAAAACAACAAATTCAAAGATATAGTAAAGATTTTGATGGATCTTTGTCAGATGTGGATTGTTTAAAACTGACGGGGCTTGCTCGGAACACATATTACAAATACAAAAGACAATTGAAAGCAGAACTGCAGGGCTGAATGTCCTGCTTTTCTTATGTGTATTTTGGATACCGCCTAGGGGTCTGTAAGTAATGTTTGTATAGCCATGCTAAGTACGTCTTCCTGACTCAAATTTTCAAAAAGGACTACTCATTATAGAATTCAAAATAAAAAGTTAAAAAAGGATATGTTGTGGTAAAATAAAAGAGAAGCCACAAATTATGGAAGCGGCTTCTCTTTTGCGAATTGCATCTATCTGTATTATATCAAAAAGGTAGGTGCCGTACAATGACGAATGAACAAATTGTATCTCAGGTTAAAAAAGGCATTTCTGTAACGGAAAATATGCAGCTTTTATATGAGAAGAATCTGTCATTAATAAAAAAATTTATACATCCATATATACATTATGAATCAGAAGAGGATTTACTGCAGGAGGCTTATTTTGGATTATGGGAAGCAGTACAGCATTATGAATCTTCGGAAAAGGTTCTATTTATGACTTATGCTCAATATTGGGTTCGTCAGAGTGTACAGCGATATATGGAAAATAATAGCTTTGCAATCAGGATTCCGAGCGCATATAGACAAAAGATAAGTCGTTACAAGAAAGCGGTGCAAGAGCTTAAGCAGGATTTAGGCAGGATGCCAACGGATGATGAAATTTCAGAATATAGTCTGTTGCCTACATCCGTAATACAGAAGATAAGAATTTATATGCGTGATGTCGTTAGTCTGGATGCTCCGTTAAAAGAAGATGAAAACTCGAGCCTGTCCGATATGGTATCAGATGATTACAACCTTGAAAATGATACAGTTGATAGAATATTCAATGAATATCAAAAAAATGAGATCTGGAATATTGTAGAGCGTTACACAGATAAACAACAAGATCGGATCATTAATGAATATTACAGAAAAGGAAAAACATTATTACAGATTGCTCGGGAGACTGGTTTGAGTTGGGGAAAAGTACGTCAATGCAGGGATGCAGGGATTCAGCGGCTTAGAATGAGCAAAGCTCAGAGAGAAATAAAACAGAAATTTGAGATTGTTAATGCATCCGTTTATAGAACTGGACTCAATGGATTTAAAGCGCACGGAGATTCAATAGTAGAATATATAGCAGTGCGCAATGTAGAATTGGAAGAGAGCTTAAAACGTGCATATTGATTTAATAAAAGATAAGGAGTATAGTAATAACGGTTGTAAAAAATAGCGGTAAAAGTTATTTGGTAGCGCGCAGGTAGCACACAAATAATAAGGAAAAGCCAGTAAATTAGGAACCGACAGTTTCCATTGAGGAAGCGGCAAAGGAAGGCAAGTTTTAAGAACTAACTGCATAAAAAAAGCAAGAGGGCATCCCTGAAGTCATAAAATGACTTCAGGGATGCCCATATTTAAAGATTATACTAAGGTTCCTGGATGTGTGATTATTAGATTAAGAAAGAGGGATGAACATGAAAGTATTGATGATCAACGGAAGCCCCCACGCAGAGGGCAACACTTACACTGCACTCCACGAGATGGAGAAGGTTTTTACAGGGGAAGGAGTCGAGACAGAGATCGTGCATATCGGCAGTCGGGCGGTGAGAGGCTGTATCGCCTGTGGTTTCTGCTCAAAGAACAAAAAGTGCGTATTCGATGATGTGGTAAATGAGACCGCGTCAAAGTTTGCAGAATGCGACGGACTTGTTGTGGGAAGCCCGGTCTATTATGCGTCGGCAAACGCGACTCTGGTTGCGTTCCTTGACCGTTTATTCTACAGCGCGCCGGTGGATAAGAGCATGAAGGTGGGCGCCTGTGTCGCCGCAGCGAGAAGAGGCGGACTGACAGCGACCTTTGATGAGCTGAACAAGTATTTCACCATCTCCGGTATGCCTGTGGCGTCCGGGCAGTATTGGAACGGTATCCACGGAGCCGCTCACGGAGAGGCAGAGCAGGACGGGGAAGGTCTTCAGATGATGCGGACACTGGCGCGTAATATGACATTCCTGATGAAGAGTATTGCCCTTGGAAAGAAGGAGTATGGTCTGCCGGAAAAAGAAGCTCCGTGCAGAACGAATTTTATACGATGAAGCAGTTGCCTCCTCTTTACAACAAGAAAAGAATATGATATCATGATGATATCAAAAAGAATATTTGTTGTAAACGAGGAGGAATATTTATGAAAGAGAAAATTCTGTCAAACAGGAAAAACGGCATGCTTGTACTTATCCTGACAACACTGCTTTACCTCGCGGCTGTCGCGGGGTGCGTTTTCGGCGGTATGATGGTCAGTGACGGCGATAGCCCGGCGCTTCTGGCGGTCAGTATCATCTGGCTCTGTGTCGGCTGGATTCCGTATTGCGGACTGAAGGTGCTTAAGCCCCAGGAAGCGCTGGTGCTTACTTTGTTTGGAAAGTATGTCGGTACACTTAAAGGAGACGGATTCTATTTTGTGAATCCTTTCTGTACGGGTGTGAATCCGGCGGCTGATACGCATTTAAATCAGAGTGGAGATGTGGACAACAAAGCGTCAAAATCTGCCTTGTCTCTTGGGTTTAATGTGGGGAAGACAGAAGTCGATATCTCAGGTAAGAAGATATCTCTTAAGATTATGACTTTGAACAATAACCGTCAGAAGATCAATGACTGTCTCGGCAATCCGGTGGAGATTGGAATCGCTGTCATGTGGCGTGTCGTTGATACAGCAAAGGCAGTGTTCCATGTGGACAATTACAAGGAATACCTTTCTTTACAGTGTGACACGGCCCTTCGCAATATTGTCCGTATCTATCCGTATGACGTGGCTCCGAACGTGGACACTACAGGGGACGGCATTGCCGATGAGGGAAGCTTAAGGGGGTCCAGTGAAGTAGTGGCTGCGAGGATACGCGATGAGATCCAGAATCGGGTTGAAGAAGCCGGTCTGCAGATCGTGGAGGCGCGGATCACTTACCTTGCATATGCGCCGGAGATTGCTGCTGTGATGCTTCAGAGACAGCAGGCATCAGCGGTCATTGACGCGAGAAAGATGATCGTTGATGGTGCGGTAGGTATGGTGGAGATGGCTTTAGACCGTCTGAACCAGAACGGAGTCGTGGAACTGGATGAAGAGAGGAAGGCTGCCATGGTATCGAATCTGCTTGTTGTGCTCTGCGGCAACAGAGATGCCCAGCCAATTGTAAATTCAGGAAGCCTGTACTAGTTAAAGGACAGAGCTTATGGCTGATAATAAGAAAAAGCAGATTCCCCTCAGACTTTCGGAAAAGTTGTATGATGCCATAGCGGCCTGGGCAGAGGACGACTTTCGCTCTGTAAACGGACAGATTGAGTACCTTTTGACAGAGTGTGTAAGGCAGCGGAAGAAGAATGGGAAATATGTATCTGAGCATCTGGATGAACCGCCGGAACTGAATATCTGATGAGAAAACAGACTTTTGCTGAAAAACTGAAAATGTAGAAGCAGACAGACAAAACTTAAACATGCAGGAGAAGACGGAAAATGAGAGAGATGGAATTTACGATCGAGGATACAGAGGCGCTCAAGCCGGGGATGGAGGTAAATGTGACAGAAGGGATACTTCCGACATCCTATTATTACACGATCGAACACGCGCTGGGCATGAGCGCCAATTTTAAACAGACGGAGCGTCTGAAGACACGAAGAGGGAAAGTAAAAGAATTAAAGGAGACGCCTCAATTTCACATCGCGGTGCTTGAATTTGACGAGTAGACTGCAAAATATAGAAGCTGAGATAAGGAAGGACAAGAGAGTATGAGCAAGGCAACAAAGAATTTGACACTTTCCGCCATGTTTCTGGCAATCGGGATGGTACTTCCATTCCTGACGGGACAGATTCCACAGATCGGAAATATGATGCTTCCCATGCATATCCCGGTACTTTTTTGTGGGGTGATCTGCGGATGGCACTATGGCGCGGCGCTGGGATTTATCCTTCCCTTGATCCGCTATATGGCATTCGGGATGCCGGTGCTTTTTCCGACAGGAATAGCGATGTCATTTGAAATGCTGACTTACGGGCTTGTGATCGGTTTGGTATATTCTTTTTCCCGATGGAAATGTATCGTTTCTCTCTATCGCGCGCTGATCGCGGCGATGATAGCAGGGCGCCTCGTGTGGGCAGCCGCACAGATGATACTGCTCGGCGTATCAGGCGGCGCTTTCACTATGAAAATGTTCCTGACGGGAGCGTTTCTTAATGCTGTTCCGGGAATTATCCTCCAGCTTGTGCTGATTCCGACGGTAATGGCTGCACTCGGCAGGACAGGGCTGGTGCAGTTCCACAGGCATAATAAGAAAGCAGCTGTACGCAGCAGATCCGTCGTTACAGAGGGATATCGTAACGAAACGCGGAATTGCAAAGGCTCCCTGTGAAGAGAGCCCGAAGAAGTTGTTTCGATATATATTCAAAAATATTTACGCAGAAGGCAGGAGATGACTCCTGCGGCGCACAATCCAAGAAGAACATTGTGCATGGAACCGAATACATCCAGTGCGCCCCTTAATCCAAACAGAACTTCCGGCGCTTCGGGAAAGAACCGATAGATGAGGAACGACAAATAGGAGGCTCCGAACACAAGGATAAAGGAGACAAGCCCCCGGCCGGTATCCTCTTTCCATGAGCCGAATTCATCCCTTACCCGCATTCTGGTCATAGACCAGAGAAACGCGATGAATTCAAAGAGGACAAAAATAGCAGCGATGCTTAAGTATGCCGCCAGCGTCATGGACAGTTCTTTTGTGCGGACTGCCTCCTGGATATCCCCATAGGGCGTGCTGGCCTTCCAGAAGGTGTATGTTACATAAGCTGTTGTTGCAAGGATGATAACCGCGGTGAGACAGCGTACGAGTGCAGCTGCGGCCCGTGAGAGAGCGCGGCCGCCCTTTCGGATTGGCGCGGCCAGCGGAACACCGTGCCTTCTTCTGGCGCTTCCGGATCTGCGCGGAGGTCTGTCATTGTAGTTATCTGCGTCATAACGGGATGAGTCTTTGAGGAATGCCGTATCAAGATCATCTGTATCATACTTTGAATAGTTTCGGCGGGGCGGCCGGCGTGAGGGTTTGTCATATTCTTCGGTATTTTCTTCATATCTCCAGTTATCTATATCTTCTTCATATGTTACTTCAAAATCATCATCAAATACGTCTGAGATCCCTTTTCTGTATGCCATAGATTTCCCTCGCTTTCTATAAAAAATCCCCCTTATGTTATAACTTTTTTCTTCTTTTCTCAAGTCGTGCCCATAAAATTTTAAAAAGATTTTATTTTTCAAATGTGTCTTACAAAAGTGTAAGCCGGGCAGGAGAAATTGTAAGCCTTTGGAATGGAGGGGGCTCTCCGGCTATGGTACTATAAATATGCAGATAAAAATATGTGGATAGGAAAATTTGTTCTATAGTGAGGAGGAATGAACATGAAAAGACAGATTGGAAGAGCATTCAGCTGGGTTCTGCTCGGACTTTTGCTTCTGATCGTAGTGCCGGTCGGAGCGGTGCTGTTCGTCGTGTCAGGAGTCTGGTCCGCAGTGGACCGCGCGCTGCTCAGATTCAGCAGAGGATAATCCCTTATATGCAGGACCAGGCTCCTGATATATCTTTTTACACAGTTTTAAAAATCTTCTCAAAATCTTAAGAATTACCTTCCTGTTATCTTAAGAACGCTTTTTTACAATAAGACTGTAAAATGATGAATGTAAAAGGAATGAAAGGAAAGGTATGAATATACAGGAGGAGAATGAGTTATGAAATACATTACGTTTGCAGTGCCGTGCTATAATTCCGAAGGGTATATGAGACGATGTGTAGATACGCTTCTTGCGGGCGGGAAAGATGTGGAGATCATTCTGATCAACGACGGCTCCACTGACAATACAGCAAAGATTGCGGACGAATATCAGCTGAGATATCCGGATATCGTGCGCGCAGTACATAAGAGGAACGGCGGCCACGGCTCCGGCGTGAACAAAGGGCTGGAGCTGGCGCAGGGGCTTTACTATAAAGTCGTAGATTCGGACGACTGGCTGGAGACGGAGTCTTATCAGAAACTTCTCACCCGCATAAAAGAATTGTGTGGAGAAGAGCAGTACGTTTCCGGTACAACAATCCCGGATCTCTTTATCTGTAATTATGTGTATGATCATCTTGATGAAGGAACAAGCCGTGCAATGGATTACCGGAATATATTTCCTGAGGAGAAAATGTGCACATGGAATGAGATCGGGAGATTTCGTCCGTCCCAGTATCTAATTATGCACGCGCTTATGTTCCGGACAGATATCCTGAGACAATCCGGGGTGAAGCTTCCTGAACACACCTTCTATGTGGACAACCTCTTTTCCTATCAGCCGCTGCCGTATGTGGAGAATATCTATTATATGGATATCGACCTGTATCATTACTATCTTGGCAGAGAAGACCAGTCAGTAAATGAAAAAGTACTGATGAAACGGATCGATCAGCAGATACGGGTGACAGAACTGGTGGCGCAGAGTGTAGATCTAAGAGAGGTGAAGAGGAGATATCCGAAGCTTGCGTCCTATATGACACGCAATATTTCCATTATGCTGTCGATCTCCTCGATCCATCTGCTTTTAATAAAAACAGAGGCGGCAAAAGCGAAGAGAAAAGATATGTGGGAAAATATTAAGGCATACAATTCGGCGCTTTACTACCGGTTAAGATATTCGACGCTGAGCGGGCTGACTTATCTGCCGGGAAGGCTGGGCGGAAAGCTTACTGTGGGCGGATACCGTTTTGCCAGAAAAATCTATCAGTTCCAATAGGCGAGAGAGGGGGGCATTTACAATTATGGCACAAATATATATCGCATTTGTTGATACACCGGGACTGTTTGCAGGGATTATAAGAAAAGTCATAAAACAGAAATACATCCATGTAGCTGTCGGGCTTGATCCATATCTTGAGGAGGCTTACAGTATCGGACGCAGACATCCGTCGGTCCCGCTGCTTGCCGGATTCGAGCGGGAGGATAAGAAAAAGATTCTCCGCGCCTTTCCCGGGGCAGACTATATGATATGCAGCATCGACTGTACGGCAGAACAAAAGAAATATGTGGAACAAGAGTTAAATGAAGCAATGCGGACCCGGTTTCATTATCATTATACAATACTGGGACTTCCGTTTATTCTGATGGGAAAACCCTTTTATCAGAAGAATCATTATACTTGCTCATCCTATGCGGCGAAGCTTCTGGAAGAGGCGGGCATATGCAGTTTTGATAAACATTTTTCCCTTGTTACTCCGAAAGATTTCTATGAGTATGAAGGAAAAGAAAAAATATTTGAAGGAAGCCTTTATGAACTGGTACGGGCATCGGAGAAAGTTCCTGCCTTTGGGAAAAGTCCGGTGTTTCGTCCGATGCTTCCGGCATATGCCGGCGCTGTCTATACGAAAAGCATTACATATATCAAAAATATACTGAAATGGGGGATGAGTTATGAACGCTAAAAAACGGGCGCTTCAGATCGCCCTGTTTCTCGGGATCATGCTGCTGACATTTTATGCGCTGTTCAGCGGACGTGATCTGGCAAAGATCGGACGGGCAGTGATGAAAATGTCGCCCCTTTATCTGATTGCCTCCGTGGGACTTGCGGTATTCTTCGTTTGCGCAGAGGGATATATGATCTGGTATCTTCTGAGGGCTATGAAAGCCAATAAAAATAATGAGCAGGCCAGTTCTCTATTTCGCTGTATCCAGTATTCGTTCATCGGGTTCTTCTACTCAGGCATCACTCCGTCGGCAACAGGAGGGCAGCCTGTTCAGCTTTACTATATGAATAAAGACGGAAACCGTGGCTCTGACAGTACGGTCGTACTCATGACGGTGGCGGTGGCGTATAAGTTTGTTCTTGTTGTCCTGGGATTTGGCATCCTGTTGTTCTGGATCCATCCTCTTAAAAGTGAACTTGGAAATTATTTCCCGCTGTTTCTTCTGGGGCTTGTATTGAATGTGATCCTTGTCATTTTGATCTTGGGTGTTATGCTGTTTCCAAAGGTGATGCTGAACACGGCGCTGTTTTTTGAACGGCTTTTTCTCCGCATGAAGATATGGAAGCCTTCTTCAAAGCGTGAGGAAAAGATAAAGGAATTTATCGACAGTTACCAGAAGGCGGTAGCATGGCTGAAACTCCATAAAGGGAAACTTGTATTTGTGCTTTTTGTGACATTTCTTCAGAGAATAAGCGTGTTCGTCCTCACCTACATGGTATACCTGGGCTTTGGCCTGGAAGGCTCCGGCGCCGCGCGTGTAATCCTGCTCCAGGCATCAGTGTATATCGCGGTGGACATGCTGCCGCTTCCGGGCGCGCAGGGTATCACGGAGCTGATGTATCAGGCGGTATTTGCCCATGTGTTTACAGGGGTATATCTGATCCCATCTATGTTGGTGAGCCGCGGAATTAATTTCTACTTTCTCCTCGTTGTGAGCCTTGTAGTAGTTCTGGCAGTAAGGGTTGCAGAGAAGCGGAAGTCAAAAGCCAAAAGCCACAGAGGCATAGCTTATATAAAAAATAATATTTGACTTGACAACTTCTTGTGAACTCTGGGAAAATGATGCAGGACAGAGTTTATAAGGAGTTTTTTATGAATATCATCAATATAGAACATATAAGTAAAATATACGGAGAAAAGACTATCTATGACGACGCTTCTTTCGGCATCCAGCAGGGAGACAAGATTGGGATCATCGGAATAAACGGAACTGGGAAATCCACTCTTCTTAAAATGGTAGCCGGGGCGGAGACGCCGGATGAGGGGCAGATCATCCGGCAGAATGGATTGAAGACTGCCTATCTTCCGCAGAATCCGGTGTTCCCGGATGGAGCGGATATTCGCTCTTATGCTTTTGAAAACGGAGACGGCGAAGACTGGCAGGTGGAGAGTAACTTAATGGAGCTTGGCATCACGGAGTTTGACCGGAAGATCCGGCATCTCTCCGGCGGTCAGAAGAGGCGCGTTGTGCTGGCAAAGACGCTGGCACAGGATTTTGATGTGCTCCTTTTAGACGAGCCTACGAATCATCTGGACGGAGAGATGATCGGCTGGCTGGAGGAGTATCTGCGAAATTACAGAGGGACGATCCTTATGGTTACGCACGACCGATATTTCCTTGACCGGGTCACGAACCGGATTCTTGAGATCAGCCATGGTAAAATGTATGGATATGACGCTGACTACTCGGGTTTCTTGGAACTGAAAGCGGCAAGGGAGGAGATGGAACTCGCATCTGAGCGCAAACGTCAGAGCATTTTAAGGATGGAACTGGAGTGGGCGAAACGCGGATGCCGTGCCCGTACGACAAAACAGCGGGCAAGGCTGGAACGTCTGGAAGCTCTGAAAAATGGAAAAGCGCCGCAGGCAGATCAGACCGTGGAACTGGATTCCGTGGAAACGCGGATGGGAAAGAAGACGATTGAGCTCCATCACGTGAGCAAGAGTTGCGGAGAGAAGAAGATCCTTGATGATTACAGCTATATTGTGCTCAAAAACCAGAGGCTTGGGATCATAGGGCCGAACGGCTGCGGTAAGTCTACAGTCATGAAGATGCTGGCAGGGCTGGAGAAGCCGGATACCGGAGAGATCGATATCGGTGAGACGATTCGGATCGGATATTTTGCGCAGGAAGAACGTCATATGGATGACAGTCAGCGTGTCATTGATTATGTGAAGGATATAGCAGAGTATATTACTACAAGGGACGGGAAGATCAGCGCGACTATGCTGCTGGAGAGATTCTTATTTACGCCGGATATGCAGTACGCACCGGTCGGAAAGCTTTCTGGCGGAGAGAAAAGGCGGCTTTATCTTCTCGGAGTGCTGGCTGAGAATGCGAATGTACTTCTGATCGACGAGCCGGGCAATAATCTGGACATCCCCACACTGACCATATTGGAAGATTATCTGAACTCTTTCGCAGGTATTGTGATCGCGGTATCTCATGACCGGTACTTCCTCGATAATATTGCAGACCGTATCCTGGAACTGGATGGAAACGGACATGTGACGCAGTACGAGGGCGGATATACCGATTATCTGGAGGCAAAGAAGAAAAGAGGCGCAGGATCAGAAAACAGAGCTGCCGCGCGTAAGATAAAAATGG
>ERZ1643249.3360-NODE-3360-length-14157-cov-5.045809_pt1 | contig 14157 bp, 9 predicted proteins | sample MGYA00579263_ERZ1643249 | MGnify/ENA primary metagenome ERZ1643249 (study PRJEB29033, sample SAMEA4952264) | chicken gut metagenome | biome: Broiler Chicken; feature: Gastrointestinal Tract; material: Caecum | place: Ireland | collected 2018 | study: Broiler...
GATCGCTGTCATGACGGTTGACGCCTTTCAGCTTGAACTTCTTCCCGTTCAGCAGCAGCACATTTCCCCTGGCTTCCACCTTCCGGATGGCCACCTGCTGACAGATAAACTCTCCCTCACACTCCATCATCAGATAATAGAGATTGGGCTGCTCCGCATTCCACAGCCGCGGCTGGTCGATGACAAATTCCGCCGTCTGCCTGTGTCCGCAGGCTGCCTGGGCAATGCTGCCCTCTCCTTTTTCATCCAGAAGACGCAGCAGGGCCTCCCCGCTGCCCGAAAATTCCAGCCCCACTTTCACCACCGCTCTGGAAAAATCCTCCGAAAGCTCCGTGGTCACCGAAAAATCCCGGATATGATTTTCCGGTCTCGCCAGAAGATAGACATCCCGGAAAATTCCCGACCAGCGCAGCTTATCCTGATCCTCCAGGTAAGTACCGTCACACCACTTCAGCACAATCACCGTCAGCCGGTTCTTCCCGTCCACCAGCCGGTCCGTCACATCAAACTCCGAGGTATTGTGGGATACCTGGCTGTACCCGGTCCATTGCCCGTTGACCCAGACGTAAAAGCAGGAATCCACCCCTTCAAAATTCAGATACGCCCGCTCATTCTCCTTCTTTTCCCAGAAAAATTCCTTCACATACACGCCCGCCGGGTTCCGGTCCGGCACATAGGGGGGATTGTAGGGAATCGGATAGCGGCAGTCACTGTAATGATTGGAATCGTAGCCCTGAAACTGCCAGCACCCCGGCACGGACACCGTATCCATCTCCCCGGCGTCCCAGTCCGCTTCCACACAGGCTGCAGGCACTTTATGTAAACTTTCATACCAGGAAAACTTCCAGTCGTCACCGTTCAGCATCAGGGCCCGGCTGCTGCAGGCCATATCCAGCAGCTGGGCCTCGGAGGCATTGCCGCAGGGCACATAATAGGCCCGGTGGGGCTCCGTCCCCACATGGAGTACATCCAGATTTTCATAATATTTTTCCAGTTTCATTGCCAAAACCTCCTCTCGCGAAATCTTCTGTCCGCGGGCAGCATACGCTCCGCTGCCCGCAGACATTCATGGCAATGGAAAGTTCACGCAGCATGCTTTATCATGAATCAGATGGAAAATACACTGCGCACCCGCAGGTTCTCCAGCGATACCTTGTCGGCGTTCAGCACCTTCACCCGCTTTTCTCCGCCATTCATGTCAAAATAATTGTCGGACAGGATCAGATCCTCTTCCTCGTTGAGAATCTCCACACTCTTGGCGTAGGCATCCGCCGTCACCACGATCTCATCCCCTTCCGCACGGCAGGAAAGCTTCGGATCCTCATACCGGAAATATTTGGGATAGGAGAAGATCACCGTTCCCTCCGAAATGCAGCTGCCCGCTTCCCAGGCCTCATAGCTGACATACTCCGTGAAATAATCCAGCGAATCAAACACCACCTTGTCCAGCCACACGCTGGAAAGAGCGGGAACCTGCACCGTCTCCTGATTCTCCTCGATGACGGAGGCATCCGCCCGGCGGCGGGCCCATTTCACCAGAATGGTTCTGTCCTTCCGGGTCTCGTTGGTCACATTGAGCCGGATGGATTTTTCAAATTCAAAATGCTCCCGGTTCATATCCGCCTCCGCGGACATCCAGCCCTGCTCCTCACAGGAAATCATCACCGGCGCGAAGAATCTTCTGGCATAATAATGCAGCGCTTTCCACCGGCCGCAGTAGTCGATGGACGCCCAGGATGCCACCGGCCAGCAGTCGTTCAGCTGCCAGTACACGGCTCCCATACATCTGCCCCGGTTTCTCCGGAAGTGCTCCACCCCGTACTTGATGGCTTCCGCCTGCAGAAGCTGGGAAGCGTACAGCAGATCGCTGAAATTCTCCGGATACCGGTAGGTCTGCTGCAGGTAATTCAGAATCTTTCCGTTGGCCCCCGCATTTCTCTGGTGCTTCTCCATCACATAGGAGAAAATATTCCAGTCTTTCGGATCATCCGTGAAGGTCTGGATAGTGCGAAGTGACGGGAAGGACTGGAAGCCGAACTCGGACACATACCGGAAGAAATATTTCCGGTATTCGGAGAAGGGCTTGTTCCCGTGCCATACCTGCCAGTAATGCACATCGCCCCGGTTGGGGTCCTGGGGTTCGTCAAAGGAACCGCCCGAGGAGGGGCTGGCCGGCCAGTAGAAGGTGTCGGGATCGTATTTTTCCAGCATCTCGGGAATGATCCGCTCAAACATAAACAGGTAATCCCTCACCTCGCTGGGCTTGGACACCCAGTTTCCTTCCTTCACAAATTCTTCCATCTCGTTGTTGCCGCACCACAGTCCCAGAGAAGCGTGATGGCGGATTCTCTTGATGTTATCCCGGAACTCCTCCCTGATATTTTCTTCAAATTCCGGCGTCAGCTCATATACCGCGCAGGCGAACATGAAGTCCTCCCACACCATCAGACCCAGCTCATCGCAGGCGTCAAAGAACCAGTCCTCCGGATAGTAGCCGCCGCCCCATACGCGAACCACGTTAAAGTTGGCTTCCTTGCACTGCATGGGCAGCTCTCTGGTGCGCTCCCGGTTCACCCGCCCCAGCAGATGATCCTCAGGGATATAGTCGGCGCCCATGGCAAAAATACATTCGCCGTTCACCTGATGGGCGAAGGAAGATCCCCACTGATCCTTCTCAATATGCATGGTCATGGTGCGAAGGCCGATCCGGCGCTCCCACACGTCCGCCGGCTCCCCGTTCAGGTACAGCTGCACCCGCACCCGGTAAAGGGGCTGGTCTCCCACCCCGTTGGGCCACCACAGCTGAGGATGCTTTACGGTGATCTTTTCCGGGGAATCCGAAACGAAAATCTCAGTGCCATCGGGGGCTGTCACGGTGACGTCATAGGACACCGAAATATCCCCGGCATCTTTCTCTGCGGCATCTGCGGGAATCTCCGTCCTGAGATTTTCCGCCGGATTCCAGGTCACTTCCAGATGGAGATCTACCTGATCCTGCTGATGCTCCTGATGAATCCTCACACTGTCCAGCCGTCCCGTCTTTACTGCCAGCAGCGATACCGGCCGGTAGATGCCCGCATCCGGCAGGTGCGCGCCCCAGTCCCAGCCGAACATACAGTGGGCCTTCCGGATATGCACAAACCCGTCCATGGCGTCCTCGCTGCCGCGGGTGGGGCATTTATCGAATTCCTGGCGGATATAAGCCAGGGGCGAATGGAAGTAAACCCGCAGGGTATTCTCCCCTTCCTGAATCGCCTCCGTCACATCATACTCCCAGATCCGGTGCATGTTTTTTGCGGAACCCACCAGCTGTTCATTTACAAAGATATCCGCGATGGTATCAAGCCCCATAAGCTGCAGCCAGATCCTCTCGCCGTCCTTGGAGCGCTCCCAGGAGAAAACCGTCTCATACTCATAGTCCTTCTCCATCAGAAGCAGCGCCTTGTCTTCATTGTCCTTCCAGTAGGGATCCTCCATTTTTCCATTTCTCAGAAGATCCGTATAGACGGTTCCCGGTACCTTCGCCTCCAGCCAGTCCCCGCCGGCTTCTCTCATTTTCCAGTTTTCCTGCAGTGTCTGCGTATACATGTTGTCTACCTCCCATATATATTTTCAGACAGCCCGGTCAAGGAGCCGGACCGCCGATTGCTCATAATCCCAGAGGCCGCCAGGCGCAGCCGCTGTGGTATTACAGTGCTTCCCCCTGTGTAATCCTTTGATAACATTCCCGGGCTTCCGCTTCCGGCAGTTCAAAACATTCTGCCAGAAAGGCTATGATATCTTCCTCTTTCTGACCTTTTCCCCTCTGCACCCGTATTGCGGAGCGCAGAAGCCTCTCTCTTTCCTCAGCCATACCATATTTTCGCCCCTCGGCTACGCCGTCCTCCCAGCTCTCTTTCTTCTCCGCGCGAATATGCGCTTCCCGGTCGTATTCCGTCAGTATCACATTTTTCACCTCCGCTCTGTGTTTTTTCAGAAAATCTCCCAGAATTCCCCTGCCAATACATTCTCTTACCGCTTCATCCACTGCCTGTTCCCGGGGAATTTCCCGGATATTCAGATAAAATGCTTCTACTCCGGCAAACCAGCTGCCAGCCATCGTTTCTATAATATTTCTTCCTGTGTAATCCTTTGATAGCATTCCCGGGCTTCCTCTTCTGACAGTTCAAAACACTCTGCCAGAAAAGATATGATATCTGCTTCCTTCTGTCCTTTTTTCCGCTGCACCCGTATCGCGGAACGCAGGAGCCTCTCTCTTTCCTCGGCCACGCCATCTTCCCAGCTCTCCTTTTTCTCCGCCCGAATATGCGCTTCCCGGTCGTATTCCGTCAGTATCACATTTTTCACCTCCGCTCTGTGTTTTTTCAGAAAATCTACCAGAATTCCCCTGCGGATACATTCTCTTACCGCTTCATCCACTGCCTGTTCCCGGGGGATTCCCCGGATATTCAGATAATTCCTGACGGTATCCACAAGCACCGCATACTCATATAAGGTACGGCATTGCTTCATAATCCTGCTGTTATGCCCCGCATTGATATTCAGCATCACCGCTGTACATTCCAGGCAGGCTTCTTCCGGATGATCAAAGGCATCCGACAGCCGCAGGATCTGGCGGTCCGGTTCCTCTTTTGTACCGTTATACAGTACAAGATAGCGGGGAACCGGAAGACGAATCTGCTTTTCTGAGAAAATATTCAGTCCGTTCCGGTTCACATATCCCTGATAAACCTGTGAAAAATAAAATACTCCACGCAACGGCATATTGGGATTTCGTGTGCTCTGAGCCTCATACAGATTCAGCCGGCAGTCAATGAGAAATGCCAGATCATTTTTTATTCCCACATAAATGGCGTCATCGATGGTCATAATTTCCAAAGCTGAAGGATCTTTATATGCTGTCTGGTTGACCGCATTGTAAAGACTCAGCAGGGCTTCCCGGTCACTGAACAGCATACGAAACAGACTGTTCTTATATTTGCGGTTTATATAAGAATGATTTCCTGCAGATTTTTTCTTTGCATTCTGCTCCTTTTTCTTTTTGCCCATAGCATCTCCTTTCCCCTGGCCGCCGGGAGGCGGCTGACAGAAAAGCCTGATTTGCTGACGGGCAATCCTAATTGAAGTATAGCAAAAACAACCAGTCAGTACAACGTCCGGCCCTTCTATTTTCACAATTTTTTTAGTAAATGGGATATTTTCCGGCGAATGCCGGAATAATTTGAAATGTAGGGTTAGTATAACAGAACTTTTGAGCAATTACAAGAACAATTCAACCAGAGTTTCTAAAGTGAATTTCCGAAGCCAGAATTTCCGAATGGATAACAATCCGGCTTTTTATGGCAACACGGCCTAAAATGATCGGATCCCCTAAAAATCCTTTATCTTTCAGGCACCCGCCTTCTTTTCTGTAAACTGCACTTGATGGCACTTTTTGAAGACTTCTCTCTGATTTAGCCGTTTTTTTCTCGCCGGATCGCATCTTTTTTCTGGCTTTTCTCTGGTTTAGCTGCTTTCCCATCGCCGGATTTCATCTTTTTTCTGGCTTTTCTCTGGTTTTAGCCGCTTTCCCATAGCCGAATCGCATCTTTTTTCTGGCTTTTCTCGTGTTTAGCCGTTTTTCCCATGCCAAAGTGCATCTTTTTTCCAGTTTTTTTCTGGTTTAGCCGCTTTCCCATGCCGAAGTGCATCTTTTTTCTGGCTTTTCTCTGGTTTAGCCGTTTTTCCCATGCCAAAGTGCATCTTTTTTCCAGTTTTTCTCTGGTTTAGCCGCTTTCCCATCCCGGAAGGCAGCATCTTTCTGAAAGATTTTCAAGCAAGAAAAATCCACACTTTCCATGCAACTGCTGTTACCACGATTTTTCCTGCAGCACCCGGTTTTCTACTGTAATGAGTTGCGCAGCTCTATAAGATATACGTTTGTGTCCCCCTCAGTATATATAGTAAAATAATCCTTAACGCATCAAAAGGCGGCACTGATCCTCCGGATGACAGTGCTATCATCACAGTCCTTTAAGCAGGAGCCGGAGGAACATGACTGGCATATCCCTCCGGCTCACTTTCAGCAGGTCACAGGACCCGCCGTGTATCTTTTTCTGTTATCTGCTCGTATTCTCCGATTCTCTCAGAACACCAGTCTCAGCGTCCGGATCTCATAGGGCTTCATGGTAATTTCCACCCGGTTTCCATCTGCCTTAATCTTCTCTTCCTTATTCTCCAGCATATCGCAGCTCCACACCTGTGCCGGTGTCTCCCCGAAGGTCAGCTGTGCGGTGGTGCGGCGGTTGAAACATTCGTACAGGCGGACGATCACATCGCTGCCTTCCTCGGCTTTTTTCACCACTTCCACGACCACATTATCGCTGTCGCAGGAAACGTAGGAGAAGGTCTCCGGCTGGCTGCCGCCTTCGTTTTCCTTCACCACTGCGGTGAGAGGATTGTTGATCTGGTAAGCCTGTTTCACGGTGCCTGCCTCTCTCCAGCCCTGGCTGTGGGGATAGATGGAGTAGGTAAAGGTGTGATGCTCCTTATCTGCCTCCGGGTTGGGGTACAGAGCGGATTTCAGCATGGACAGGCCGATCACGCCGTCTCTTACGCTGGCTCCGTACTTGCAGTCGTTGAGTACGCTGACGCCATAGCCATCCTCGGACACATCCAGCCATTTGTGATGGCAGACCTCGAATTTCGCCATATCCCAGGAGGTGTTCTCGTGGGTGGGGCGCTTCACATTTCCGTACTGGATATCAAAGGTGGCCTCATCGGTATGCACATCCACCGGGAAATAATCCTTCAGGAAAATCAGATGCTCCTTCCAGTCGATCTCATTGCGGATATCGATTCTGGGAATATCCCGGTAAATGCTGATATACTGCACGATCTCGGAATCCAGATAATGGCGCACAAGCTTCACGGTTCCTCTTACCGGGCCGTTTTCCACCACTTCCAGAGCATCCAGGCTGCTGATCTCCCAGGATTTCTCCGTATAATAGTGGTTCACATCCCAGGCGTCAAAATTGTGGGGCCGGTCCTCGTAGGTAACCAGCACATTGCCCTTCTGTCCCGGCTTCAGCACCTCTCTGCCTGCCCGCTTGTCGTAGATCCGGTCAAACTGGCCGTTTTCATCGAAGGTCAGCAGGAAGAACGCATTCTCCATTTTCTTTTCGCTGACCGTCACGGAACCGGTATCGGCAGCTGCCTCATCCGCCAGACGGAAGCTCTTATAGCCCTTGGCAGGAACGCCGGAAGCCGTAAAGATCCAGCGTCCGCAGTCAGCCTTCTGTACCGGAAGCCGGCTTTCTCCGTCATAGACAGCCGGATGTTCCATTCCCGCAGGAGCGGCAAAGCTCACCACATCGCAGGCCGCGGCGCTGTTGGGGTTGAATACCACCAGCGTACCGGCGGGCGCGTCGACGGAAGCTGCCAGATGGGTCAGAGCTTCCCCTGTTACTTTCCGGCTTTCGCCCAGGATCTTTTCATACTCTTCCCTGGAATCGTCATAAACCTCTTTGATGGAAGAACCGGGAAGAATATCATGGAACTGATTTCTCAGGATCGTCTCCCAGCCTTCTCTCAGGCTTTCCTCCGGATAGGCTGCGCCGTTTAAACGGCTGTCCAGAAGGGCGTACATCTCCTCATTCTGATAAGCAAATTCCGACTTCCGGTTATACTTTTTATTCCGGGCCATGGAGGTATAGGTCCCTCTGTGGTACTCCAGATACAGCTCACCCACCCAGAGGGGAAGATATTTATTGTCTCTGACATTCTTCTCCAGCGTGTGGAAGAACTCCCGGGAGGTACTCATCTTTGTACGGGGACTTCCCGGAATTCCTTTTCCGATCCGCCGCTGGTTCTCCAGCATATCCCTGGTGGGACCGCCGCCGCCGTCACCAAAGCCAAAGCAGCAGAGAATCTCATTGTTCAGATATTTCCGCCCAGCATCTGGGTAGGATTGATGTAACCGTTGTAGGTGGTAAAATGCTCCGTCTCTGTTCCGCCGTCCACCGCCGCCTTATTGTAATCTCTGGTAGGTACAAAATGGGTCAGCACCCGGGTACCATCGATGCCCTCCCACAGGAAGGTATCATAAGGCATCTTATTGAACTCATTCCAGCTGATTTTGGTGGTCATGAAATAGTGAACGCCGCACTTTTCCATAATCTGGGGAAGCGCCGCAGAATAACCGAACACATCCGGCAGCCACAGGATTTCGTTGTCCACGCCGAACTCCTCCCGGAAGAACCGTTTTCCGTATATGAACTGCCGAACCAGGGATTCGCCGGACGCCAGATTACAGTCCGCCTCCACGAACATGCCGCCTTCCGGCTCCCATCTTCCTTCTTTTACCCGCTCTTTGATCTCCTCATATACCTGGGGAGCGTTCTTCTTCACATACTTGTACAGCTGGGGCTGGCTGGACATGAAAATGTACTCCGGATACTGGCGCATCAGTTCCAGCACTGTGGAAAAGCTGCGGACCGCCTTGTCCTCCGTTACCCGCAGGGTCCACAGCCAGGCACAGTCAATATGCGTATGGCCCACACACAGAATCTCCGGCTGTCCATGCTCCCCGCAGTATTGATCATAAAATTCACGGGTGATATTCTCCTGCGCCCGCGCCAGGCTTTCGTAATACTCCGGAAAACCCTCCCTGCGCATATCCAGCAGGTTCAGGGACTCGTTCACCGCTTTCAGGATCGTCAGATACGCCTGGCTGTCCTCCGGCAGAAGTTTTGCGGTCTGGTAGGGGACATTCAGATCATAGAAATACTTCTCCGTAGCCCGGTCCAGAACCCGCAGGCAGGCATCCAGCCGCAGGGAAAAGTTCTGGTCGCCGGTAAATGCGGACAGAATGACGCGGTAAGCATCTCCTCCCCGGGCATTTTCCGCCAGAATCACTTCCCGGTGGTTCACATCCAGCCCCTGCACCAGCCTGCCGTTCACATAGATGGTAAACTGCGGATTCGTGGCGTCCCATTCGCCCTCCCGTCCGGTGGTCAGCTGAAATACCACGCATTTTCCGGCAAAGTCCTCCGGAATCGTCACCGTGGTCTCAAACCAGTAATACTCTCTGTGTCCGCCCCAGATCTGCTCTCTGGAAAAATCCGCCCATCCGGCGGTATCCAGATGCTCCACATCCTGAAACTTCTCGTCTGTGCGGATCATTTTCCAGGATTCCACAGGAACCTGGGCCGGATAAATCTGACCTTCCAGATACTCCAGCATTTTTCCGACTCTCTCTCGGATCTGAATCATACTCGGATTCCTCCTTTTTCTGTAAATATTTTCAGCCTTTCCGGCATGAATTCAAAAGTACGGCAAAATGATATGCCCCGCCCGCTGTATGGCAGGCCGCTCTTTCTCCGCCTCCGCGGAAAAAGAGGAGTCCCCTCCCGTGCACTGCACGATAAAAGACTCCTCGTAAATACCAAAATCTGATATCAGCCTTTCGCTGCACCTGCCATGGTAAATCCTTTGGACATATAGTTCTGAGACAGTATGTACAGCAGGATAGACGGCAGAGCGTAAATAACGGAGAATGCTGCCAGCGGTCCATATGCAATAGAACCATGCATTCCGAAGAACTGGTACAGCATAACGGATGCAGGCATTCTTTCCGGTGTACTGAGCAGGATATACGGAACAAAGAAGTTACCCCAGCTTCCGGAGAAGGTGTAGATAAATACCACACAGATTCCGGGGAACATCAGGGGAGCCACCACTTTCATAATAGACTGCATGGTAGTCGCTCCATCCACCCATGCGGCTTCCTCCAGCTCCACCGGCACACCATCCATAAAGTTCTTCATCAGCCAGATACCATAAGGCAGAGAAGAAGCGGACAGATACAGGATAACGCCGGGAATGCTGTCCAGCAGTCCAATATTCAGGAACATCTTGTAAACCGGCACGATCACGGCGATCATCGGCAGAGATGTCATGAACAGAATTACATACATAAATCCTTTTTTAAAGCTCAGATGATATCTGGACAGAGGATATGCTGCCAGTCCGGCCACCAGCACAACGATCAGAGACTGGGTCAGAGAAATCACAAGACCAACACCAAAGCCTCTCAGATCATCCGCATTTGTTAATACGCCAATATAGTTGCTGAGCGTCCAGGTCTCCGGCCATTTCAAAGCCTGGTTGGCGTTCAGGTCGAAAGACGCCACCACCAGCCAGACCAGCGGAAGGACGAACGCGATACCGATAATGGACAGAATGATATAATGAATCGCCTTAACTGTCTTTTCACCCATATTCTTTTCCTCCTTCCTAGCTTTCCGGTTTCATAACTTTCGTGTAGATCACGCTACAGATAGCGCCGATCACAAGGATCAGCATACCAATAGCAGTTCCCTGACCTAACTGGAAGTTTTTCATACCCTGATTGTACATGTAGATGGGCAGTGTGGTGGTCGCCGTTCCGGGGCCGCCGCCTGTCAGAGCCCAGATCAGACCGAATACACCCAGCGTGGACAGAGTATTCAGCATGGTGTTGGTTGCAATGGTATCCTTGATACAGGGAACCACGATGCGGATCAGCGTCTGAATCCGGTTGGCGCCGTCCACACGGGCAGCCTCTTCGATATCTCCCGATACATTGTCCAGCGCGGACTGGAAGTTCATCATGGAGAAAGCGGTTCCATGCCATACGTTGGCAATGATAACTGTCAGCATGGGATGACCGTAAATGAAGTCGATTCCCGGAAGGTGAATCGCCTGCAGAATCATATTGACCGTACCAGACACATCAAAGAATGCCAGACAGCACATGGAAACCACGATCTCAGGCATTACCCATCCAGCAAGGATACAGGGGCCAAGGACGCTGCGGAAAGCTTTCGCCTTGCCTCTCATCAGGTAGGCCAGCAGGAATCCGATCACACTCTGGCCCAGAAGGCTTCCGATAAGGAAAATCAATGTATTTTTAATACTAGTCAGCGTAGTAGGATCCTTGAACATACTCAGATAATTGTCAAGGCCCACAAACTGAAAATCCTGAGCCGCCGATCCGGTCAGTGCCATGTTCGTGAACGAATAGTACACTGTCAGGAAAATCGGAACCAGGAAAAATCCAAAAAGAAGAATCACAGCCGGAAGCAACAGCACGGACTTTTTCAGATCATACCGAAGCACGGCCGCTCTGCCGACTTTTTTTGCCGCAGGTTTCGCCATTTCTTTCCCTCCTTTGGTATCATCAAACTCAAAAAGGCAGCGGCGCCTCTTTCTTCAAGTCCACACCGCCGCCTTCAGATTACTGATATTGTTTATTCTTACTGCTCTACTACATTATCCTCGCCTACCGCGCGGGCAACGCTTGTGGCATACTGGGTCATAGCGTCCTCCGGGCTGGTACCGGATACTACCGACTCTACCATCTGCTGAATGGAAGTAGATACGGTGGAGTACTGATCGTTCTGCGGTCTGAATTCAGCAGTCTCCAGGAATTTGGTAGCCACATCCATCAGAGGACGTGCTGTATAATCTGCGTCTTCAGCAGTATCGGTACGAACCGCGATGTTTCCAGCCTGCATAATATACGTTTTATAATATTCCGGCTGCATCATATGCTGGATAAAATCATAGGTAAGATCTTTATTGTCGGAGTTTTCCGGAATGGAGTAAGCCCAGCCGCCTGCCAGCGTGATGGTTCCGGGATCCTGTCCCTCGCTGGTGGGCATAGCTGCCAGTCCAAGAACATCCTCATATCCTTCCCACGGAGCTGCTCCTGTCTCACTGTAGTTTCCAAGGATCCAGCTTCCATCCAGAGAGATGGCCAGCTTGCCTTCCGGCAGATACTCTCTTGCAGAGGTATTTCCGGCCTGTCCGTTCAGCACCAGGGACAGAGACGGTCCATATCCGTTCGTATAAATATCAGACAGGAACTGCAGGGAATCCTGAATGCCCTGGCTCTTTACAATCCATTTTCCGTCGTCGGTGATCAGTCTCTCACCGGTTCCGTAAAGCAGCATCTCATAGGTCTGCATGGAGGTTGCCTCGCCGGTAGCCACACCGGAGTTGCACCAGAAGGGAACTACATCCGGGCAGTTCTCTTTCACTGCAGCGCAGGCATCCAGTACATCCTGCCAGCTGGTGGGCTGCCAGTCTTCGCCTTCAGCGATCACACCTGCCTGTGCCAGGATGTCTCTGTTATAAAACAGGCCACGGGTATCTGTACAGTACGGAATACCGTATACGGATCCATCGGGTCCGGTAACCATGGTCACCATGGAATCATAGTACAGCCCATTGTTCCAGTCCTCATAATCAGCTACATAGTCATCCAGGTTGGTCAGATAACCTGCCGCAATATCGTTGGGCATCTGGAAGGTATCCTCGCAAACCAGATCCGGGCAGGTTCCCGGGTCAGCCAGCTGCAGAGCAACCTTTGTAAAGTAATCTCCTTCCTGTGCAGTAATCGGTGCAAACTCCAGCTCCACCTGATCCTTTTTGTCCCAAGTCTCATATGCAGCCTGCATCTGCTGATAGTTGGCGTTCAGTTCAATGTCCGTTCCATCATCACGCCAGCAAATGGTGATTTTTGACTTTTCTCCAGAAGAAGAATCATCTCCGCTGCTTTCCTCTGTGGAAGCCTCGCCACTGTCTGTGGAAGCTTCGCCGCTGTCGGAAGAACCTCCGCCGCAGCCAACCATTCCTACCAGCATGGCGGACGCCATCAGGATGCTCAGAATCTGTTTTCTTTTCATGTTCATCTCTCCTTTTCTTTCCGCTTAAGATGAATATAGGATACCAAATTCCGCAGCAGAACAATATTCCAAATTTTTAAGATAGGGTGAAATTTTTGAACATTTTGTGAACGATTATGGAATAAAAATTAAACTATTTCCTGCTTAATGTTATCGCCACATACCTTTTGGTACCTACCCTGAAGCAACAAATCTCCGTCATTTTAAAAACAATCTGAATCCGTATTGTAATCACGGCTTTTAGGGATTGAACAACCAGTTTTTTTATGATAGCATTGACTTCACCGGGAGGTGGCAAAATGAAAATTGAATTAGCACAAGCTCAAAAAATGTTAGAATGGCTAAAAAGGAAACTGTATCTTGATGCCTTAGCGCCAAGTGCAAAAACAAGATCCGTCCGACGTGGTCAGGTATATCGGTGCAACTTTGGTTGCGGAATTGGCAGTGAAATGCAAAAGGACAGACCCGCTGTTATTATCCAGAATGATGTTGGGAACAATCGCTCCGGCAATACCATCGTAATTCCAATTACGCATGATAACAGTACGCTTCCCTGTATGGCTGCTATTACCACTCAGAAAGATGCTTCTGGAAATATTATTCTTGATGGGCAGGCAAATGCATCTAATTTAATGTGTGTAAGTAAAGCAAGACTTGGTGATCTTATATGCTCATTACCCGCTTCCGATATGAAATTAATTGATGAATCTCTTGCTAAAACTGTTGGACTGATGGGCTATTATGCAGATCTTTCGCAAAGGCTTCATGATAAATTGTCTTATATTTCCAGAATAAAAGCAGAGAGAAATCAAGCACAGGATGAATTGGCAGCATTAAGAAAAGAACTGCATTTATCCGATACGGATTCTATTCTTGATTATGTTTTAAATATGAAAAAAAATATTGACAATCATTCATAACGTGTTAAGATATAAGTACAAAGAAGTCTTTTTCCGGGGTGAGAAAGATATTATCATTTATTCAAAGGAGAGGGACTCTGGCTGAGTTCCTCTTTACTTTCATATTTTTTCAAGAACAGCATATAATACAAACACAAAGTAGCTCTGGATTGGATATTCAGAGTTGTAAAAAAGAGAGGGGATGTCTGAAAAGATATTCCCTCTCCCTATATTTACCTTATGAAAATTTCGTCTCTTACCGTTCCCGGCAAAGAGTAATAAAACTTTCCATACGGCACATTACTCTTCCAATACCGCCACCCGAATCTGATCCTGCATTTCCGATGCCACACGGTCTGTGTCGGAATCCTCCCCCAGCATATTCAGCACCCCGTCGCTGACAGCCCCGGTAATCTGATACCAGGAACTGTGAGGCTCCATCATCCGGTTCTCCGCCAGAAACAGCGGTTCCTGACTCTCCGTCCCGCACCAGCTGACATCCTGCGGCTGATAAACAGCATCCGTATACACCGGAAAGGTTCCCAGCC
>ERZ1643249.3361-NODE-3361-length-14156-cov-16.281257_pt1 | contig 14156 bp, 8 predicted proteins | sample MGYA00579263_ERZ1643249 | MGnify/ENA primary metagenome ERZ1643249 (study PRJEB29033, sample SAMEA4952264) | chicken gut metagenome | biome: Broiler Chicken; feature: Gastrointestinal Tract; material: Caecum | place: Ireland | collected 2018 | study: Broiler...
CTTTTCCGATCTCTTTCAGATACATACGGACCGGATCTTCAATGCTGACTCCTTCTGGTACGGACAGGTCGATATTTTCCATATCTACCTCGTCCTCCTCACTGAGGTTCATTTCTTCTTCGTCGCTCATGATCAGGTCATCCATATCATTATCCTGAATCCGCAGCACATCTACACCGTTGGCTTCCAGATAGTCAAAAACCTTATCCATGTGTTCCGGATCCAAAGGAAAATCCTTGAAAAAATCATTGATTTCCTGGTATTCCAGTACATTTTTCTTCTTCTTTGCCAGCTCAATAAGCTCTGCCAGTTTCTCACTGAATTTTGCCATGTTCATTTCCATAAGTGTTCCATCCTCTCAATTCTTAATTATATGGTATCCTCAATCAAAGGAAATATGCAGTGTTACTCTGCCTCTTTCCAGATCTTCCAATCTTTTCCTGGCTTCTACGATCTTTTGCAGTCCTGCAAGATCAGTAGGGGCCAAATGCTGATTCTGCCAGGCGATACTATCCCTCTTTATTCTGCAGACTGTCTCCAATACTGCTTTTTTGGCATCTTCCTGGTTTTCCAGGTGGAGAGATGCATGAAAAAGTGAAGTTACCACCCGCTGCTCTTCCGGATCTGAGAACCGGTTCAGCAGTTTTGCGGGATTTACCGCTCCTTCTGCATGCTGATCAAAAACCATCTGAGCCACCTGATGATACAGCGGCGTGATAAAGTCCTCCGGTCCGATATATCCGGCTATAGTATCAAACATTTTAGGGTAAGAAGCCAGCCAGGTGAGCATCAGTTTTTGTGCAGCCTGTCCGCCTTCCTCCCTGTTTTCTTTTTTCTTTCTGGGTCCCTCTGGCCGCACAGGAGCTGAAGACTTCCTGGGAGTCAAAGCCATATTGTTCACCATTTTCCGTAAATCCTCAAACTGGATCTGGTATATCCCGGAAATTGTTTCCATGTAGTTATTCCGCTCCAGTTCTTCTGGAAATTCCAGAAGCATCCCGGCGATTTCCCTGAAAAACTGCGTCTTTTCCTCGGGATCTGACAGATTATATTTCTTTTCCAATACCTTGACCTGGAAAAGAAAATAATTCATTGCCTCCTCCAGACGTTTTTCGAAAGCCTCCCGGCCCTCTGCCTTTATAAATTCATCAGGATCTTTATATGGAGCCAGGTTTACCACTCTTGGCCGTATTCCTGCCGCCCTTAAAATGGGAATTCCTCTTAGAGCGGCTTTTTGTCCCGCCTCATCACTGTCATAAGTAAGAAGGACTTCCTTGGTATATCGGCTCATAAGACTGGCATGTCCCGATGTCAAAGCGGTTCCTAAAGAGGCTACCGCATTGGTAAATCCTGCCTGATGCATGGAAATCACATCCATATATCCTTCACAGATGATCAGATAAGGCTTTCTGGAAGTCCTGGCCACATTCAATCCGTAAAGATTACGGCTTTTATCGAAAATCTTTGTTTCCGGAGAGTTGAGATATTTCGGCTCGCCCTGTCCCATGACCCGGCCTCCAAAGCCAATGACCCGGCTGTTGACGTCCATAATCGGAAACATCACGCGGTTCCAGAAACGATCCTGCATTCCCCGGCGCTCATCTACATTAAAGAGACCAGACTCCTTTAGCAGCTGATCAGAATATCCCTGACCTTTCAGATATTTATACAGAGCTCCTGAATACCGGGGAGAACATCCAAGACCAAACTTCTTAATAGTCTCATCAGACAATTCTCTTTTCTTCAGGTATTCCATACCCTGTTTTCCTTTTTCACTTTTCAGCTGATAATAATAGAAAGCTGCCGCCTTCTTATTAATCTCCAAAAGACGGGATTTTAAATCCGCCGCCCGCCTGGCCTCAGGGGAATACTCTGTTTCTGGAAGGCGTACTCCTGCCCGGTCGGCCAGGTATTTCACAGCCTCCACAAAAGTAAAATTTTCATACTCCATCAGAAAGGTAAATACATTTCCTCCGGCTCCGCAGCCAAAACAATAATACATCTGTTTTCCCGGGCTTACGGAAAAAGAAGGTGACTTTTCATTATGAAAAGGGCAGAGACCAAAATAGGAACTGCCTTTCCGCTGAAGCTTCACATATCCGGAGATCACATCTACAATATCATTTTTCATGCGGACTTCTTCAATAATATCATCTGAGTAATACATTCTGATTCCTCTTTTCCACTATCTCTTTTCCCGTCCTCTCCATCTTTTAGGAATAAAAATGTCTTTAAATTTTTCCAGGGAATATTGGTCTGTCATACCTGAAATATAATCACAGACCACCCGTTCTTCAGGCTCACCATCTGCAAGCAGTCTTTGGTATTCTTCTGACATTTTTTCCGGATATTTCCTATAATATGTATATAATTCTTCGATCACATGCTCAGCCTTTTTTTCTTCACTTTTTGCCGCTGGATTCAGATATACATCTTGAAACATAAGTTCCCGCAGATCATGAAGTCCCTCCTCTATTTCCTCAGACATGGCGATTTTATTTTTTCCCCGGCTATTTTCTACAATATCATGAACAAACGTGTTCAGTCTCTCTTTTGTATTGCCTCCTAAAAGCATCCTCAGTGTAATAGGGATATTATCCTCTGTAAGCAGGCCTGCGCGCTGAGCATCATCCATATCATGATGGATATAAGAAATTTTGTCACTATAACGGACCACCTGCCCCTCCAGAGTATGGGGAGTTCCGTTTGTTCTGTGATTCAGGATTCCATCCCGGACTTCCCATGTAAGATTCAGCCCTCTTCCATTTTTCTCCAACCGCTCTACTACTCTCAGACTTTGTTTTACATGGGAAAAACCCAGCGGACATACCTTATCCAGAACTCTTTCTCCAGCATGTCCAAATGGAGTATGTCCCAGATCATGTCCCAGAGCAATGGCTTCTACCAGATCCATATTCAGATATAAGGCCTTGGCAATGGTTCTTGCTATCTGAGATACCTCCAAGGTATGCGTCAGTCTGTTTCGATAATGATCCCCCTGAGCGGCCAAAAAAACCTGGGTCTTATCTTTCATCCTTCGAAAGGACTTACTGTGAAGTATCCGGTCCCTGTCACGCTGATAAACCGTCCGGATATCACATTCTATTTCTTCCCTTTCTCTCCCCCTGGAATTGGCACTGCAGGAAGCATATGGACTGAGAAACTCTGCTTCCCTTGCTTCCATTTCTTCTCGAATATTCATCTCCGGTCACCCGACTTTCTTTTCTGAACTATTCAGTACTGAGAATCTCTCATTAATTATATTACCGTTTTTCCGCAGATTTCCTTCTTTTCTTTTCAAAAAATTCCAGCAAATGCAGGATCTTCTCTCAATATAACCCTTTTTACGGTTCTATCCAGGCCTCCCGTAAAAAAGAAATCTCTTTTCCATATCCTTCAAGATCGTTAGGGGTTTCCAGATAAAAAGGAAGATTTCTGAGGGCCGGATGATTAATGATCCTGACAATTCCTTCTCTTCCTATTTTTCCTTCTCCGATTCTGGCATGCCGGTCCTTGCGGCTTCCAAGGCCAAAAATACTGTCATTAAGATGAATCGTTTTCAGCCGTGAAAGTCCGATTACCTGATCAAATTTGTTCAGCACGCCGTCCAGATCATTTACTATATCATAACCCCCGTCAAAAACATGACAGGTATCCAGACAGACACCTACTTTTTCCTGAAGTTCTACCCTATCCAAAATTTCCCGAAGTTCCTCAAAATTTCTTCCTATTTCGCTGCCCTTTCCAGCCATGGTTTCCAACAGTACTGTAGTACTTTGTTCCGGCCGTAAAACTTTATTAAGCATCTCTCCGATCAGATCAATTCCCTTTTCCACTCCTTGTTTCACATGGCTTCCCGGATGGAAATTATAAAAATTTCCCGGAATATATTCCATTCTTTCCAAATCATCTGTCATGATTTGATAGGCAAACTCCCGGACCTTTTCATCTGGCGAACATGGATTCAAAGTATAGGGCGCATGAGCCAGAATTTTATATATCTCAAGATCAGAGGCTTTAGAGAGAAACTTCTCTATATCCTTAAGATCAATCGCTTTTGCCTTGCCTCCTCTGGGATTTCTTGTGAAAAACTGGAAAGTATTCGCCTTTATCTTTTCTGCTTCTTTCGCCATAGCTTCATAGCCTTTGGCGGACGATAAATGACAGCCTATGGTTAACATTCTTTTCCTCCTTTGCGTTAAAAAATAAAGAACCGATACAAAAGCAGAAATTTTTCTGTTCTTGTATCAGTTCTTTAAAATGTCATATATGCAAAATACCTCGTTTTCTGTTTTCAATACTTAAAACAACAAAATCCCCTTTCTAAAAGGGGATTTTAAACTGCGGGAGATGGGACTTGAACCCACACGAGCATACACCCACAAGATCCTTAGTCTTGCCTGTCTGCCAATTCCAGCACTCCCGCTTGCTTGTCGTTTTTGTCATTCCTCAACGACAAGTGAAAGTATAGCAGAGATTTTTCGTTTCGTCAATACCTTTTTTAAAAATTTTTTTAATTTTTTAAACTTTCCTGAATTTTCTTTGGATAAGAGCTTCTCCTTCTAAAAGATGCTCTCTTAAATCTTCTTTATCTCCCAGAATTTCCTGAAAGCAGGACCACTCATCCAGAATTCCCTGCCCATGAGGAACCAGGTATGCCCCGGCATCACTTCCCAGAGCGAGCTTCACCCCCCTTTCATAACCTTTTCGGATATTCTCTTTCCCTTGTTCCCAGATTTTTCTGAGTACCTGATCGGAAAAACGCCCCTTTCCCAAAAGATTTTTTACAACCGTGATCGTAGGAACCCATATAGTTCCTTTCTCTGCCATAATATTCAAAGCTTCCTCATCCACATAATTTCCATGTTCAATGCTATCTGCTCCTGCCAAAGCCGCCTCTTTTACTGCCTCCGCCCCATTGGTGTGGGACATGACAGAAAATCCTTCTTCATGGGCAATATGGACCATTTCCCGGACTTCCTGAAAAGAAAGAGCACTGCCGGTAATTGTCCCATCTGTGTCAAAATCCATAATACCCGTGGTCATAATCTTGATAAAATCTCCGCCTTCTTGTTTGACTTCCTTTACCAATGAGGCATACTCTTCCATTGTTTCAAAACTCCTGCCTACAATTCCCCCATAATGGCCTTTTTTATGAATAGCAAAAACAGGAGTCCTATAGTCAATTCCATACTCCGGAGCAATTTCCCGAGCCCTCTGGGAAACATGAAGATAATCTCCCCCATCTCTGACGAAAGATACCTGAAGCTTTTGATAAGCTTTCAAATGTTCTCTAATCAATTTTTCATCAGGTCCGTTTTCATGGTCTCTTACCGCCTGTCTGTAATCTAAAGCATTCATAAATATATGTGCATGATTTTCACCAAACATTTCTACATCTTCTTTCTATTCTGCTGCCAGGAAAATTTCATAACATCCGGGAGCCAGGATCAGCCTTCCTGTTCTCTCCATTTTTTTGTTTCTTCTGCCATTTAAATACACCCTTTTTCCTGAAAAAGGAAGAATAAATCTGGCCTTAGCATTAAAAGGGATCTTTACCTGGAAAAGAATTCCCTTTTTCTTCCATTCCCATCCTGATTCATAAAGACCAAGGGCAGAATCATAAGAACATCTGGCATAACGCAGTCTTCTATCCGGCCTAGGAGCGATCACAGCTCTGCGGAACCCCGGGTTCTTTTCCACAGGATTCAGTCCGCACATACAGCGGTACATCCACTCTGCGATTACCCCGTATGCGTAATGATTCAGGCTGTTCATTCCCGTATCGCTGATATGTCCGTCAGGAAGAATGGAATTCCATCTTTCCCATATTGTTGTAGCTCCCATATTTACTTCATAAAGCCAGCTGGGATACTCCTCCTGTAAAAGCAGGCTGTAAGCCTCCTGATCCATGCCGCACTGAGTAAGGGCAAGACACAGATAACATGTCCCCACAAATCCAGTAGTAAGATGCATCCCGTGATCCTGGATATTCTTTCTTAATTCTCCTGCGATTTTTTTCCTGCTGCTCTTTGGGGCAAGCTTAAAATATAATGCCAGTACCATAGCTGTCTGCGTCTGAACAGTAAGTTTTCCTTGACTGTCAAAATATTTCTGGCGAAAGGCTGTTTTTATCTCTCTGGCAAGCTGCCGGTAACTTCTGGCATCCTGCCGTATTCCCAGGACATAGGCCGCTTTGGCCGTGAGTATAGCGGAATAGTAATAAAAAGCCGTAGCAACATAGGTATTGTCCGTTCCGCCAAAGCAGCTGCTTTTATCGGGATTGTCCAAAGCCAGCCAATCTGCAAAATGAAACCCTGTACTCCACAGCCGTTTTCCTCCGCATTTTTCTTCATCGATTCTGCGGATATAATCCACCCAGTCCGCCATTACCGGATACTGTTCCGCCAGAAGGATTTCATCCCCGTAAAATTTATACAAAGTCCAGGGAATAATACAAGCCGCATCTCCCCAGGCACAGGAGCCATAGGTAGGCCATGTTTCTTCTGCTCCAGTACTTTTCTCTCCACTTTTCACCCTCTCCACCTGTCCTAAAACGTCTGGAACCACATGGGGCACTCCCCCTGCATAAGTCTGCTGATCCAGCCTCATGTCATAGATATATTTTCTGTAGAAAGCCGGAGTTTCCATGTGGAAAGAGGCTGTGGCACAAAAAGCCTGGGCATCTCCCGTCCAGCCCATCCGCTCATCTCTCTGTGGGCAGTCTGTAGGCACATCCAGAAAATTTCCTCTTTGCCCCCAGACTGTATTATTAAATAATTTATTCACTTTTTCTGAAGAGGTTTTGATATTTCCCGTTCTCTTAATATCCGAATGAAGTACGCAGGCAATAAAATTTTCAGGCTCTACGTTCTCAATACCCGTAATTTTCACAAAACGGAAACCATAAAAGGTAAAATGAGGACGTACTATACTTTTCTCGCCAGAAGAAAGATAAATCATCTCCGCTTTTGCAGTGCGCAGATTCTCCCTGTAAAAGCAGCCGTCCTGAAGGATCTCTCCGTATTGAAGACACACTTCCCGTCCTGCAGGTTCTTCACAGAAAAATTCTACCCATCCGGTAACTTCCTGTCCGAAATCTAGAACTGTTTCTCCGGCAGGTGTCAGGATCTTTTTGGGATTTGTTATCTTTTCTATGATCCTGAGGGGAGGGCTCAGACGATCTTTTAAAGGCACCCGGATCCCAGGTCCCTTTACTGCTTTGCATGGAAGGAAACAGAAAACAGTTGCAAAATCATCTGTTTCCATTCTGGCGTCATAAACCTCCCCGTCATATATTCCGCTTTCCCTTACAGGTGATGGAGCGCATTCCCAGGTCTCATCGGTAGAAACCACCTGTTCTTTTCCATTTTCCATTTCCATACGTATTTCTGCCAAAAGCTGAAAATCTTTTCCATAAAGGCAATCCATATCTTTTTCATAGCTGAATCTCCCTTTATACCATCCATTTCCCAGACTGACACCCAGGGCATTCAATTCCCCTTTTTTCAGCATCGGCGTAATATCATAGGTCACATATTGTATCCAGTTATGATAATCCGTATAGAAAGGGGCCAGATATTCGTCTGATACCTTTTTGCCATTTACCAAAACTTCAAATAATCCTAAGCCGCAAATGTAAATTCTTGCAGAGGCCAGATTCTCGGGTACCTGAAATTTTTTTTGAAACAATGGATGAACATCTGGATTTTTCTGATTAAAATCCGCTCCAATCCATTCTCCCAGCCATAATTCCTGCATTTTCCCCGTTTCAAACCAGGCCACAGGACTGACAACTTTCTCTTTTCTTTCTGTCAGAACTTTAATTCTCCAGTAATACCTGGTCCTTGGACTGATCTGCACATTAGGACAGAATCCTCTACTGTCAATTTCCCGCTTCCAGCCACTGTCATAGATTATTTTTTTCATTTCCCGGTCCAGCGCGATTTCCATTCTGGCTTTTTCCTGACGCTTTCCTCTGACATTTTCTACAATCCAGGTAAATACTGGGTATTCGCACTCATACCCCAAAGGATTTTCAAGATGATTTACCCGCATATCTCTGATCTTCATATTAATCATCTACCCCTTCTTTTGCCCATCCATAAGCACACTTTACAGCCTTTTTCCATCCTTTTGCTTTTTTATCCCGTTCTTCTATTGAAATCTGGGGAACAAACACCCTGTCAATCTCCCAGTTACTTATGATCTCATCGGGACTGTTCCAGTATCCAACAGCCAGACCGGCCAGATAAGCAGCTCCCATAGCTGTTGTTTCTACACATACCGGCCGTTTTACAGGAACTTGTATCATATCTGCCTGGGCCTGCATAAGGAAATTATTAGCGCTGGCTCCGCCGTCCACTTTCAGAGAGTTCAGTTCAATACCTGAATCTGCCCTCATAGCTTCGATCACATCATGAACCTGATAGGCCAGAGATTCCAGAGTAGCCCGGATAATATGGCATTTATTCACCCCTCTGGTCAATCCCACAATAGTTCCTCTGGCATACTGATCCCAATAAGGGGCTCCCAATCCTGTAAAAGCCGGCACTACATAGCAGCCATGAGTATCCTTTACTTTTTTAGCCATATATTCAGAATCTTCTGCAGAATCAATAAGACGAAGTTCATCTCTTAACCACTGGATCACAGCTCCCGCCACAAAAACAGAGCCTTCCAGAGCATAGGTAATTTTGCCGTTTATCCCCCAGGCAATAGTCGTTACCAGACCATTCTCTGAAAATACAGGATTTTCACCTGTATTCATCAGCAGAAAGCATCCTGTGCCATAAGTATTTTTCGCATCTCCCTTTTCAAAGCAAGTCTGTCCAAAAAGAGCAGACTGCTGGTCTCCCGCTGCTCCCGCAATGGGAATAGGCCCCCCAAAGAAACTGCTGTCTGCCATTCCATATATATAACTGGAGGGCTTTACCTCCGGCAGCATTTCTCTGGGGATATCCAGTTCTTTTAAAATATCCGCATCCCAGTCCAAAGTATTAATATTAAAAAGCATGGTTCTGGAGGCGTTGGAATAATCTGTGACATGTACTTCTCCCTTTGTCATCTTCCAGATCAGCCAGGTTTCCACTGTGCCGAAAAGAAGCTCTCCCCTCTTTGCCTTTTCTCTGGCCCCTTCCACATGGTCTAAAATCCATTTAACCTTTGTTCCGGAAAAGTATGCGTCAATGATCAAACCTGTCTTTTTCCGGTATTCCTCGGTAAGCCCCTTTTCTTTGAGAGAGTCGCAGTATTCGGAAGTTCTTCTGCACTGCCATACAATCGCATGATAGACTGGTTCTCCGGTATTTTTATCCCAGACAACGGCCGTTTCTCTTTGGTTCGTAATGCCGATAGCTGCAATATCTTCTGCTTCGGCGCCTGCCTTCTGCATGGCCTCTACAGCCACCCCAAGCTGGTTGGACCATATTTCATTTGCATCGTGCTCTACCCATCCGGGCTTTGGAAAATACTGAGTAAATTCTTTCTGAGCAAAGCTGACGATCTCTCCTTTTTTATTGAACAGAATACATCTGTTGCTTGTAGTCCCAGCATCCAATGCCATTACATATTTTGCCATATATCAACCTCCTGGTTTTTATACAATTTTACTGATATTTTATCTCTGTTTTAGCTTTTTTTCAACAGTTCTCAAAAAATCCTCTCACAAGATCCGCACAATTTTCTTTACGTTTCATATAATAAATCAATGAATTTTTCTGAGGTTTCTTATGAATATTTTCTCCCTGAAGGCGGCCCAGACAGCAGAACGTACCGACCAGGGCCGCCTGCGTCTTTCTGTACTTGCCGCAGACAGAAATCAGCCTATAGACAATGCCTCTGTTACCATCACTTACAGCGGAGATCCTGATTCAATAATAGAGGAGGCCAATACAGATTCCAACGGACAGCTGCCCGAACTCACCCTCCCTGCTCCGCCCCTGGAATACAGTATGGCGCCGTCCGAATACCAGCCTTATGCAGAATATACTTTCCGCATTTCTAAAGAAGGCTATGAGGATCTGGACATTTCAGGAGCGGAAATTCTTCCTGATGTCACAGCTACTCAGCAGGCATTCCTCCGTCCTGCTACTCCCAGACAGACCTTTCAGGATATTGTAATCCCCGCCCATACACTCTTTGGTAATTATCCTGAAAAAATCCCCGAAGATGAAATTAAGTCAATCGATACTTCCGGAGAAATTGTTCTCAGCAGAGTCGTTATCCCGGAAACCATAGTAGTCCATGACGGTACGCCGGACAATACCTCTGCCCGAAATTATTTTGTCCGATACAGAGATTATATTAAAAATGTAGCCTGCAGTGAGATTTACGCTACCTGGCCTAAAGATACTATCCGTGCAAATGTACTGGCTATCATGTCATTTACGCTGAATCGCGTATATACCGAATGGTACAGAAATAAAGGATACGATTTTACGATTACTTCTTCCACAGCTTTTGACCATAAATGGATTTACGGAAGAAATCTTTTTGAAAGCATTTCAGAAGTGGTAGATGAACTTTTTGACAACTATCTTTCACGGCCGGGAGTCCGTCAGCCTATCCTTACCCAGTACTGCGACGGGCAGAGAGTTCAATGCCCTGGCTGGATGACCCAATGGGGTTCAAAATATCTGGGAGATCAGGGCTATACAGCCATTGAGATCCTCCGGGATTTTTATGGAGACAATATGTATATCAACACGGCTGAAGAAATTTCCGGCATACCTGCTTCATGGCCGGGAGCACCGCTGGATATCGGTTCATCCGGAAATAAGGTTCGTCAGATCCAGGAACAACTGAATACTATTGCCGGTTCTTACCCGGCCTTGCCCAGGATCTCGGCTGATGGGATTTACGGAGAGGCTACTCAGAATGCAGTCCGGGAATTTCAGAAAGTCTTTAATCTTCCCGCTACAGGAGTAGTGGATTATCCTACCTGGTATGAAATACAGGAAATTTTTGTGGGTGTTTCCAGGATTGCCGAACTGGTATGAAGGATCTGCCTTTTATCAGTTAAAAAAAGAGCCTTGGGGAAAGCCAGATTTTGCTTCCCGAAGGCTTCTTTTTGACTTTTCCAAAATAGTCATTGAAAATTCCGTAAGTTATCACATATTGACATTAACTAAGGTTTCAAATATTATTAAAGTATCAATTAAAGTTATACATAAGATCAAACATCTATTTTGCTTTTTATAGCTATAAATATTAAGAAATGATACTAAAGATTTTATTGAGGAAAAGAACCTTCTGAAATCATGTACTGCTGATGTTCTGATAATTTTAATTGCAGATATGTTGAAATAACAATGTCTCCTAAAATGCAAAAGAGCTGATTAAACTATTGGTTTTTTCATAAATTACAAAAGAGGGGGAATCTTATATGGGACTAAGATTCAGAAAAAGTTTTAAAGTTGCTCCCAGGGTTAAGCTAAATCTTAATAAGGAAACAAAAAATATTAAAATCCCTGGAACCGGTTTATACTACACCGAAACTTCTTCCGGAAGAAAGGATTCCGATCCACCGCCTATTCCTCCGGAAGGCAATCCCGGATTAAACGCTTCGCCAAATAATAAAAAGAAACGTGGCTGCCTGTTTTATTTTCTTGCTCTTTTAGCCATCTGTTTTGCCATCGCTTTATATTCTTTTGCCTGGATCCCGGCAATTGGATTTTTAATATATTTTATTATCAAAAAAGACTTATATGGCACTCAAAGGCGAAATATAGCAATTTCAGCAGCAGTGTTTACAACCTCCTTGATTATTTTTGCATTACTCGGATCATCGTCAGATTCTCCTGAGAGTATACATGCCGATTGGGGAAAAGATACCTTTGATGTATCAGAAACAGCAGAAGTAAAAATAACAGCTTCTCCTTCAGACGCAGATATAAATTCTCTTGAGCTCTCTTCCAATAATATTGCAGAACTTAACTATGCAGACGGCAAAGCGGTTATCACCTTTAAAAAGCCTGGAGAGGCAGCATTATTCTTTACTGCTAACCATGATATAGACAGCAACACAGTAAAGATCTCAGTAACTGACAAAGCGGCTGAGCGGGAAACAAAGCTCAAAGCCGAAGAAGAAGCAAGAATCAAAGCTGAACAGGAAGCTCAGACTAAGGCCGAAGAAGAGGCAAGAATAAAGGCTGAACAGGAAGCTCAGGCTAAGGCCGAAGAAGAAGCAAGGATCAAAGCTGAACAGGAAGCTCAGGCTGCGGAACAGGCGAGAATTGCTCAGGAACAAGCTGCCGCGCAAGCCGCTGCGCAGCAACCCCAGGAAACATCCGTATGGCTTTCTGCAACTGGCAGCAAATATCACAGTATTCCTGACTGCGGTAATATGAATCCAGATAAGGCCAGACAGGTCTCTCTGTCAGAAGCTCAAAGCATGGGATATGAACCATGTAAAAATTGTCATTAAGGCTTACAAGGGCTTTTGTGTTAAATTTATTCTGACAGAAATCTACTTGTTTTCAACTATAAACTATAATAAAAAGAAGAGCCTTTGGAAATCTGTATTTTTACATTTTTAAAGGCTCTTCTCTTTGTATTTTTTGCTTTTATTATACTTCTGCCCAGTTATCCTCCAAACTGGCTGTTATACAGCTTTTCATAAAATCCATGACACGCCATCAGGGATTTATGAGTTCCCTTTTCTACAATATGTCCGTCCTTCATAACCAGGATCATATCTGCCTCGCGAATAGTAGAAAGCCGATGGGCTACCAGAAAACTAGTCCGTCCTCTCATCATTCTGGCAAAGGCCTCCTGGATACGGATTTCTGTCCTGGTATCAATATTACTGGTAGCCTCATCCAGGATCAGCATAGGGGGAAGACAAAGCATAACTCTGGCAATGCACAGAAGCTGTTTCTGTCCCTGGCTGATATTGCCGCCGTTTTCGTTGATAACAGTATCATAACCTTTAGGCAGCCTGCGGATAAAGCCGTGGGCATGGGCTGCTTTGGCTGCTTCTATTACTTCTTCCATGGAAGCCTCCGGTTTTCCATATGCAATATTCTCCCGGATCGTCCCGGCTTTCAGCCAGGTATCCTGAAGGACCATGCCGTAATTTTGCCGCAGTGAATGGCGGGTCATATCCCGGATATCTGTTCCATCAATCTTTATGCTTCCCCGGCGTACATCATAAAACCGCATCAGCAGATTGATCAGAGTAGTTTTTCCGCAGCCGGTAGGGCCTACGATAGCGATCCGCTGCCCAGGTTTTACTTCCAGATTCAAGTCTTCGATAAGAGGCTTGTCCGGATCATAGCTGAAGGAAACATGGGAAAGACTGACCTGACCCTGGCTTTGAAATTCTGCTGCGTTTTCTTTATCCGGTATCTCATCAGGCACATCGACCAGTTCAAAGATACGGGCGGCGCAGGCAAGGGCGTTCTGCATTTCAGTGACCACTCCGGAGATTTCATTAAATGGTTTTGCATACTGACTGGCATAACTTAAAAAAATGCTCAGTTCTCCTATGGTGATCCCTCCGGAAATGGCGATCATAGCACTGGCCAGGCCTACGCCTGCATAGACGATATTATTGACCAGCCTTGTGCTGGGATTGGTCAGACTGGAGAAAAATACAGCTTTTACGCTGACATCACGAAGTCTTTCATTTACTTCATCAAATGTCTCCATACTTTTCTCTTCATATCCAAAAGCCTGAACAACCTTTTGGCCTTCTACCATCTCATTGATAAGAGCAGTCTGCTCACCGCGCACTTTCGCCTGTTTTCCAAAATATTTATAGGTTCTTTTTGCGATAAAACCTGCTACAAAAAGGCTCAAAGGTGTCAGCAGCACTACTATAGCTGTGATACCCGGGTTCAAAAAGAGCATGATGCCAAGAGTGCCGAGGATTGTCAATACTCCTGTAAAGAACTGAGTAAATCCCATCAGAAGTCCGTCGGCAAAGGTATCCACATCTGCGATGATTCTGCTGACCAGATCGCCGGAAGGATGGGCATCCAGATAAGACAGCGGAAGTTTCTGTATCTTCTTCATAGCTTCATTTCTCAGATCTCTGGAAACACAGAAAGTCACCCGGTTATTGCAGGCCGCCAGCACCCACTGAGCCGCTGCCGAGAGAACAGTTACCAGAACAATGGAAAGGATCAGCCTTTCCACAGCTTCAAAGTCCA
>ERZ1643249.3363-NODE-3363-length-14150-cov-5.090103_pt1 | contig 14150 bp, 13 predicted proteins | sample MGYA00579263_ERZ1643249 | MGnify/ENA primary metagenome ERZ1643249 (study PRJEB29033, sample SAMEA4952264) | chicken gut metagenome | biome: Broiler Chicken; feature: Gastrointestinal Tract; material: Caecum | place: Ireland | collected 2018 | study: Broiler...
AGCGGGTGCGTGTACCTGAAGGCTGTCCTGTCTGTTTTCTTCTTGTAGTTTCGCTATTTTGCCGTACTCTTGTCTGTTTTTGTCTTTCTTCAAGCTGTTTTTTATCGCGCTGCACAAACATGCGGTTGATATCATCAAATATCAAATCGTCATTTTTTCTTTGCGGGGAGGCGCCCCTAAAGCTTAAAGTATTAAAATTTTTAACAGGTTGAATCATAGTGCAAATTTGCTAAAACAACTGAAGATAAAAAATTGCCTGATTTTTAAAAATTTATTGTATCTTTTACTATATACAAAGGCCTGTTTCTTGTTTCATCATAAATTCTGCCTATGTATTGACCCAGTATGCCAAACGCGAGCATATGAACGGAACTTAAAAATACGAGAACAAAACTGATTATCCATTCTTCTTCAAATTCAAAGAAAAATGCACCCGCAAGTACAATGAGTGATACTATAAATAAAAGCGTGCTGAGCGTAAAGAGCATTTCAACGGGTTTAAAAGAAAAAGAAAAAATCCCGTCCAGCGCCAGTTTGAGCATTTTTGAGAGAGGATATTTTGTAACGCCTGCGGCTCTTTCGTCCCTGTTATACGGAAGCGGCGCGCTTTTAAAACCTGTCCAGGGTATCATACCTCTTATAAAACGGTGTTTTTCGCGCATAGAGTTAAAGGCATCCCTGACATCTTTTGTAATAAATCTGAAATCACCAGTGTCCGTCGGGATATCAAGATTGCACATTGATTTTAGCGTTCTGTAAAAGCCCCAGGCTGTGAGTTTTTTAAACACTGTTTCATTTTTTCTTTTAAGTCTTTTGCCATAGACAATATCATAGCCTTCAAGGCATTTTTCATACATATTGTAAATAAGCTCGGGCGGGTCCTGTAAATCCGCGTCAATTATTGCTATATAATCGCCCTTTGAATAATCAAGCCCTGCCGTAAGTGCCATTTGGTGGCCGAAGTTTCTTGAAAAGTTAATGAGTTTTATGCTTTTATCTTTTTTTGCATATTTTGCAAGAATTTGCGCACTTGAGTCTTTTGAGCCGTCATTTACAAAGATAAAATTCACCTTTAGTTTTGAGCGAAAAGTTTCTTTTAAATTTAAAAGACGCTCGAGAGTTTTATCTATACAGTCCTCTTCGTTATAGACAGGCACGATTATATCAAGTGTTTTCATAAATTCTCCGTTTATTTTTGCAAAAAGAATTATATCACAAAACTAGTTTTTAAGTTTGAGTTTTTCTGAAGCCTTTTTTGCAAGTTCCGGCATATCAAACATATCTGTGCAGAGTTCTATATAGCAGAGTTTGTCTTTTTGTTCGGTATTTATTTTATCAAGGACTTTATCAAGCTCAATGTCGCTTTTTACACTTGCGCTGTATACATTTGAGCCAAAGACATAAGGGAGCTTTGTGTAGTTCCATTTTGCAATGTTGTTAAATTCATCCATGGGGTTATCCGACAAAATCCGCTCTATAGTATAGCCGTCATTGTTTATTACAAAAATTACGGGTTTTAAATTATTCCTCATCATGGTGCTTACTTCCTGTGCACTTAGCTGGTGGGAGCCTTCTCCGGTTATTAAAACCGTTCTTGCGTTTTTATCTGCAAGCGCGCTGCCCAGTGCCGCTCCTGTTGCCCAGCCGATTGAACCCCACAGAATCTGGTTGTTTACGCTTATGTTCTTTTTAAGCTTGAGTTTTGCAAGGGCAAGGTTTATAAGCCCTGTTTCACATATGAGATTGTCGCCTTCGCGCAGAAAGTCCTGCATTTTTTGATAAAAGTAGTCGCAGCGCAGTTTTTTATCATCGGGGATAATATCATGATAGTAATAATCGTACTTAACGCAGTTTTCATCAAGTTTTTTTGCGCTTTTGCTTAATTCATTCAGCATATCTTTCATAAGGACATCTTTATACAACGTATTTTTTATTACCGTGTAATTTCCCTGAATGTTTATATAATCATCAGGATTGAATTTCAGGCTGAAACCCTGCGTGTTGATATCAGATATTACCGTCCCTATAAAAATCGGGCAGTCGGAGTTGTTAATGCTCTTGTATGCCATAGGGTTGTCAAACGCTCCGACATATGTGCCCGAATAGTTAGGGGTTTCAAAGTTTAATAAATCCTTGCCCATTAAAAGTGTTGATACGGGATAGTTTGTATTTTCAAGGAATTTATAAAATTCTTCTTTTGCATTAAATCTTTTTATCATAACATCCGCAAGGACAGACGGGTTTTGGGCGGTGTTTATTATTTCAAGCGCCCTTAAAACCGCTTGCTTCAGCGAGTCTTTATTGCTTTCAATTACTGTGTCCCTGTAGTCTTCTTCTATTATTTCATTGCAAACATCAACGGGTAAAGCCAGATATACGGGCTTTTTTTCTTTTACCATTACGTTAATTAAGCGGTCAATTTCTTCTTTTGCATTGTATTTTGTTAAAAATGCAGCCGCTTCAACAACATTTGAATATGCTTTTATAAATGCGTGATAATCGGGAGTATTTAAGTTGTGGTGAATAAGCCTGTTTTCTTCAATGTTTTTTGTTGCGGGAATTCCGGTTATTTTCATAACCGGAACAAACTCGCTCATAGAGCCTGCAATGGCATTTATTGCACTTAATTCCCCGACTCCGTATGTGGTTATAAGTGCACCATAGCCTTTGATTCTTGCATAGCCGTCTGCGGCATAGCCTGCGTTTAGTTCGTTTGTACAGCCTATCCAGTTTGTTTCGGGGTTGTTTTCTACCGATTTTAAAATATTAAAGTTATAATCCCCCGGAAGTCCGAAAAACTCGCTTACGCCCAATTTTTGCAGCCTTGAAATAAGGTAGTCTGAAACACTGATACCCACTGTTGTTTGCTCCTTTTAGTATGTTTTATGTTTTGTATTATAGCGAATTTGGCTCTGCTTGCATATACATAAAGATATAAAGATTTTTATAAGGCATTCTATGTTTGTGCTAAGTTATTTCTATGAGGCTTAATAACGTTAAATGGGTAATTTTTACCATTATCGCTACAGGCAATTTTCTGGGGATGCTTGATTCAACAATAGTAAATCTTGCGCTTTATCCGATGGCGCGTGATTTAGGGGTTTCTATTTCTCAGGTTCAATGGGTAATAATAGCCTACACCCTTGTACTGACCGTATTTTTGCCTTTCTGGGGCAAAATAGGAGATATGGTTCCCAAAAACAAGCTCTATGCCTCGGGATACATACTTTTTGCACTCGGTTCGCTGTTAAATGCAACGGCCCGGTCGCTGCCTTTTTTAATTGCTTTCAGGTGTATTGAGGCGCTTGGCGCGTCAATTATTATATCTAACGCCTCTTCGGTTATTGCTTCTTTATTCAAAGGAAAAGACCGCGGCAAAGCGCTTGGCTTAAATGGCTGTCTTGTGGCGGTAGGCGGGCTTTTAGGGCCGTCTCTGGGCGGTATGCTTATACAGGTTTTTAACTGGCATGCGATTTTTATCCCGGCAATACCCATAGCACTTTTTGGCGTCTATTATTCCTATAAAATGGTACCTTCCGTTATTTCACAAAAAGAAAAAATAAAGTTTGACTATCCCGGGTTTATTTATTTTACAATAAGTCTTTTTGCACTTCTGCTTGCAATATCCGAAGGGTATCATTGGGGCTGGAGTTCAATAAAAATCCTTACTCTTGGTGTTGTATGTCTTGGTTTCGGTTTTCTTTTTTACTATCGCGACCATACTATAAGCTATCCTATGATTAACTTTAATCTTTTTTCAATAAAACCTTTTACGTTTGGCAACCTTGCGGTTATGACATCTTATATGGCGATGTTTACAAACACTATTTTGCTTCCTTTTTATCTTCAGGATATCTTAAAATTTAAACCTTTTATAACAGGGCTTATAATTTTGCCTTATTCCGTGGTTTTAATGGTTACGGCTCCTTTAAGCGGCTCTGCCGCGGGAAAATACGGAAGCAGATATCTGACTCTTGCAGGCCCCATTGTGACGTTTTGCGCGCTGTCGATTTTTATACTTTTTGATAAAAACACGCCTGTTATATTAATCATGCTTTTATCAGGTCTTATGGGTCTTGGCAACGGGCTTTTTCAGTCGCCTTCAAATACTGCAATTATTTCAAGCGTAAATAAAGACCAGCTGGGTATTGCAAGCGGTATCCTTGCACTTTCAAGGAATATGGGTAATATTCTGGGGGTTGCGATTACAATTACTCTCTTTGCAAGTTTTCGCGATATTTTTCAGAATCTCGGACTTAATTATGACCTGTCGTTTTTAAAAGCATACAGATATACAATGGCATGCGGAATGTTTTTTGCATTTTGCTGTGTTGTTCTCTCTTTTATTGCCTACAGGGATACGGGCAGGGTTGTCAAGAGGAAAAAATAATTTTTACAAAATTATACAACGCCTTTACAAGTTTTGAGTTTTGGCGCAGAATATTTTTCAAATGGGTAAAGCAAAAAAACGTATATTACACAAAACAAATTCTTCACTTTATATGACACGCGAGAGCGCGCTTAATGAAGTTTTCTCCATGATAAAAAAGCCAAAAAGGGAATCCCGTGTTCAGGCACTTGATTTGATAACTCTCTTCGGGCTTTCTGCCGAAGAACTCTCGGAAGCGGGAGTGCCTTATGAGAACATAAAGGCACTCGAATCGATTATTGATTAAGTACTTTTAAATTGCAACTGTTTGTACATTTTCTAAAAGCGGGTCGCTCTGGGTGTTTGTCAAGCCGGAATAATTTATCTGCGGCAGAGCATCTTGCGGAACCGAAAAGTCAAAAGAGCCGTCAGGGTTTGTTGCAATTAATCCGCTTGATGTACCTGTGGTAAGGCTGCCAAATGACGGCTGGGATGTACCTGTTCCTTGTGTTTGCAGATATCCCATCATTTTTTGGGTATCTTCGGTTACATTTCCGCTTGCAATGTCATATTGAACCTGCTGGGCTACCGCACTTTGCAGCTGTGATACGCTTGCGCTGTCGCCTGCAACCATTGCTGCCTGCTGTTGGAGCTGTTTTTCTTCAATTTTATCATTTTCGGATTTGCCTGTTATTTTTTTGGCAATTCCCGAGAAAAGACTTGAGCCTATAAGACCGCCTATAATACCGCCTACGGCACCTATTACCGCGCCTGCCGCCGTTCCTATGCCGGGACAGATTGCAGTACCTATGGCAGCGCCTGCTTTTGTACCGAGGCTTGCACCCAGTGCCCATCCGCCGACGGAACCTGCCACCTGAACGCTTGATTTGCCGAGTTGTTTTATACCTGCGCCTACACCGCCGTTTTTAAATGCGGGTATAACTTCGCCGAAAAGCTGTGCTCCGCCTTCAATTACAAGGTCAAAGACCGCACCGCCTTTTTTTGCAACTTTTGCAAAGCCGCCGAGTTTTGAAAGTGCCTGCCCGCCGTATTTTGTTCCCTCAAGCCATTTATATGCGCCAGAGGATGTTATTTTGCCTCCGAGCCATTTAAAAGGTTTTGCCGCATAGCCGGCCATTTTGCTAAAAATCCCTTTTTTGCCGGCTTGCGCGGTTTCCTTGAGTGCTTTATCCACATTTTTTATTATGTCATCAGTCTTGTCGCCGTTTGCAACAGCCTGTGTCAATTCTTTTCTCAGGCTGACAAGTTTTGAAGTGTCTTTACCTTCTTGCGCCGCTGTTGTTATGGCATTTGAAAGGTCGTCAAGGTACAATACCCCATCCCCGCTTTTAAAGACATTTGTTGCCCTTGTAAGCGCCTGTCCGTCAGTGGCGTTGTGAAATGCACTGCTGATATTTGAAGGCATATTTCCTATGCTTTTTGACGCATTAGAGAATTTATTTCCTATGCCTTTGGGTACACCTTTGAGTTTTTCCCCGAAAGTTTTTTTGACTTTCACGGGTAATCCTTCCCCGTTTGCAACTCTCAGCGCGTTAATTGTGCTTTTCTTTGCACTCAATGCGCTTGGCAGAGCAATCAGCGGTGCCATGGAAAGCGATGATTTAATATCCTCGGTTATGCTGTCTTTGTGTTCGACTACCGCAGCATGCTGAAGATATTTCATCGCATCACTTACGAATGCGCTGTTGTACGATGGTACTTGATTCACCATAGCATTATCTTCCTGTATAAACTTCCTATACATAAATAAAGTCATGTTTTCCTGCTTAATTTACAAGTTTTGGCTTATTGTTAAGAAATATTAATCAAATATTGTGTTAAAATATCTCTATGATTCAATGCGACCTGAAACAATGTGCATATCTGGGTGATGCAGTCTGGGAACTTTTTGTAAGAGAAATCTGTATTACAAAGGCAAAGACGCAAAAGGCTATGCACAACTTTTCAACCCGCTATGTAAATGCTTCTTTTCAGGCGCATTTGCTGGAGTGCGTTGTTGAAAGTTTTAATGATGAAGAAAAAGAACTTTTGCGCCGAGGCAGGAATTTAAAAATTTCGATAAATAAAAGAAGCAACCCCCGGATTCACTCTCTTGCAACGGCTTTTGAGGTGCTTGTCGGGTATTTTTACCTTTATGATAAAAATCGCCTCAATGATTTTTTTGAAATTGTTAAAAAATACTTAAATCAGCCGCAGCAGGTCTGAGAAAGGGTTATAATTCAAATATGGACAACATTAAAGAAGAATTTATCTCTACACTCTCTCATGAAATAAGGACTCCGCTTACAAGCATAAAGGGCTTTTCAAAGACCATGCTTGACAGCTGGGAATGCCTGAGTGATGAGCAGAAGAAAAAATTCCTTACAATAATCAGCGAACAGTCGCAAAGACTTATCAATCTTGTGGAAAATGTTTTAAATGTTTCCAAAATCGACTCGGGCGCGGATGATACGGTTTTAAAAAAAACGGATATTATAAATGTGCTTAACAGTGCAATAAGCATTGTTAAAATGAATCATAAAAACTTTGACTTTAATGTTACAGTCCGCTCAGGTGAAGCCGCACTTGCCGATACCAACAAACTTCAGCAGGTTTTAATCAATATTCTTGACAATGCGGCAAAATACTCAAAAGACTCAAACAAAGTTGATATTTTAGTAAAAAATGACAAAAATTATGTGCTTATAAGTGTTAAAAATTACGGTACGGAAATTGAAGAAAAGTATCTTGATAAAATTTTTGAAAAATTCTACAGAATAGACACCTATCTTAAAAGTTCCGCACAGGGCAGCGGTCTTGGGCTTTATATTACCAGACATCTGCTTGAGAGTATGGGAGGAAAGATAGAAGTTATAAGCCCTGCGGGTGAAAATTTTTGTGAATTTAGTGTGTATATTCCGCTCTACGAAGTAGAAAACGCCACCAGAAAAGCAATTTCAGGTGCAGCAACCGGAGAAAGCTGATGTATAGCGCAACCGTTTTTATCATAAGCAAAAGAAAAGAGCTTTCAATCAAGTACAAAAAACTTATTGAAGCGCTTGAACAGGAAGTATATGTTATACCCTCTTTAAGCGAGGCTCTCGGGATGATTCAAAAAATCGAACCCGAGCTTTTAATTGTGTCTGATACAATAGATGAAAATCTGCCTGACTTTTGTGCTAAAATGCGTGCGCTTACCTGTAATGTGCGCCCCGTGATTGTTGCCGTTTCAAGGTCGGGCAGTGTTGATGACAGGCTTGAGATACTTGAGTCGGGTGCGGATGATTTTATGGACGAATCCATATCGCCAAAGGAGTTTCAGGCGAGAATAAAAGCGCACTTAAGGCGTTATCTTGAAAATTCTTTCAATCCCGTTACTTATTTTGCACAAAAAAGCCTTACCGTGCGTGCTTTAAAAAAACTTACCGCAAGTACGAAAAGTTCTGCCGTTATGTTTGCAAAGATAGCAAACATAGGAATTTACAGGGAAATATACGGTGAAATAGCCTACCAGAAAGTCTTGCAGACTCTCGGCGCCATTGTAAATTCGGCGCTTGGAGCGCAGGATTTTGCAGGGCATTTTTTTGATGATGAATTTATTATAATTACCGCAATGCAAAAAGCTGAAAAAGTCGCGTCTTTCTTAACTTTTGCATTTGATAACGTCCTGAGTCGTTTCTACAGCGAAAGAGATTTTGAAAATAAATTTACGCTCTTAAGTTCGGATATTAAAGAAGAAGAGCGCGAAACGCTTATGCGTCTTGAAATTTGCGCACTGGAAGCTTTTGAGGGCAGGTTTGGAACATATGAACAAATAGTAAACGCGCTTTTTGAACTCATTAAACTCTGCCGCGGCAAAAGTAAGTCCTGCTATGTAATAGACCGCCCGAAACTGCGCGGAAAGGTCGAAGCTTGCGGCAGTAAAAACAGGGTTTTAATTATGGAAAAAGATGAAGCACTCTCGCTTCTTCTTGAAACATTATGTTCCCTGAACTCGCTTGATGTGCGTGTCTGCAGGGATTATGGCGACTTTTTTAAAATTTACGATGACTTTGCACCCGATGTGGTTTTGCTTGACTGGGGCGATTCAGACAAGAAAAGCGGAGTTGAAATTTCCAGAAGATTAAAGAAAAACCCTGAAAACGCTCCAAGAGTCATTTTTTCTTCCTCCGTCCACAATAAAAAAGAAATCCTCGCCGCAGGCGCCGATTTTTACCTCCCCAAGCCTTACGAGGCTGATGTTGCAATCAGGTGGATTAAAAAGTTTCTTTTTTAATATCAATGAACACAGGTGGTAATATTTTGTGTTAAAATTATTTCATGGATAAAAATGCCCCTACATATAACCAATCGATAGAATTTGCGGCAGAGCTTTTTACAAAAGCGCTGCATGAGGCGCTTCGGAAAATTCATAAAAAAATGAATTTTGAAATAAACCATGAGGAGTACATTATCCTTGAAACTATACTCTTAAACCCGGGGATAATACAAATTGACATAGCAAAAAAAATTATTATGAAGCGCTCTTATGTCTGCAAGTTTCTCTCAAGTATGGAGGAGCGCGGCTTGATAAAGCGCAAAAATGCTATTCGCGGCGAAAGACAGGTTATTATTCAAAACTTTATTACAAAAAAAGGCGAGAAGGCTTATAAAAAAGTGCGCGACCATTTTATTGAAACATTTGAAGGCGCCGATTATGAAAATGAAAGGGAAATCCTCAAAACCACTACAAACACGCTTTTTGATATGGCTGCCAGAATCAAAAAAGAATTTGATTTAAAATTTTAGCTTGACAGGTTAAAAAATTTTTACTATATTATTGTTAAATATTTAACAATAAAAAATTTAACAATATGTCCACACTCTCACAAGAAAACTGGAAGCCGAAGAACCCCTGGCTGTTAGTTATCCCGACCATGCTTGCGGCGTTTATGTTCGCGCTTGATGAAACAATTGCCAACATAGCGCTGCCGCACATGGCGGGTTCTTTTTCCGTCAGTCATCAGGAGTCAATCTGGGTTTTGACAAGCTATCTTATTGCAAGCTGTCTTACCATACCTATGATTGACTGGCTGGGCAGGCTTATGGGCAGAAAGGCGCTGTTTATTTCATGTGTCGCTCTTTTTACCGCGGCATCTTTTATGTGCGGTATATCGACATCAATCGGCATGATGGTAATTTCAAGGTTTTTGCAGGGTCTCGGCGGAGGTGTGCTTATCCCTATAGCACAGGCTATCATGATGGAAAACTTTGAGGGTGATGAGCTTAACCGCGCAGGCTCGATTTTTGGCATGGTGGTTATTATCGCGCCAATTCTGGGCCCCGTACTCGGCGGCTGGATAACCGAAAACTGGTCGTGGCACTGGATTTATTTTATTAACATTCCGATAGGCATAATAATTGTGGCGCTTTCTTATAAACTCATTGAAGATCCGCCGTACGCACGAAAACAAAGCAATGTTAAGACTGACTACTGGGGGCTTTTGTTCCTGTTTATGTTCGCGGTTGCGTTTGAAATTATGATGGATAAGGGAAATGATCAGGACTGGTTTAACTCTTCTTTTATTGTGAAACTTACTGTTATATGGGTTATAGGGCTTATAGGTTTTATTGTTTCGCAGGTGAAACAAAAAGACTCGCTTATAAAGTTTGATGTTTTGAAGGATTTTAACTATTTTATGGGTACCGTTGTTTTAACGGTTATGAATGCCATTTTGCTTGCTTCCATGGCTATGCTGCCGCAGTTTATGCAGAATATGATGGGTTATGATTCTTTTACAAGCGGGCTTACCATGATGCCGCGCGGGGTCGGATGTCTTATAGGCGTTATTTTATGCGGGAAAATATCTTCAAAAGTCGACCCGAGGGTGCTTTCTTTTATAGGGATTTTCATATTATGCCTCGGCAGCTGGGATTTAGGGTTTATAAACCTTGAAATTTCTTCCATGAATGTTGTCGTGCCCAATATCCTCTACGGACTGGGTATGACGCTCGGTATGATACCTGTTATTACGCTCTCCTGCAAGACAATTGCACCCGAGAGGATGTCAAATGCCAGCGGGCTTCAAAACTTTATTAAAACCATAGGCGGGGCGGTAGGCACATCGCTTGTGGCGACATTTATTTCACGGTTTTCACAAATGCACCAGCATATGATGGTTGACTGGCTCAGGGATACAAATACGGTTTATCTTGAGCGTTTGCAGGCATATGCGGGACAGTTTGCACAGTTGACTGATTTTTCAAGCGCAACATATATGGCACAAACAATGATTTACAATGAACTTTCACGTCAGGCTCACCTGTGGGCATATGTAGATTCATTCAGGATTTTTGCAATAGCGGGGCTTATAATACTTTTGCTTATTCCGCTTTTAAGAGTTAAAAAGGCCTGAACTAAGAAAAGAAGTGCCCTCTTTTTGAATCAAGCGTAATCGTGTCGAAAGAATAAAGCGCCGCAGGACGCTTGGAGCCTTGTTTTGAATATTCGTTCGTTTCAACAAGAATATTTGATGTAAGCATTTTTTTCCTGAAATTTCTTTTATCAAGAGTCTTTTTCAATATTAACTCATAAGACTGCTGAAGCTCGGTGAGGGTAAATTTTTTGGGCAGAAGCTGGAAGGCTATGGGGCACAACTCCAGTCTTTCGCGCGTTCTTTTAAGTGAATACTCAATAATTTCTTTGTGGTCAAATACACTGTGCCACTGAACTTCGGATACTTCGTCTTTGTTTGAAACTTCAAGTTTAATATCCTCAGCGCGAAGAAGTGCAAAGTAAGCGCATGTTATAACCCTTGTATTAGGATAACGAAGCGGGTCGCCGAATGTGTAGAGCTGCTCGAGATAGATGTTTTGAACATTTGTTTTTTCTTTTAAAACGCGAAGCGCCGCATCGTCAAGGTTCTCGGACAATCTGATAAAACCGCCCGGGATAGACCATTTCCCGCGGAAAGGCTCGTTTGCACGTTTAACAAGCAAGACTTTTAACTTTCCGCTGTGGATAGTTAAAATAACAACGTCAACCGTTACCTCATGGGTCTTTGTTTCTGTAAATGTTCTTGCCATATAACTTATTGTAAGTTAAACAAATATTTAGTCAATTTTGTTACACTTAATCAACAATTCTGCCGTTGAATGCTTCAAGCATTTCTTTTACTTTCGGGCTGTAAATGGCATTTTCAATACTGTTGTCAGAGTGCTCTTCTGTTTGGTTTTCATATCTTGTTTCATCCGAAACACTCTGCACCTGTGCTTCAACAGGTTTTTTCTCCTGAGGTTTTTCGTTTTTTACAACGGGTTTAACGGCGGCTCCTTCAAGCGGTTTGATATTACCGCCAAGCTGTACAAATTCAAAACCGTATGTGCCCGCAAATGCCTTTTTCTCACCCTCCATAAGGGCTTTATGTTTGAGTTCGGACTTTGCCTGGGCTATAACGTTGTGGTTGATAAAACCAAGAACTATTCTGTTATCATCGATTTCAACAAGTTTTGCCATTCCCGAATAAAAGAACTTTGCAGGAACGCTTTCGATTGAATTTACTATTTTACTCCAGATTTCAACAGGGTTTTGTACCTCTGTCGCACCGCTTTTTGCCGGCGGTGTTTCTTGCGGCAGCTCGGGTTTATGCCCAATATTTTCTTTTTGTTCTTCCGTGTGTCTGGACTCTGTTGTTTGGGGTGTTTGCGTTTCTTTTGAGGCCACTGTTTCTTGTGGTGCCTGTTTTTTCGGTATTTCAGCGGGAGTTTTTTCTTCCGGCACAATTTCCGGTTTTTTGGGTTCGATTGTCTTTGGTACGGCAGAAACAGGCTGTATCACGGGATTTAGGCTCTGTATGGTGTCATCTTGACGCGAGGCGCGGATAAGCATAAGTTCTGTCCACAAATACGGATTTGTCGCAAATTTTATTTCTTTGTAATACTCGATTGTGATGTCTAAAATCCGCTCGCAGGATGATTTTGAGTAATTTTTAGCCTTCAGGGAGTCAATCTCCTGAACCGACAGCGGGCAGAATTTTGTTATATCATGCGGGTTTTTGGCGCTCAGGATGATTATTGCGTTTCTTAAAAACTCCATAAAGTTCTCGCATAAATTTCTCGGTTCGGAGCCTTTCAGGTAGATGTCATCCACAAGTGCAAGAGTGCTTTCAATATCACCCTTAAGTATTAAATCAAGCAGATTTAACAGCCTGTCAAATGTAACTTTTCCGAGGAGTTCCTCAATTGTTTCTTTTGTAATTTCTTCCTTTGCGCCGAGAATGCTTACCTGATCCAGAAGTGCAAGCGAGTCGCGAAGTCCGCCCGAGACATTTTTGGCTATTGTATATAAAGCTTCATCGGTGATTTTAATGTTTTCAATGTCCGAGATTTCCCTGAGCCTTTTTGTAATGTCTTCAACCGTAATGCGCCTGAAATCAAACCTCTGGCAGCGGCTTACAATTGTTTCAAGAACTTTATGGGGCTCGGTTGTGGCAAGGATAAAAATAACATTTTCCGGCGGTTCTTCAAAAGTTTTTAAAAGTGCATTAAATGCTGTTGCCGTCAACATGTGAACTTCATCTATGATAAAGATTTTATATTTGCCGCTTACAGGCGCATAGTGTACCTGTGCAATTAAATCTTCGGCACCTTCAACGCCCCTGTTTGTGGCGGCGTCGATTTCTATAACGTCCATTCCCGCAGCGTTTGTTATATCCACACAGCTTGCACATTTCTGGCAGGGCTCAACGGTAGGACCTTGCACACAGTTAAGTGATTTTGCAAAAATACGCGCGCTTGAAGTTTTGCCCGTTCCTCTCGGGCCGCAAAAAAGGTAAGCATGCGCAATACGCTTAAGTTCAATGGCGTTTGTAAGTGCTTTAACGAGGTTTTCCTGTCCGACAAGGTCTTTAAAAGACTGCGGACGGTATTTTCTAAAAAGCGGCAAATAATTTTCACTCATAATCAAATTATATTACAAAAATGCGCTCGTCTTTATTTTAATTTATAATAAAATTTATGAAACTTAATTTAGAACTTAAAAAAGGCGCTTCGATAGGCATTATATCCCCATGCGGGCCGGTGTATGACAGAGAGTCGTTTTTTTTAAACATTAAGATTCTCGAGCAAAAAGGTTTCAAGGTAAAAGTTTTCCCCCATGCACTGTGTTCAAACGGTTTTCTTGCGGGAAGCGACCAGGAGCGTCTTGAAGATTTACACGCAGCTTTTTTAGATAAAAATACTGATATTATACTCTGCTCAAGAGGCGGCTATGGCGCAATAAGGCTGCTTGATAAGATAGATTATGACATTATAAAAAACAACCGCCACAAGATTTTTATAGGAAGTTCGGACGCAACGGCTTTTCTTGCGGCTTTTTACTGCCGTGCAGGAATATCCTCTTTGCATGCGCTTATGCTCTTAAACGGGTTTGCGGATTTAGATATTGATAAAATTAATAACTTAAAAGTAATTAAAGCCAAAAAGAAACATAAAATTCTCTTTGGCGGCGAAGCACACGGCGTGCTGTGGGGCGGGAATCTTGCGACAATTGTATCTCTTTTCGGTGCAAGAAATTACCTGCCTGAAAGTGACATAATCCTTTTTCTTGAAGATATTTGCGAACCTCCTTATAAAATCGACAGAATGCTTATGCAGATTTTTAGAAATCATGCGCTCAGAGAGAAGATAAAGGGTAATACGGCTTTAGAAAGTATGCATTGAAAAGCATATCATAGTGGTATCCAACTCTTGCACTTTCATTCATCTATTCCTGTACGAGTGCAAGTGCATCACAGCATGCCTC
>ERZ1643249.3364-NODE-3364-length-14147-cov-5.907820_pt1 | contig 14147 bp, 11 predicted proteins | sample MGYA00579263_ERZ1643249 | MGnify/ENA primary metagenome ERZ1643249 (study PRJEB29033, sample SAMEA4952264) | chicken gut metagenome | biome: Broiler Chicken; feature: Gastrointestinal Tract; material: Caecum | place: Ireland | collected 2018 | study: Broiler...
TATTTTGATTTTCTTTTAGATAATATCAATACAATTCTTACGGCAGCAGGTTTTTCCATAATCGAAAGACCTTTTGATATTGTGCTTCCGGTAGGAATCTCATTCTACACTTTTCAGGCATTGAGCTATACGATGGATGTATATCGCGGCGAAATACCGGCTGAAAAGAATATTCTTCGATATGCATTATTTGTGTCTTTTTTCCCGCAATTAGTTGCGGGTCCCATTGAGCGTTCCAAAAATCTTTTAAAACAGGTTAGCGAAGTACATAAAATCCAGGTATGGGATTATGAGCAGATCACCAGAGGAATGATCTTGATGATCTGGGGATTGTTTCAGAAAATGGTAATTGCAGACAGGGTTTCTATCCTTGTAGATCAAGTATATGATTCATACTGGATGTATGGATCAATCGAATTGATTCTCGCTACTATATTGTTTGCAGTACAGATATATTGTGATTTTGCAAGCTACTCTTTTATCGCTATCGGTACAGCAGAAGTGATGGGATTCCAGTTGATGGAGAACTTTAATACCCCTTATTTCGCCCGCTCAATACAGGAATTTTGGAAAAGATGGCATATTTCCTTAAGTACATGGCTGCGGGATTACCTCTATATTCCATTAGGTGGAAACCGCTGTTCAAGAATCAGAAAATTTTTTAATATTATGGTTACCTTTCTGGTCAGCGGATTTTGGCACGGGGCAAGCTGGAGCTTTATTGTATGGGGCGGCCTCCACGGTTTATATCAAGTGACCGGTGATCTGTTACGACCGTGGAAAGCAAAGATTATAACAAGATTTAATATAAAAACAGAAACCTTCAGTTATAAGCTGGGACAAGTTCTCGTTACTTTCATTTTGGTTAATTTTTCGTGGATCTTTTTCAGGATGAATTCATTAAAATATTCGCTGGAGTTTATTTTGCGCATATTTACAAAATGGAATCCATGGGTACTGTTTGACCAGTCATTATATACACTGGGATTAAATCAAACAGAAGTACATATTTTGATTGTATCTATCGTACTTCTATTTTTGGTTGATCTGATCCGCTATAAAAAAGGTGTGACTTTAGATATTTACCTTAAGGGCCAGTGCCTCTGGTTCCGGTGGAGTGTTATTTTCTTTTTGATATTCTTTATCTTCATTTATGGGATATACGGACCTGCTTTTGAGGCAAAACAGTTTATATATTTTCAGTTCTAAAGGAGGGATAGGCTGTGAAAAAAAGTGTTATTAAAATAGTTTGTTTTGTTCTCATATTTATTTTACTGTTTGGAGGATTTCATAAAATTTTTAATTTTAAGCAGGGGGATGGTATTTATTCTTTAAAGGTTTTTTATGAACAGCCTGATAACAGTATTGATGTAATGTTCTTCGGCAGCAGCCACGTATTTGAAAATGTAAATACACAGACTTTATGGGAGGAATATGGAATTGCTGCGTATAATCTATGTGGAAGCGTCCAGCCTTTTTGGAATACATATTATTACATGAAGGAAGCATTAAAAACACAGCAGCCTAAACTTATGGTTGTAGATGTGTATGGAGCAATACAAACAGAGGATTACATTGACCACAGCAGAATTATTAAAAATAATTTTGGCTTAAAACCATCAACAGATAAACTAAATTCTGTAATGATCAGTTCGCCTAAAGAAGAATGGCCGGATTATATTTTAGAATATCCTGCATATCATAGCCGCTATTCTGAAATTACCTACTCAGATTTTTTAGAATATTGTGGAAATAAATTATTTGAAAATTGGAAGGGATTCGGTCTGAACACTGGTACTACGCCTTATACGGAACCGGATTTTTATACCACAGAAAGCGGGGCATTGACTGAAAAATGTGAACAATATCTTCTGGAGATCATTAATCTCGCAAAAAAGAATAATATACCGCTATTGTTAATAAAATCGCCTTATATACTTAATAAGTCTCAACAGGCAATATATAATCGCGTGGCAGAGATAGCGGATGAAAATGGAGTGCCATTTATAAATTTTAATCTGCTTTATGGTGAATTGGAGTTAGATTTTAGTACAGATTATGCAGATACCAGTCATCTGAATCACCTAGGGAATGTAAAGTATACCCGATATCTGGCCAACTATCTGAAAAACAATTATGAAATACCTGACAGACGAGGAGATAAGGCGTATCATTCCTATGATCTGATGGCTGCGTACTATAGGCAGCTTGTTTATAATCATGAATTAAAGGAAATACAAGATATTGGCACTTATGTCGATAAATTGCAAAATGACGATTATACTGTTATATACAGTATTGCCGGAGATTATAAAAATATGGGCAACTATGATGCAGTCAGGAATGAACTTTCAACAATCGGCATTAATCTTGATGAGTTTGATACTAATGCAGTATGGGTGAGAGAAAACAGTGAGATTGTCTTTTCCAGTAGTTCAGAAGCTGCTTTTAACTGGCATAAAGATCTCGGAGAATACAATAGGTGTATGGTATCATTTTCTAATGAGGCTGAGAGTGGAATAGAAGTAAACTATAATAATACTATATATGAAGTTTCTGCGGGGCTTAATATATTCGTATATGACAACAGAACAGAAAGTTTTGTGGAGAATATAAGATTTCCTTTGAGCAACAAAAAACTCGTTTATGCAAAATCAGAAAAATAGTAGAATACAACGATAGTATTAAAGACGTCTTCAGCTGATATTTTAGACATAAATATGCTCCCGTCTAAACAACAAGTTTTTATTATTTCACTTGTCTACCTAGAAGGGAGCATATCAAGAAGTATTTGGCACTTATTTTTCATTTATCAGATTTAACATAGGAATATACTAAGATCGAATAATCACCAATATATTCTTCACCTATTAACTCATATCTTTCTTCAAGAATATTCTGTATGTCTGGATTATCAATTTCGTATGGCTCCAAAAACATAATCTCCGGGAAAATATCATGAGTTTCAAAATATTTTATTGTCATATCCCAGTGATATTGACCATTTTTGAAATAGCAAGGAGCTTCTGTTGTCGGAACTGCCGGGATTAGATCCGTCATCAAGTAGATAGGGCGCAGTCTGTTTCCCGCTAAAATACTACTCTTATTTTTAGTATAATAGTTAATGGCATTCTGGATATCTACCCAACATTCCATAGAGGTATTAACTTTAATTCCTTTATAGATTCCCTCTTGGATTCTGATATTTGATGATGTTATGTAGGGCTGATTAAGGTAAATATAATTATATTGAATGACTAACAGTATGCATATAATGGTTCCAATCCAAAATTGAGGAGAGAACAAGAATGATTTCTGTGTACTTTGGATAAAATAGTCACACATATAATATATTGTAACTATTCCAGCCAAAATGAAACCCTGCCAGCTTTTTATAGGGCCATTTTCTGCATATACTGTCAATAATGCAACACATATTGAAGAAAGGATTGACGGAAGCCATAAGAAAAATATTATAGTGCGGTCCATTTTTTCTTTTTTTTGGCTTCTTAATACATACATAACGGGGGCCCATAAGGCGAGGTATGCCATGAAATTAGCCAGTCCTTTCATGTCTTCCGGAAGAAATACTTGATTAATGATGGCAGTAAGCAGAATCCCTATTATTATAAGCCCTTCTATAAGTCCTTCAAACTTTTTCTTTTTCATTCCAACAAAAAATATCAAGATCAACAGCATTGTAGGCACAATGGTTATTTTGTTTACACAAAAAAAACTGCTTATAATATCAAAAAGAATAAAGCTGCCCCCAGTACCTGAAAGAGAGCGATATGATAAGATAATATCTAATGTTGTCAAAAAGTTTGAAACTCCAATAACAAAGCACACATAAATTAAAAACAAAAATATAACTGTAAGACCACCAAATATATAGAAAATTCCCTTTTTCCAACTGTCTTTTTGAAATTTGCCCAAATAGATAAAAAGCAATACTGCATTAAATACGGCAAGTAAAACAAAAGAAGGATATGAAAATGCCATTAATCCATGAAAGATTCCACCACAGAATAGCAAAATCTTATTATATCTATTCTTACTTAATCCGCCATAAGTGAATAAACATCCAAGCGTCAAAAAAATAACCGAAAAGGTATCGTACCAAAGATAAAATAGTCCATATAATTGAAAAAAACAAAAAAGATATCCCAGTAAAAAGGCTGCTTTTTTTGAAAAAATATTTTTAAAAATGAAATAAATTACGATTGCTACTATCAGCAATGCGCATACATATACGAATCTGCTATATAAAACGATACCACTGGTTTTCCCGACTATTTTCAGATACAACCATAGAAAAGGGGCCAGAAGTATATCGCCACTCTGAAAACTATCCCAGCAGTTATAAAAGGGAATTTCTCCCAAAGCAACACGATAGGAAATATCTAAATTGATAATTTCATCATAAATATCAGCATGTATAGATATCCGATATAATAGAAGTAAAAAAGTGCATATTATAAAGCAACAAAATAAGAAATTTTTCTTAATGATCGTTCTGGTCATGGATATAAAACCCTTCCTCTATATCTGTGTCAGATTCTTGAACCATATCAAAATTGACGGTTTCTCGTATAACCGCAAGTGGTCTCTTTTTAACTCTTTTTATAACAAGATTTAAATACTCTCCGATAATTCCAATAAAAAAAAGCTGGACGGAACCGAATAAAAATAGTCCGTTTGCTATCAAATATGAAAATGCTGAAAAGCTTTCCCAATAAAAGCATTTATATACAAAAATAGAAATAAATATTATTACACAAATAATAATAGAAAAACTACCAACTAACGTTATTAGTCTCAATATATTCCCAGAGGTTTCTGTAAATGAGTTGATCGCCTGATCTAGATATCTATATAAATTATAACTAGAATGGCCGTGCTTTCGTTTTTCCTGTGTATAGGAAACCAATTTATAAGAGAATCCTAACTCTGAGATGAGAAGACCAAAATCAGGATCAGGCTCATCTAGATTCTTTATTATATCAACTACTTTTTTTGAAAAAAGCCCTCCTCCGGATACATGCGGCAAAACAGGAAACGGACTGAATGTATCTATGATTTTATAATATAGACTGCGCACACTAAACATTAAACGGCTTTCCTGACTATTGTCTATTACACCCATTACTACAGGGGATCCATTTTCCCATGCTTCTATATAGCGCTTGACAAGACAAATCGGCGTTTGAAGATCAGCTGGAAAAGTAATGACCGCATCTCCGGTTGCATGGAAAATAGCATTGCTGCAATTTCTGTTTGGTCCCCAGTTTTTTGTATTAATTATCACTTTAACACGTGAATCTGTTTTGGCAAGACTTTTTAATATTTCCTCACTTCGATCAGTTGATGCATTGTCAGAGAAAATATATTCAAACTTATAATTTTTCAACTTCTCTGTTTCCTTAACAAGTTTATTGTATAAAGGAATTAAGTTCTGTTCCTCATTATAACATGGAATACATATACTGATTTTTCTCATATTGTTCCTCTGACTATTCAAAAAAAATTTCTTTTAATATTATATCTTCATCTATATCACAAACAGCTTGTTTCCCTAACAAAGGTTTAACCTCAAGGGGGGACAGACCGATCCCGGGTCTTTTAAAAACAATAGATTGCTCTGTAAGGATATCCCCTTTCTGAATTTTATGCGCACTAACTGCAGATCTCCTTACACTTTCTCTTGTAGTTCTTTCCGATTCAAGACATTTTATTTCCCCTGATCCCTTTATTGTATTTATAAAGTCCAATCCCTTTTTTAGTTTCATTAAATCTTCACAATCCATAGAATGGAAGTGGTCGTTTTTCCCTTTTATAGTTTTATCGAGTGTAAAATGTTTTTCAATCACCTGTGCCCCAAGCAAATATGCCGTTTTAAGAACATCCATGCTCTCATCAGGCTTTGTATGATCCGAATACCCCACTATAATACCTGGAAATTTATTCACTAAAGATGCTATCTTACATAAATTGGCATGTTCGTAAGGAGTGGGATATTCAAGAACACAATGTAAAAGTGTCAATTTATTGTTATTTATTGAAGTTATTATTTTTACGGCATTTTCAATCTCATCCAGATCGGAAGCCCCTGTAGATAATATAATAGGTTTCCCTTTCTGAGCTATATACTCTATAAAGGGAATATTACTAATGTCTGATGAGGAAATTTTATAAATTCCCATCATGTCATTCAAATAATCGGCAGATTCATAGTCAAAAGGGGTGGATAAAAAATCTATGTGCAATGAATGAGCATAATCGGATAAAACCTGATAATCTTCGGCATCAAACTTATCATAAAGTTTAAATAATTCATACATAGTTTCAACAGAAATATCTTCCTTATTCCAACTTCCCGGCGAATCAACCATTGTCAGATGCTCTGCCTTATAAGTCTGGAATTTGACTGCGTCTGCGCCTGCTTCTTTTGCCTTTTGAATCATCAATTTTGCGGCATTAAGAGGAGATATATTGTTTAATTCTGCGATTTCGTAATAATTCACCCCGACTTCCGCAATAATGTAATATCCCTGATCATTCAGCTTATCATAATATGATTGTTTCATAGGGTACTCCTTTCCCTTTCATAATTACTTATCGTGTTTATTATGCGTTCCACAGTATCAAGGCGGAAGGCTTTCATACCGCATCTGCTCATGCATTGCAAATCATAACAAGGTAATTCTTTAAGAAGTTGTTTGTTCCAATTCGTAAAATCACCTGCATATACAGATCCCCCTAATGAGGATACATAGTGTCCGGTATTTTTTTCATGTTCCGCATTAGCTATGATCATGCAGGGAAGCCCTGCGGCATTAGCCTCACAACATGTCACTCCGCCTCCTGTAATTGCGAAATCATACTCAAAAAATTTTTCTATCAGAGAAGGAACATTTTGATATACGTTATATTTCCCGTGCAGTGTATTATCTAAGTCCTTCCTATACTTGAAATTGGGCCCTATGATAATATCTACATCATAATCATAGTTTAATAATTCTTTCGCAACCTCCACAGTTACACCATAGGGATCGCTTCCTCCCAAGGAGACAATTAACTTATTCAAATAATGGCGAATGCGTTTATATTCTGCTATCTGAGGATTTAGAATTATATATTCGCTTCCACAATATACTTTCTTCCCTTTTATATCTTTTTTTGTGGGATAAATCATTCCGGCAAAATGAATATCAGCAACTTTCTCAGCCTCCCCCATATCATCAATCAAACAGAATACACAGCCTGTTTCTGTAACATGTTTCCCCAGCGCCAGAGAAGTTTTAAATTTATCATTTATCCAAACTGTTACATGATTCTGACGAATAATTTTTTCTTCCCAATTACTTATAGTGTCACTAAAATCCACCAGAATATATTCAATGTTATTTCTTTTCAATACCTCCAGGGAAGGCGCATCGTTATTGATAAGCAGTATAAAATCAATTCCATGCTGTTTAAAATATTCAACATATAGAAGAGATCTGAACAAATGTCCCATACCTCTTATGTTTGAACTTTCAATGCAAATCACATACATTTTAATTTTTCCCCTTTTGTACACGCGCCGGTATTCCCACAGCAACAACATTTTTTGCAATATCTTTCGTAACAACGGCGGCTGCGCCTACAGTACTTTTTTCTCCTATAATACGATTAGGCAATATGGTAGAATTAGCACCAATATATGTATCGGAATCAATTCTACATCTTCCCAGGACAACGGCATTAGGAGCAATTGTAGAATACTTCCCCACAGTCGTTTCGTGCATTATATTAGCGCATGAGTTTATATGAACTCCTTCTTCTAAAATTACTTTAGATGAGATATTACAGTTATCCTGTATAATACTGCCTGCTCCGATTATGGCGCTCGGTGCAATATTTGCCCGAGGCGAAATAACCGTCTCAATTTGAAAACCGTTCTGCTTGTATAGGGCAAACAGATTCCTTCGTATTTTAGGTGAATCAGGAGTTATAACTACAGGAATTTCTATATATTTCTCTTTTTCTCTAAATAAATGCTCATCTGTTCCAATATAAAAATAGTTATCATATTCTGGACAATGATTTGAATCAACGATACCAACTACTTTATAGCCGCATCTTTCACATAGCTCTATTGTTTCAATAAAGCCCCCAATTAAAATTACAGGATTCATATTATATTCTCCAATGCCTCGTGTAATACAGAACAAATGTATAATATTTGTTTTTCTGTTAACGCGCCATACATTGGCAATGTAAATTCACAATCAGAAACATATTCTGTCTTTTCTAAAGGCCCCGTTACATACTCCTGATATATTTTGAAACGATGTACAGGGGGATAATGTACACTTGTTTGTATACCTTTTGCTGCAAGGTAATTCCTAATAAAATCACGTTTTTGAGAATCACCGTTTTTTAAAACAACAGGGAAAATATATGACGCAGATATATAATTGTAATCTTCAAACGGTATTATTAGTTTTTCTTCTGTTTTCAAGTTTTTGATATACATTTGGCGTAAAGTATTTCTCTTTTCTATGTCAGGCTTTAGTTTTTTCATTTGGGCAATTCCTATTGCGGCTCTTATATCATCTAATCTATAATTGTATCCCAAATCTATGACATCATATTGTGTACTGTGCCCTTTGGCTCTTTCATAAGACATTGTTGTCATGCCATGCGAGCGTAATAGTCTGGCTTTTTCATAAAAAGATTTATTATTGGTTACTAACATTCCGCCTTCGCCGGTTGAAATGTTTTTATTTGAAAAAAAGCTAAAACACCCAACATCTCCCAAAGTCCCAAGTTTGCTGCTTCCATATTGGGATAAAGGTCCATGACAAGCATCCTCTATAACCCTTAAATTGTATTTCTGTGCTATTAAGTTTATCGAATCCATATCACATGCAAAACCGGCGTAATGCATTACAATGATTGCTCTTGTTTTGGGGGTGACGAGTTTTTCTACTTCATTAACATCTACTGTAAGATTGCTTTTAGATGTAATCTCACAAAATACAGGTATGCCTCCTGCATATCTGACAGCATTAGCGGTTGCTACAAATGTTAAAGAGGGAAGAATCACCTCATCTCCCTGCCGGATTCCGGCACAGAGGACGGCTAGATGTAGTGCTGCCGTACAACTGGATACTGCTACAGCATATTTAGCATCCAACATTTCCGCAAAAATATTTTCCAGCTCTTCGCACCGGGGACCGCTGGAGATCCAACGTGATTTTAAAACATTTACTACATTTTTCTCTTCTTCTTCATCAAAATTCAAATTGAATAATGGGATTGTATAATCCATTTTGGCCTCCTCTTCATAGGCTTAATTCTTGTAAAAGCTCTTTTTCTATATAAGGATGCATATCGGTTAAGTCAGGGGTTGTAAAATGACCGTTTTCGTCCATTTTAGACATCATCCTGGGGATTACCGGGTCATCAATCATCTGATCTATTTCTAAAATGACCAGTCCGTCGGTATGGATAAAATCCTCTATTTTTTTATCGAGTTCATTACATTGCTTACAATGGAAGTATTTAAAATCAAAAGCATCCGCAATTTTTTTAAATTGGGGAAAATCAATACCTGAAGAAGGATCACATCCGGTATAAGTTCCATCAAAATAATTTTTGCAGGTTTGTCTTATAGCTCCATATCCATCATTGGAAAAAATAACAATTTTTACCGGCAAGTGATTATATTTTATGGTCTCTAATTCCTGTAAATTCATCATAATAGAACCATCTCCCGTGACACAATAAACATCTTCCCCTGAAGATATAGCTACACCTATAGCTTCTGGTAAATCCACTCCCATAGAACCTGCATTGTAATTAGTAATCACCCGCTGTCCTTCCTTTTTAACGCCATATTGAAAGATACCTATTACACAGTTACTGTTTCCCAGAGCTATCGTGGCATTTTCCGGAAGTTTTTCTCTAAATTTCTTCCAGAATAATTTTGCGGGAATCCTTTTAGTATCCTCACCAATTGGTTCATCGTAATTTTGCAGTAATCTATAGGTTTTTTGGCAATATTCTTTCCATTCTGAAGACGCTGCTATGCTTTCTTTTCCTAAAAATTCTAATGCCTTTGAAAAAAAGTCTTTCAACTCGAATTGAAGGGGCATATCAATATGAAGTCCGGGTTTTAAAGGCTCGTCCTTTTCAGCATCAACCATAATAAAATAGGCATTAGGTGCGAACCTTTCCACATTAAACCCTGTCTGACGGTTTGACAAACTATTCCCTAAAACAATTATTAAATCAGAATTCTGTAAAATGAAATTACCGGCCCTGGGTCCGATATTCCCGGATAATCCATAAAATAACTGAAAGCCTTCCGGCAAAATATCCGATAATAAAGCACCGCCTACAACAGGAATTTGCACTTTTTGTATAAATTCCTTAAATAAAGACATCGCATTGGCATAGCGAATACCTGATCCGGTCAGAATGCAAGGGCGTTTAGCCGTCTTGATTTTTTCAAACATCCGCGAAATAAGAGGTGAATTGGTATATTGGGAATTATATTCTTCCATTTTATAAGTACAAATGGATTCTTCTTCAATAAGAGTCGCCTGTATGTCTAAAGGAATGCTTAACCATACAGGTCCTCGTCTGCCATCCATAGCAATTTGATAAGCTTTTAGCAATTCAGCTTTGACAGTGGAAGGGTCTGAAATCATTTTCGCATATTTTGTCATTCCTTTTACCGATGGGATGATGTTGTATTCTTGTACTCCTCTGCAACGTAGATTTAATCCGCAAGATTCGACGGTTGTATCCGATCTTGGATGCCCGGAAATAACAATCATTGGAGTACTGTCAACCCATGCGCTATACACACCATTTAAAGCATTTACGCTTCCTGGGCCACTCGTAACTGAAACAACAGCAGGGTGTCCACTATGCTTTGCATAGCCCTCTGCAGCAAACGAACAAGATTGTTCATGGTGACAAAATGTCACATGCATATTATCATTAATTTCAAATGCATTATTTAAGTGCATTGCACCGCCGCCCACAACAGAAAAACATTCTGTAATTCCTAATTCGATCAATGTACTTACCACAATATCAGCAACTCTTTTTTTCATATATATCCCTTCTTTTTTCAGTCGTGACCACTTATTTCCTTTTCTATACCCAATTCTTTTAGCATAGTCTCCATTTCATTAAATTGTCCCATATCAAGCCATGCTCTGCTGGAAATCGGGAAAACTCCAACTTTATTCCCTTTGTCGATATATCTTTGAGCTATATCAGTAATATGAATAAATTCATTATTTTTTAATTCATCAATAACCTGTGGTTCAATTACATACAATCCTGTATTAGTTAAAAAAGACATTTCCGGCTTTTCTTGCATTTTTACCACTTGTCCATCGGAAGATGTGCTAATGATCCCATACGGAATGACAATATTTTTTGAAGCAGCTACAAATGTAATCATGTTATGCTGTACCAAATGGGTTTTTAATATACAATCATAATCGGCATTTACTAAAATATCGCAATTTGAAAGTATAAAAGTCGAATGAATCAGGCCTTTTAACAACGAAAGACCGCCACCTGTTCCTAAAAATTCTTTTTCTTCAATGTAATGAATCTTATAATTTTTGTTTAACTCCTCATAATAAGCCCTTATCATGCTGCTTTTATGATTCAGGATAAGATATACTTCTTTACAGCCCCAATTTGTAAACTGTTGAATAATTCTTTCAGAAATGGTTAAATCCCCTATAGGAATTAACGCTTTTGGAAGAATTTTAGTATAGGGATACAAACGAGTTCCTTTTCCGCCAGCCATAATGACAAGAGGAATATTTTCCAAAGGATTCTTGTTTTCTTTAAATGCTGTCTCCCCTGTTATATAATAATCTGTAAGACGACCTTTCGTATCAACAATGGGATAAACAACAAGGGGTTTATTGTCTTTTGAATGTGCAATCGCTTCTTCACGTGAAAAAAAGGTTATAGGGTTTTTATTCATCCCTTTAGTTATAGATGCAGACATATCATCATTATTTAATAAATATTTTCTCATATCCCCTTGAGTAAATAGGCCAAGCAATATTTGCTCTTGATTAACGATGCATAAAAATTTTTCAATATTAGCATCTAACAATTGGATTGCATCTCTTATACTTATTTTATCTGATGTAATGTTTGAACTATTCATCTCCACTTTTCCACTCAATCAATCTTTCGATTCCTTCTGTAATAGACAGTAGTTTTGTGATACCTGTTTCAGATAAAATTCTACTATTGTCAGAAGTATACTCTCTGTTCAAGCCTGGCGTAAGAATCTGTATTGGTTTTGGATTTCCCATTAAATCACGCACAATCTCTGCAATATCACTTAGCTTTATGCGTTTACCGCTTGTTGCATTATAGTCATGGTATTTAGGGGTATGTTCTATAAAATATATTAAATATTTTATATAATCATCAATATACAAATAATCAAAAAAGCAGTCTTGTTTTATTGTAATTGCTTGGCTATTAAGACATGATTGTATGGCATATGATATGAATTTATTTATATCTTCGCCTGGTCCGAAGCATGCAAAAATCCTTAAGTTAAAAATATTATCGGAAGTACGTGCTAATTCATTGATTACGTACTTTGATAAGCCATATGCGTCATTGGGTAAAAAATATCCAATTTCACTTTCTTTTACCATTGAGATGTCTCTTCGTTTATCATATTCTGCACCAGATCCCGAATAAATCATTTTCCCGAATCTGTCTCGTAACGAATAAAAATTCATGAATATTCGAAGGCTATCCTCGAATAGGGTCTCAAAAGTATCGTTATTTGAAGTACGTGCCGGACTTGGTGAAGCAAAATGAACAACGACATCAAAATTCTGTATTTCCAGACACTTTTTTACTTGCTCATAATCTCGAACGTCCAGCTCATTTCTTTTAGGGGCAAATACTTCATAGTTTTTTTTCAAAAATGAGAGTGCATTTCCACCTACGAAGCCGCTAGAACCTGTTAATAAAATTTTTTTCATAGTATTTATTTGATCCTGCCTATATTATATATTGTATATGTCTACTTTATATTGATCCAAATGGTCTCGGAACCATGCAATAGTTTCAGAGAGACCTTCTTCGAATGTATACTGCGGGCTCCAGCCTGTAAGTGCTTTTATTTTTTCATTTGACCCTAACAGTCGTTCGACTTCGCTTTTTTCCGGGCGTAATCGCTGTGTCTCACATATGATCCTGGCATTCGGATTGATCTGACAAATCAACTCCTCGGCCAGCTGTCCAATAGAAATTTCCTTCTGTGTAGCAATATTTATTTCTTCTCCAATTGTACGATCGGATTTTAAAATTTCAATAAATCCGCGAGCAGTGTCTTTAACATAGTTAAAATCTCTGGTAGGCTCTAAAGATCCTAATTTAATCTCTGTTTTACCGGAGAGAAGCTGTGTGATAATTGTCGGAATGACAGCTCTGGCCGACTGACGCGGACCAAAAGTATTAAATGGCCGGACAATTGTCAACGGAAGTTCAAAACTCCTGTAAAATGATTCGGCTAACCTGTCAGCTCCTATTTTTGTTGCAGAATAAGGTGACTGCCCCTGATAGGGATGCTTTTCATCAATCGGAACATATTGCGCCGTTCCGTACACTTCAGAGGTAGATGTCACTAAGACTCGTTTTGTATTTAGATTTCTGGCAGCCTGAAGAACGTTCAGAGTTCCTTTCACATTAGTATCAACATAGGTGTCCGGTGCATAATAGCTAAAAGGAATTGCGATAAGCGCTGCCAAATGCATAACCCCATCCATCCCTTCCATTGCTGTCCGAACAGCATTTGGATCTCTTACATCTCCGGTAAAGACATCGATTTTATTCAGGGTTTCTTGGGGAAGAGTGTCAAGCCATCCCCAGGTGTTGAAGGAATTGTACAGTGCAAAAGCCCGTACTTCATAACCTTCTTCGATCAATTTCTCTACCAGATGACTCCCAATAAATCCATCTGCTCCTGTAACTAAAATTTTCTTTATCATTTTTTCCTCCGCGCATCACACTTATAATGCATATTTATACATTCACCGCGTCTCTTATCGTCTTTGCCATATAGTCGATCATCTCATCATTCATTCCCG
>ERZ1643249.3366-NODE-3366-length-14146-cov-6.012064_pt1 | contig 14146 bp, 12 predicted proteins | sample MGYA00579263_ERZ1643249 | MGnify/ENA primary metagenome ERZ1643249 (study PRJEB29033, sample SAMEA4952264) | chicken gut metagenome | biome: Broiler Chicken; feature: Gastrointestinal Tract; material: Caecum | place: Ireland | collected 2018 | study: Broiler...
TGAGAAACGTATCCTTTGACGGACCGGCGGACGGAGAGAGCGCGCTGAAGGAAAGCAGCGATATCCAGGTGGAGCATGCCTTCTGCAATCTGCGGTATCCCTTCTGGCACGATCACCGGCTGAAAATCACGGACTCCGAGATGACGGAACTGTGCCGGGCGGCGCTGTGGTATTCGGATCACATCGAGATTGCGGGGACAAAGCTGCATGGCATCAAGGCTCTGCGGGAGTGCAGCGATGTGCGGATGGAAAACTGTGATATCATCTCCCCGGAATTCGGCTGGTCGGTGAAAAATCTGGAAATGACCGGATGCACGGCCCAGAGCGAATATTTTATGATGCGCTCCGAAAACCTGAGGTTTTCCGGCCTGAAGATGAGCGGGAAGTATTCCTTCCAGTATATTGAAAACGCGGTATTTGAAAACTGCGAGTTCGACACCAAGGATGCCTTCTGGCACGCGAAGAATGTCACCGTCCGGGACAGTGTGATCCGGGGAGAATATCTGGCCTGGTATTCCGACGGACTGACGCTGATCAACTGTAAACTGATCGGCACGCAGCCCCTGTGCTACTGCCGGAATCTGACACTGGAAAACTGTGAAATGATCGACACCGATCTGTGCTTTGAAAAATCCCAGGTGGAAGCCCGGATCCTTACGCCGGTTCTGAGTATCAAGAATCCGCTGTCCGGAAGGATTCTGGTGCCGGCTGTGGGAGAGCTGATTATGGATGACGAAAATGCCCGGGGACAGGTGATTACGGAAGAGAAGATGAGCGAATGATCCGGAGCGGCGCTGCCGCTTTTAGGTTAAGATGTGAAAACCGGAGACGCTGACAAATCTGTCGGCTGCTCCGGTTTTTCGCGTCTGATTACTGCTCTGTCACATACTTTTCCAGCACCGGAAACTGGCAGGGGCCGGTCTCCAGCACCATTCTGTGGAACTCCTTCACATCGAAGGCGTCGCCCTGTTCTTCGCGACATTCCTCCCTGAGATCCATGAAGCTGAGGCATCCCATGTAGTATTTCAGGTAATTGGTGGGATCCTCCACGATCACCTGATAAATTTCTTCCACGGCATCCGGATCTGAGATGCCGAACCCTTCCAGAAATCCGGCGGCCTTCTCCAGGGTCCAGCCGTCATAGTGAATTCCCGTATCCAGCAGCGAATAAATACAGAGGTTCAGGGACCGGTTCAGCCATTGGAGCCGGGCCAGGCCGGCGTCCTGTCCGGTGTAGCCGTAGGCGTAGGACTCCACATAGGTGGCCCAGCCTTCCACATAGCCGCTCATTCCCAGCAGATGGCGTATTTTCGGCGGATTTGTGGAGACAAAAAAGACAGTCTGATACAGATGTCCCGGAAAGCCCTCGTGGGCCAGTGTGGTGAACAGCTGGCTGCCTTCCATCTGCGCATGGCCGTTGATGTAAATGGCGTTGGGAGACAGCGTATCCACCGGCGGCGTCAGGTAAAAGGCAGGGCTCAGATACTCCTCCAGATCCGGATGTACGTATTTCACTTCCCAGGAGACGGCGGGGGCTTCCGGGAAATCCCCGGAAATCCTTTCCCGCAGCGTTTCCAGAATTTCCTCCGGATCGCTGCTTCCGGTCCATGTTTTCGTCCCGGAGGCAATCTGCTGTGCCAGGGGACTGTTTTCCCCCAGCAGTTGGCTGCTCTCCACCACGTCCGCCTGCAGCTGCGCCAGAAGCCGTTGCTGGATGGCGGACACGGAATCGTAAAGGCCGCAGTTGGATTTCAGCAGGTATTCGTAATACTCTCTTCCGCCGGGCAGGCTGCACAGGCCTCCGGACTGTTTTCCGGTGCCTTTCAGCTCTTCCAGTCCCTGGATCAGCGCCTGATACGCGGGGATCAGCACCTGGCGGATCAGGCGGCTGTGGAGGGTTATGTAGGCTTCCTGTTTTTTCTCTGACAGGGAGGTGAGCTGTCTTATCTTTTCCTGAAAGATAGTGTCCAGATAGTTGGCATCGGGGTTCTGGATGAAGGCCTGGCATTGGCTGATAACCCGATCCGCGGTGGTATCGCTCATAAAGGTACCTTCCCTGGACTTCAGCGTCTCAAAGGTGAGGATACCCTGAAAATAGTCTCCCACAGAGGACACCAGCTTCAGATAATCCTGCACATCCTGCTCCCGCCGGAAGGTGTATTCTGCCAGCAGGATGGGAAGCTGGGCCTGTGTCCCCAGCGAAGGACTCAGCATTTCCTCCAGCAGATAGTTGTTGGAGGGCAGAAGATCCGTCTGGAGAGCCAGGGAAACCACATCGCATGCCAGCCGGTTTTTGCGGGAGAGATCCTCGTAGGAAAAGGATTTCAGCTTTTTCAGCCGGTTTTCCGCCGTCACATAGCCTGCGGTCACCTGGGCAGTGTCGAAGGAACCCAGGGAGGCGGTGTACTCCGTGATTCCGTAAGTCTCCGGATTCGCCACGGTATAGTGAAGATTCAGAGCGTTCTGGCGGATATCCTGGACGAAAATCTGATCGGTATAGCGGGTGAAACGGTAATTGGTCAGGATTTTCTTTCCTGCCAGGATGAGAAGCGGGATCAGGAGCAGGGCCAGAAGCAGAGCTGCTCCTGCCAGAAGGCGTCTGGGATATTTGGGGTGAAATTGCATAGGGACACACCATGAAGAGGGGAGTTGGTAGTAATGTATGAGAGAAAACCCCGGATTATGTAATATATGGAAAGGGTTTTGGAAAAATGGAAAAGAATTGGACGATACCGGCCGCGGATGATATAATACATGCGTGATGATAGATTTTCCCGTTTGGGATAAACTAAAGAATAATACTACAGGAGGAAATACCATGGAACAGATTTATGATGTACTGATTATCGGTTCCGGTCCAGCGGGCATGACGGCGGCGATCTACGGCAAGAGAGCCGGGCTGTCTGTGGCTGTTCTGGAAGGAAATTATATTAACGGCGGACAGATACTGAACACTTACGAGGTGGACAACTATCCCGGTCTGCCGGGGATCAGCGGCCTGGATCTGGCAGATAAATTTAAAGAGCATGCGGCCAGCCACGGGGCGGAATTCCTGCGGGGCAAGGCGGAGAGCGTTTCCCTGGAAGGGAACATCAAGGTGGTTCACACCAGAAAAGAAGATTTCCGGTGCCGCACGCTGGTGATCGCTTCCGGAGCGGTACACCGGAAGCTGGGGGTACCTGGGGAGGAGACTCTGAACGGTATGGGCGTATCCTACTGCGCCACCTGTGACGGCGCCTTTTTCCGGGACAAGACGGTGGCCGTGGTGGGTGGCGGCGACGTGGCTGTGGAGGACGCGATTTTCCTGGCCAGAGGCTGCCGGAAGGTTTATGTGATCCACAGAAGGGACCAGCTGAGAGCCGCGAAAACGCTCCAGGACAGCCTGTTTGCCACCGAGGGCGTGGAAATGTACTGGAACGGGGTTGTGACCCGGATTGACGGGGAAAACAAGGTACAGCGCATCACTGTGGAGAATACGAAAACGGGAGAAAGCCAGGAGCTGGAAGTGGACGGCGTATTCATTGCCGTGGGAATTACGCCGGACACCGGTTTTGTGAAGGATTTTGTGGAACTGGATTCCCAGGGATATATTATCGCCGGAGAGGACGGAAAGACCAGCGTTCCGGGTGTATTCGCCGCCGGAGATGTGCGGACGAAACAGCTGCGCCAGGTGATTACGGCCGCTGCGGACGGCGCCAACTGCATCACCTCTGCGGAGGAATACCTGCGGGAAAATCCCGTATAATTGAAGAACTGATTTATTCCCGCGGGCAACGAGCCAAGCGGACATGTTTGTATGTCCATTTGGCGACTGCCGCGAGGGTCAAATACTCCGTAGCTTGCTGCGGGGTATTTGACTTCCACTCCGGCAGACGGTTTGGAAAGGAAACAAAGGCCGCCATACGGAGAGAAAACGTATGGCGGCCTTTTCCGGTTTCCCATAATCGTAAAACTTATGTAAAATGGAAAATTTCCTGCTTTCGAATCCTGTCGGCAAAGGGCGAACCCCGTCAAATTTCCGGGTCTGGAACAGGCCTTTGTTAAAAATAGACAAATTGTGTCGAAAATTAACACAATTAAGGTGGACAACCCAAAACTTATCCTCCCGTTATCCACACTTGAAAAATGTGGAAATGCCTTAAAATCGAGTTATACACAAAGTTATTCACATTATCCACATTTTATCCTGTGGAAAACCCGGATTTACATAACGAAAAAGGAAACAGATGTTTTGTATATATGTGATAAATCGGATTTTAGAAGTAATTAATGTGGAAAAACTCTTGACAATCGGAATATCTCATAGTGGATAAAATTGTGTCAAATTATCATACAATTTAAAGGAAACTTATGTTAACAGCTTAAGAAAAATGTGGAATTTGACGCGGCGGATTTGCCATACAGGCAGCAAAAAACCACGTTCCTCTCCGGAAGGGACTTCCTGCAGCGGGGAGAACGCGGTGTATTGTCCGATAACAGACAGAGCGTATGTGGCCTTCTGTATACGGGTATATCAGGCGACACATACGCTCAGTTCGTCAGTTATTCAAATGCATCCTCTTAATCACCTTCAGCCGGGTAAATTCCTCCCGCTCCTTTTCCTCCAGCGCGTTGCTGATATCCTTTGTCAGCTGCTCATAATGAGGAATGGTGATGTTCTTCAGCGCGTTGGCTCTTTTCTGGGTCTTCTTGATATTGGTTGCCAGCCGGTAGGCGGAGTTTTCCACCATGGACAGCTTAATGGTCAGGGCTTTCACCTTCTCAAAAGCCACCCGGGCGGCGTCCAGGGATTCCTTGGTGTTGTAAAAGGCATAGGTGGGAGAATCCCCGTCCGGTTCAGCCTCCACCAGCGGAATCTCCGTTCCCATGATACTCCGGGTTTTGATCCGGATGGAATCCTCAATGGGAACCGTATAGGAGATGGTCTGCACCGTGTTGATGCCGATCTCCACATTGGCCTTCTGGAGGGCCGCGTAGGCCTCGCGGAAGGTCTGGTCGATCTGAGACTGGATGCCTCTGGCCTCCTCGATCAGATTCATCATCTCCCGGATCAGGATATTCCGTTTCCTGTCCATCAGGTCAAAGCCCTGGCGGGACAGGGCCAGCGAGTTTTTGGCCAGAATCAGATTGCCTTTGGTTGGGAAGGTATTCGGATCCATAATATTCCCCCTTTACTCCCTCATGGCATCGGCTTCCGCTTTGGCTTCCGCGGCCAGATCCACCTCGGTGGGCTTGTAATACTGATTCAGCACCTTGGTGTCGATCCGGTCCAGTTCCTCCTTGGGAAGGATTCCCAGAAGCTTCCAGCCGATATCCAGCGTCTGCTGAATGGTACGGTTTTCAAATTCACCCTGGCCCACGAACTGCTTCTCAAAGGCATTTCCGAAGACCAGATACTTTTTGTCCAGGGGCGACAGCTCATCCTCGCCGATAACGGAAGCCAGCGCCCGGGCATCGCCCACTTTGGCGTAGCAGGAGAAGAGCTGGTTGGCCACATCCTGATGATCCGCTCTCGTATAGCCTTCTCCGATGCCGTCCTTCATCAGACGGGACAGGGAGGGAAGCACATTGATGGGCGGATAGATGGACTGTCCGTGCAGCTGCCGGTCCAGAACGATCTGTCCCTCCGTGATATAACCGGTCAAATCCGGGATGGGGTGGGTGATATCGTCGTTGGGCATGGTCAGGATGGGAATCTGGGTCACAGAACCCTCCTGTCCCTGGACGATGCCGGCCCGCTCATACAGGGTAGCCAGCTCGCTGTACAGATAGCCGGGATAACCCTTACGGGAAGGGATCTCCCCTTTGGAGGAGGAAACCTCACGCATGGCCTCGCAGAAGGAGGTGATATCCGTCAGAATAACCAGGATATGCATACCTTTCTCAAAGGCAAGGTATTCCGCGGCGCTCAGAGCCACCTTCGGCGTGATCAGACGTTCCACCACCGGGTCGTTGGCCAGGTTCAGGTACATCACCACATGGTCCGACACACCGCTTTCCTCAAAGGTACGGCGGAAGAACTCTGCCACGTCGTATTTAACGCCCATGGCGGCAAATACGATGGCGAATTTCTCATCGGAATTTTCTCCCAGGGAGGCCTGCTGCACGATCTGGGCAGCCAGCCGGTCATGGGGAAGACCGTTTCCGGAGAAAATGGGCAGCTTCTGTCCGCGGATCAGAGTGGTCAGACCATCGATGGCGGAAATACCGGTCCGGATATAGTTTCTCGGATACTCTCTGGTCACGGGATTTAAAGGAAGCCCGTTGATATTTACTTTTGTCTCGGCCACGATGGGGCCCAGGCCGTCAATGGGATTGCCGATGCCGTCGAAGGTTCTTCCCAGAATCTTTTCCGACAGACCGATTTCCATGGGATGGCCTGTCAGGCGGGTGTGGGTATTTTCCAGAGACATGCTGTCGGTACCCTCAAACACCTGGATAACCGCCTTGTCCTCATAGATCTCCACAATACGCCCCAGTTTCTTTTCCTCACCGTCTATGGAGAATTCCACAATCTCCTCATAGGCGGCGTCCTTGACGCCCTCCAGAACTACCAGAGGGCCGTTGATTTCGCTTAATCCTAAATATTCGATTGCCATGATGCTTCCTCCTTATCCGTTCTTTTCCAGCACCTTGTCGTAGAAGGTGTCGATGGCCTTTTTGTAGTCATCGAACATTTCCAGATGATTGTTGGGAACATCATACTTGATGGCGATTACTTTTTCGAAAATAGTGTCCTCCTTCAGGATGGACATGGGCATTCCCATGGTAATCAGCGCTCTGGACTTTTTGTAGAGATAGAGGATGGTTTCCATCATCTTATACTGCTTTTCCATGGGAACACAGGTATCCTCCTGGTGGAAGGCATTCTGCTGCAGAAATCCCAGACGGATTACCCGGGCGATTTCCAGAACCAGCTTCTGATCGTCGGGAAGCACATCGCTTCCGATCAGCTTTACAATCTCCATCAGGCTGCTTTCCTGGTTCAGAAGAGCCATCAGCTGATTTCTCAGGTCGATGAAGTTTTTGTTCACATGTTCCTGATACCAGGGAGCCAGGTCGCCGAGATATTCGCTGTAGCTGGTGAGCCAGTGAATCGCCGGGAAATGGCGGGCGTAAGCCAGGGATTTGTCCAGACCCCAGAAGCAGCGGACGAAACGCTTGGTATTCTGAGTTACGGGCTCGGAGAAATCGCCTCCCTGGGGGGATACGGCTCCGATGATGGACACGCTGCCCTCGGTGCCGTTGAGGTTTTCCATCATGCCGGCTCTCTCGTAAAAGGCCGACAGACGGGAAGCCAGATAGGCGGGGAAACCTTCCTCGGCGGGCATCTCCTCCAGACGGCCGGACAGCTCACGCAGCGCCTCCGCCCAGCGGGAGGTGGAATCGGCCATGATAGCCACATCGTATCCCATATCCCGGTAATATTCCGCCAGGGTAAGGCCGGTGTAGATGGAAGCCTCACGGGCGGCCACGGGCATGTTGGAGGTGTTGGCGATCAGCGCTGTCCGGTGCATCAGAAGATTGCCGGATCTGGGATCCACCAGTTCTCCGAACTCTTCCAGCACCTGGGTCATCTCATTGCCGCGCTCTCCGCAGCCGATATAAATAATGATATCCGCATCGGACCATTTGGCGATCTGATGCTGGGTCATGGTCTTTCCTGTTCCGAAACCGCCGGGAACGGCAGCGGTGCCGCCTTTGGCGATGGGGAACATGGTGTCCAGGATTCTCTGTCCGGTCACCAGAGGAACGGAAGCGGGATAGCGCCGCCTGGTGGGGCGGGGAATCCGGATGGGCCATTTCTGGCACAGGGTCAGATCCTTTTTGGAACCGTCGGGAAGCTCCAGCGTCACGATGGGATCCAGAATGGTGTACTCACCGTCGGCAGCCACCCAGGTTACCGTACCCGACACATCGGGCGGAACCATGGATTTGTGTACGATGGAAGCCGTTTCCTGAGTTTCCGCGATGATGGTTCCGCCGGAAACCTGATCTCCCGGCGCCACCGTCAGATGAACCTGCCATTTTTTCTCAGTGTCCAGGGAATCCACACTGACACCCCGGCTGATGTATTTTCCGGAATGTTGGGCGATTTCCCCCAGGGGACGCTGGATACCGTCAAAAATGTTGTTGAGGATTCCGGGGCCCAGGGTCACGGAAATGGCGTCTCCGGTGCCGGTTACCTCCGCGCCCGGCTTCAGGCCGGTGGTTTCCTCAAATACCTGAACCGTGGTTCTGTCTTTCGTCAGGGCGATCACCTCGCCCACCAGATGCTCGGCGCCCACATGAACCATCTCTGACATGCGGAAGCCGGTTTTTCCTTTCAGATAAACCACGGGACCGTTGATCCCGTAGATAATTCCAGTATTATTCATCTGCCATACCTCCGGTAAAGATATATTCCTTCCGCGCCTCATCAAGCAGCGTAGCAAATGAGTTGTCGATCAGAATGTTTTTGGAACGGATCACAGCCCGCATGCCGCCGCCCCAGGCTTCCCGGGAAATGCTGGGATTTATGCCCAGTGTTTCGGCAAGACGGGGAAGGAGCGCCTCATCCGACGGATCAATGTAAACGGTAATGGCATCCTCTCCCGCGAAGGAGAGGGCTTGCCGGATGATTTTCTCCAGATAATCAAAATACTCCGGAGAGGTCTTGAATTTTTTCAGCTTATCCTCCACCTCGGCGAACAGCAGAGACTTGATTTCCTCCGTTCTGGCGGAATACTGGCGCCGGAATTCCAGCTGCCGGGCGGACACCTCCTTGTTGATGTCACGTTTCAGCCGGTCAGACTCAGCCTGAAGCTGGGCGCCTGCCTGCCGTTCCATGGCTGCCCGGTGCTCCTCAAAAAGCTTGTCCAGGGCTTCTTTATGCTCTTTTTTCATCTTTTCCGCTTCCTCAGAGGCACTCTGGATGGAGGCGTCAAAAAAATGCTGTAATTTTTCTTCGGTTGTCAAAGTCTTCACCTTCTTCTATTCTAAGATTTTCAGCAGTTTCACAGCTTCACAGCTTCAGCCCGATGGCCTCGTTGACATAGGATGTGATAAAGTCCGGTTTCCGTCCGGTTCCGTGCCGGTCGGGGATTTCCACGATCAGGGGAACCCGGTGGTTCAGCTTCACATCGTCCACGATTTCGGGGAATTCCCTGCCGAATTTTTCAGTCAGCAGGAGAATACCGATTTCCTTGTCAGCCAGAGCCTTCTCCAGAGCCTGGCGCAGCTCTTCCCGTTCATGGACCACCACGCCGTCCACGCCTGCCAGACGCATACCTGTCTGGGTATCAATGTTGTCGCTGATCAGAAACATTTTCATCTTACATTCCGCCTTTTACAGTCTGCTGAGAATCATGAAGGAGATAATCAGTCCATACAGAGCGATACCTTCCGCCATGGCTACGAAAATCATGGATTTACCGAACAGGGAACCATCTTCGCTGATGGCGCCCAGAGCCGCGCTGGCAGAGCTGGCAACGGCGATACCGGAGCCGATGCCGGAAAGTCCGGTTACGAGAGCCGCGCCCAGATAACCAAGGCCCTGTGCCAGTCCGCTGCCTGCCGCCGCGTCAGCAGCCTGTACCGTCTGGGCGCCTGCCAGCATGGCTACGGAAGCCACCACCAGAGTGCCGAAGAAGAAAAAGCAGTTGGCCGCCAGGGATTTCTTGTAACGTTTCCGGTTTTTCTCGCCCAGGAGAAATGCTCCCCAGGGAACGATGATGCTCAGAATCAATGCGGCTGCAACAGTGATTTCAATAATGGTAGTCATAATAATTTTCCTCCTAGAAATATATCCTTTAGTTTTCTTTCTTTAAAAACGGTTTGAACGGTTTGCCGCCTCCGTTGTAGAAACGGCTGAACATCTCGTAGTATTCCAGACGAAGCACCTGGATACCCACAATCAGTCCCTCCATGCCGGTGACGAAAATATTTCCCAGAATGATCACCAGCCAGTTGGGAGTACCTGCCTCCGCGCCAGCCAGCATCAGGACCACCTCCATCATGGAAGCGTGACTGATGGCAAACGCGCCGATACGGATAAAGGAAAGGGTGTTGGACAGGTAACTGAGCATCACCTCAAACAGCTCGAAGAAACTCTGCACAAAGAACATGGCCTTTCCCCCTTCGATGGCGGGAGACTGTTTGGTCACAAAACGGGTCAGCGGCTCCTTCAGCATGATAATCAGCAGAGGGACTCCGAACATGACCACGAGAACGACGGTTGCCGGCAGCGCATGTCCTGAGGAAAACAGCAGGATAACAGCTACCAGGGAACCGTAAAATACCAGTCCGGCCACGGCGTTCTGGTCAAACCAGATATTTTCCACATCGTGATTGCGGATGCCGTTGACGATATGGAAAATCATGGTCAGAAGTATCAAAAACATACCGAAGCCGATGGCTACCACAAACACGGTATTCAGTTTTCCGAGAAACGGCACATCCGCCATGGCGGTGGTGGGCCGCAGCCAAAGGGCAGGAATCACATCCTCAAAACCAAAGATACTTCCGAAGAGAAGACCAAAGATGGTGGAGCAGATACCTGCCGTGCCGATAATGGCAGCAAGATCGATTTTCTTGAAGTGATACAGGAGAAAACCGCCCACTGCCAGGCAGAGTCCCTGGCCGGCGTCTCCGAACATCGCTCCGAAAATCACGATATAAGTAAGCGCCACAAAGATGGTGGGATCCATCTCGTGGTATGAGGGAAGTCCGTACATACGGACAAACATTTCAAATGGTTTGAAAACCTTTGGGTTTTTCAGCTTGGTGGGCGGTTCCCCATGTCCCTGGGAATCTCCGCTTTCCACAAAGCAGTACAGGCTGGGATCCTCCGCGATATCCCGCTGAAAAGACTGCGCGTCCTGCCGGGACATCCAGCCGCAGAGGATATAGAAAACCTCCCGGTCTTTCTGCCGGGTGCAGGCGGCCAGTTTGCGCACATCAAAATTCCGGGACTGAGCCGCCAGTTTCTTTCTGGCAGCACGAAGTCTGGCACTGTGGCTTTCGATGAGTTCCCGCATCTGGCCGTCGGCAGTCACCAGGGATTCCCTCAGATCCTTCTGCTGAACAGTCAGTTTTCTGCGTACCTGCTCCGGAAGTCCCCACAGCTCCTGGGGAATATCCATCTGCTCAAAGTGCATGGAGGCGTATACAGCGCTGATGCGGTCCGCCTGTGCCCGCGGGCAGAAATAAAAACCCCAGATATAATGATCATCCGCATAGCAGCGATAAAAAAGAGTATCCATATTATCATAGACATAGGTCTCAAATTTGGAGTAATACTCTTTGGGGATCTTGCCAAACTGGCAGTACACGAACCGGAAATTCAGCAGAGTGGAGATATCGTATTCCAGATGCCCGAAGGGCTCCAGCTTCTGCAGCAGTTCCTCTGTGCGGTGCAGCTGCTCGTCCAGGCTTTTTTTGTCCGCGTCCAGGCCGGACAGCTTCTGATCCAGTTCCTCCACAAGAGCAGCGGCATCTTCAAGAGAAATGGAAGCCGCTTCTTCTGTGTCACGGGGTTCCAGAAGAGCTTCCAGTTCCTCCGCCCGCGACAGCAGGGGCTTGTAGGGATTGATCTGAAGATACGGCGACAGGTTCTGCACCGTATTCAGCTCTGCAAGAGCATTTTCCAGGTGAATCTCATATCTGGACAGATACTGATCCACCACGCGGTCGATATCTGCTTTTGGCCCGGTGATGCTGATAAATTCCATTTTTTCAATCATACATTTACATCCTCCGGTATGGTTAAGATTTTGATATATACTGCATGGTTTCATCCGGGGAAATTCCATAGCGGACACATTCCAGCAGTGTGGTAAGCCGGTCAGTCTCATGCTCCTTGAGATACAGGTAGCAGTAGATGCAGGCAACAGAATAAGGATCCTTACGGGTCTCCTGAAGCAGGATGTGCTTCATAATCCAGGAGTACATCTCCTCCAGGGTATCCGTACCCAGCCGCGCAAACCTCCGTCCGTAATAGGTCTGGGCGAGAAGGGATTCAAAAAGACTCATATTTTCCGCCTCTACCAGCGCGGCGGTTTCCCGGCGGCTCAGCTTGTAGTTGACCGGAATCAGCAGCGCGTAAATGTCGGCGGAAGCCATGTGGTAGTATTTTTTTGAGCGGTAAATCCACTGGAGATTCAGCAGATCAAAGTTGCTTCCGCAGGCCCTGGTAATCTCCTCCAGATCCCTCTTCTTCAGGATCTTGTCCTTGGTTTTCCAGAGGGTGTGGAAGTAATAGAGATCCAGCGTCATCTCATAGTCAAACAGAGTCGGTTCCTTCAGATTCGCCAGGGAAGCCAGGGGCGCGTAATAATCGGTGCCCTTCAGGTTCTGGACGAATTCTTCAATAGAAGCTGAGGCCGTCAGCCGACTGATATCCAGCTGAGAGTGCTTATCGAAGAACGGCTTGAACAGCGAAAGATCCAGATCCACATCCCGGTGGTCAAAGATTTTGTTCAGGCAGTCCTTCATAATGGAGACCTCATATCTTCGGAAATACAGACTAAGGAACTTCCTCTGCCCCACATTGGCAAAGCGGTAAAGTTTGGCGAAATCCTCGTAAATGGAGTTCACCAGAAGCTGTTCAATCCTGCCCCGGTGCAGTTCGGCATCGGACAGGGAGGCCCAGGTGTGTTCGTAGGCAGGCCGCTGTTTCAGCCAGGCCACCGCCTGGGGAACACTTTTCTGCTCGGCCAGCTCCCGGTACTGAGCGTCCGTAAGAAGCCGGCTCTGCATGGCGCGGATCTTGGTGGCAAGTCCGCTGTAGGACATCAAATTTCCCATATCTGCGTCACTTCCTGATTATATTATGATAAATTTCATCGGTAATTCTGTCGTGATCTCTGCTGTAGATTTCATCCATCCGGCGCAGCGTCTCCTCCATATTCACCCGGAGCCGTTCCAGTTCGGCTTCAGACTGTTCCTTGAGGGATGTCCGAAGCTCTTCCAGCTTCTTCTGGGTGGCGGCTTCAATCTCCGCGTCGCAGGCGGCGAGCCGTTCCTCCTGCTGCTGATCCATCAGCCGTTTTTCTTCTGCGGCGGACTCCATGATCCGGGAGGCGGCAGTCTCGATTTCAGACAATTTTTCGATGATCTGTTCCATATCTGTCTATCTCCTTTTCCTGCTTTTCCCTGATGAGTATTCCCGGGAAAAACCTGCCCTTATTCTACACCTAATTGAAAAAAATGTAAATCCAACTTTCAAATTGTTAAGAATTATAGTAAGATAGGAAAGAGCATTTTTGCCATGAAAAAAATGCCAGTTAATAAACGGGAAATGCAAAAATATAAATTGCGCGAAGGAAAGGATTATCCATATGAGACTGAGAAATATACAGGGGTCCCGGGAAGCTGTGGCGGCCAGCACCCATGTGGCTCACGATCCGGAGAAAAACAGGGGAAAATGGAAGAAGGTTTTTGGAAATTCTCACCCCATTCACATTGAAGTGGGGATGGGAAAGGGCCGCTTTATTATGGAGATGGCCGCCCGCCATCCGGAGAATAATTATATCGGCATCGAGATGTACGACAGCGTGCTGCTGCGGGCCTTGCAGAAAATGGAAGAGCTGCAGGAAAAGCCGGCCAACCTGCTGTTTATACGGATGGATGCCAGAACCCTGCCTGAGGTATTTGAAAAAGGCGAGGTGGAGCGGATCTATCTGAACTTTTCCGATCCGTGGCCGAAAGACCGGCACGCCAAACGGCGCCTGACTTCCCGGCAGTTTCTGGAGCGGTATGATCAGATTCTGGCTCCGGAGGGAAGGGTGGAGTTTAAAACCGACAACCGGGAGCTGTTTGAATTTTCTCTGGAGGAAGCCGGAGAGGCCGGATGGAAAGTGCTGGCCAGTACCTTTGATCTGCACCATGACGAAGAACTGATGCGGGGAAACGTGATGACGGAGTACGAAGAAAAGTTCTCGTCCATGGGAAATCCCATTCACAAGATGATTGCCGCGAGATAATGAAGATAACGGGAGGAAAAGCAGGAGAACAGGCGGAGCACCCTCCGGTTCTCCTGCCCCCGGCAGACCTCCTGTTTCTTTTCCTTTTCACGTTAAGCCCGCAAAGACCGGATGCGCACCACCTGCCGTTATTTCATATAATGAGTAGTAACAAGAGGGAAAGGGCGTGGATGAGAGCATGA
>ERZ1643249.3367-NODE-3367-length-14143-cov-6.501562_pt1 | contig 14143 bp, 8 predicted proteins | sample MGYA00579263_ERZ1643249 | MGnify/ENA primary metagenome ERZ1643249 (study PRJEB29033, sample SAMEA4952264) | chicken gut metagenome | biome: Broiler Chicken; feature: Gastrointestinal Tract; material: Caecum | place: Ireland | collected 2018 | study: Broiler...
GTTGAGCAAAAGTCAGCATGGGATTGGTGTGGTATCTTTAATTATGTGAAACTCCCGTCTCCCACTTGCTCACCGCCTGGAAACTCACCCCCAGGTACTGGGCCAGCACCTCCTGGGAAATGCCTTTTCCTTTGCGCAACTGCCGAATCTTGTCTCCCAAGTTTATAGTCATATCTGCCCCTCCTTTCTCAACAAGTCCATCTTAGCATGTCCCGCCTTCCAAGGCCATCTCCCTTCTGGTGTTATTTTTTCAACCCACAGTAGAATCCAGACGAAAGCTACGGGCGGGTGTGGTTTGATGCCACACCCGCCCGTAAGATAGGGAGGAATTGGTATTCTTACTTTGCCTTGCGGCGGCCCTTGACGGCAACCAGAATCAGTGCGCTTGCGGCACACAGGCTCATCATGGTCACCCACAGGGTGATCTGGCTGTGGTCTCCGGTCTGGGGCACGTTGTTCTCAGGCTTCTGGGTAGCCTGAGGTTTGTCGGTTGCCTCGGGCTTGTCCGTAGTCTGGGGCTTATCGGTGGTCTGGGGCTTATCGGTGGCCTCGGGGGCTCCACCAGCGGTGAGGCCATCCATGGCAGCAGTGAGCTGCGCCACAGCCTGGTCCACCACATTCTGATCGTCCTCAGAGAGGCTGTTGTCTGCCATCACGGCCTGGGCATTTGCCAGTGCAGTGCGGAACACAGCCACGCTCTCAGCGGTATATCCGGAGAGGTCCACACCCTCAGCCTCACCAACGAGATCTTCCAGGATGGACTTGTCGGCCTTGAACCGCTGGGCCAGAATGGCGCTAAGCAGGTCCTCCGCCACAGGCTGGATGTCCTGGTCCATGGCATCGCCGTCCGCGAACACGTCCTTGGCCTTGGCCAGGGCGTCCACCAACTGCTTCCAGTTGTCCGTCATATACTTGTCTGCGTTGGCCACCATGTCGTCTGCCTTGGCAATGAGCTGCTCCAGCATGGTCTTGTCGCCCTGGACGAGGCCCAGCCCCCAGATGCCCTCCAACAGGGCATCCCAAGCGGCATTCACCTGGGCCTGGGTGGCGTTGGGATCGGCCAGCACCTGACCGGCTTCAGCCAGGACCTTCTCGAAGTAAGCTGCGGCAGAGCCCACAACGCCGTCGGTGGACAGGGTCAGAGCGTAGTCATAGGTCTTTTGCAACAGGGTCTTGTTGGCGGTCTCCTTGGGCACCACAGTCACGGTGCAGGAGGTGCTGAGCTCGCCCACCGTGGCGGTGATGGTGGCAGTGCCGGCGGCCACAGCGGTGACCATACCGTTCTCATCCACCGTGGCCACGGCCTCGTTGTCAGAAGTAAAGGTGACAGCAGTACCCTGGAAGTTGGTGGGATACACATCCACCATCAGCTTGACCTGCTGCTGGGGATTCAGGGTAACCTGCTCGTCCCGCATGGCAATGGAGGTGATGGGAGACATGTTCAGCACCTGTACCTCGGCGGCAGAGGCAAACTCACCGTGAGAGGTGACAGCCACCAGGCGAATGTCGGTATAGGTGTCCTCGGCGAAGGTGACTTCCTTCCATCCGGTGCCATCAGAGAAGGTACCCTCGGCCAGAGTGGTGTAGGAGGCGCCGTTGTCTTTGCTGCCCTCCACTCGGTAGTCAATGATGGTACCGTTGAGCTGCACGGTGCCCTCGTTATTCTTATCGCTGCGGGGCAGGTAGCGCAGGGTGTCCACCACAGCGCCGCCCTCCATGTGGATGTTCAGCCACATGTCCTCACGGTCAGCCTCGTTGGGCGCCCAGCTGGTATGCCACAGGGTGCTCTCGTTGCCGTCCAGAGCCTTGTCAGCCTCCTGGCCCTTCTGGGCGTCGCCAGCGGTGGCGCTGAGCTTGTCCGAGGGCACAGCAATGACGGAGGCGTTGGTCTTCACAGCAGCGGGCTCGGTGGTGTTGCCAGAGCTGTCCCGAGCCACCACCTTGTAGTAGTAGTCGCCCTGGTGAATCTCTTCGGCGGTGTAGGTGTTGCGGGGCACCACCAGCAGCAGGTTGCTGTCATCGGGGGTAAAGTTGGGATCGTCAGAGCCGTACACCAGATACTCCACAAAGGCGCTGTCATCGGTGGAGGCGTCCCAGTTGAGGGTGACGATGCCGCTGTTATCGGCAGTGGCGGTGAGGCCGGTGATGGCGCTGGGGGCCTGGGTATCCGCCTCAGGCACGCCCTCCTTGAGCACCAGGGTGAAGGGCACGTCCTGGTTCTCCTCTGCGTCCAGAGTCAGCTGCACATAGTTGTTCGCTGCGTTCTGAGCATAGCTGGCGGTCACCTGGTCATTGTCCACGGTGAAGGAGTCCACTACCAGCTGATTGTCAGCCAGGCCGATGATGGCCTTGTAAGTGTCGTTGCCCACGATGGAGAAGGTACCGGTGATGGTACGGGTGGCGGGATCATAGGAGAACTCCTTGACGTCGATCTCCTTGGTACCCTGGAGCACATGGCGGTTGGTAGAGATGAGGTATGGCTCGTCCCGCACCTCACGCACGGCCATGGTCTTCATCTCCTGGTCGCGTACCAGCTGGGTCAGCTCGTCGCTGCCCTGGAAGCGGCCAATGTACTTCCAATCCCAGAAGTCCCACACCTCGTATTCCTTCTCGGGGTCCAGGCCCAGTCCGCCAAATGCGGTGTCCAGCCCCATGTCCACAGAGATGGTGCGGGCACCCTCGCCGTCCTGGTTCCAGAACATGACGATGTGGTCATCATAGTCAGAGGCAAACTTGTAGTCATAGACATAGGGGTTGACCTTGTACTCCTCGGACTCCAGCAGACCCACGGGGCGGGCAGTAATTCCGTCAATGGGGAAGGGTACGATCTTACCCACGTCCTGAATCTTGCTCTCACTCATGCGGTTGACGCTCTCGCCCAGAGTGGTCTTGCCGAAGAAGAAGCCGGTGCCGGTAATCTGGGCCCGGCGCAGGTCCAGGTTCTCCTCCTCAAACACCTTGGTGTCGGGATAGAGCAGCTTGGTCTTTCTGTGGCGATACCACTGGTTGATGGCGGCCTGAGCGATCTCAGGGGAATAGGCATTGGTGTCGTGGATGTTGCGCTGGATGTCGATGAGTCCAATGGCTACGTCGGAGCCGCTGTACTCCCAAGAGTTCTCGGTGATGCGCACATCCCGTCCGATGTACTTCTTGGGTAGCTCATAGATCATACGGTAGGCCTCGACGGCAGTGGCGTACTCGTCCTCAAAGCCGCCGGTCTGATCCAACAGATACCCACCGGACGGACCCTTATACTGACCTGCATAGTCGTAGAAGATGGAGCGGATGCCCGCATCCTTCAGGTTGGTGTACACTTCCTTCATGTGGGCCTCAAACTCGGGGTCGGTGTAGTCGGCGGCGTAGCGGGAATCATTGTAGTACATCTGCTCGGGATACTGCTGACAGTAGTCATCCGAACGGTAAGAGGCCTGCATGTAAGTGCCGCCCTCGCCTCCGGCTTCCTGCATAGCTGCGATCCAGTCCTTCATGGTGGGGTAGGTATCGGTGAGGTGTCCAAAGGCCTTCCAGTGCTCGTCGTCCCACCACAGCTGTTCGTTGGGGTTGACGTAAGTGTCCGGCTCCACACGGAGGTTGGGTCGTGCATAGTTGGCCATGCCCTTCTCGTACAGGTCCTTGACCTCCTGCACAGCGAAGTCAGCGTTGTTGGCGTCTCCTTCAAACCAGTTGACGTACCACAAGCACTCATAGATATAGGGGTCAAAGTCCATGAGCTGCACGTCCATGGCATCTGCCTGCCGGGTGGCAAACTCATCCAGGGAGTCGTAGGGGTTGTCCTGGGTGAAGTTGATCAGCGCCGTATCGCCCACATAGGTGTCTTGGGCGTCCACCAGCTTACCGGTGTTGTCATAGATGCGGATGTCCGCGTCCATACTGATGCGGCCATTGTTGTCGATAGCGGCGTCGGCATCGTAGTGGGTGGTGATGGTGCTCTGGAACGAATAGGTGGTCAGCTGACCGATGAGGAAGTTCTCCAGTTCGGGGTTGCTGCGATAGCTGACAATCAGGTTGTTCTTGGAGGTGGTATTCACCGTCTGCTTCACCTGGGGCACGGTCCAGTTGCCCTCACCGGTGAGCACCGTGTGGTCTTCCCCGGGATTGGGGCCCACAAAGATACCGCCCTTGTCCTGATAGCGGGCCACCATGGGGTACATCTGCATCACCTTCACACCCTCAGAGGTGGTGTTATGGATGCCGGCCTTCATCATAATATCGCCGGTGTTGTCCTCCAGGGTTACGTCCAACACAATGCCATAGGTACCGTCCTTCTCCCCCACCAGTCGCATGGACTTGTGGTTCTGGGCATCCCCAGTGGTATCGGTGAAGGTAAAGGTGTAGCCGTCGATGCTCTTGGCGTCATTGACCTGGAAGTAGGCATTGAGGACCTGGGGCATGCCATTGGACTGGTCATACACGCTGTAGTAGCCGCTGGACTTGTCAAAGATCAGGCGCACATAGGGGTTCTGAATCATCACGAAGCTGCCCAGGCCCTCGCTTTGAATCTCTGCGGCCTCGGGTACAGTCATACCTTCCAGACACACCATGGAGACCTGGTCGGACACTGCATCAAATCCGTCGATGCCTGTATTGGAGGCCTCTGCACGGACGGTGAAGGCACCGTTTTTGTGGATGGTCACCAGGCCATTGGCATCCACCGAGGCCACATCGGCACCCTCGGTGACAGACCAAGTGATATCCTGCTGGGCGGCGTTCTGGGGCCAGGTGGCCGCCGTCATCTGCACCGTGCCCTGCTGGGTGCGGATGATCTCTCCGTCCTCAGGTGCCACGGAGATGCGGCGCACCGGAATCTGGCCGTCATAGTGGGTGTCAAAGAAGATGCCGTTGATGACGGTGTTGGTGTTCAGAGGCTTGTAGTTGTCGTTGTTGAACGCCACATCCACCGAGCCGGTGAAGTTGATGGTGATGTACTTACCTTGGTTCAGGGACTGCATGGTCACCGTCTGGCTGATGGGCTCCCCAGTGGCGGGGTCGAACATCTGCACGGTCTGCTGGCGTCCGCCGTCGGCCTCAGCCAGGCAGTAGAAGGTAAGCTGATGCTCATCGGTGTCGTTGGCAGTGATGCGCACGGTCTGGCGCTTGTCGTCAAACCGATAGGCGATTTTGCGGGTGCCGTCGGGATCGCTCTTGTCGGGCAGGGCGTCCTCCCACCAGCTATTTCCCTGGGCGGTGTCCGCCTTGCGGGCCACATAGCCACCAGAGCGGTCCTCGGTGATGTACTGGATGTTGTCGATGTAATAGGGCAGCTGCTGGACATCGTTGGCGTTGTCCCAGCCGCACAGCACATAGCCGTCCTGGCCGTACACGTCAGTCCAGGCGCCCTTAGTCTCAGTATCCACCGTCCAGGCGGGGAGGTGGGCCGTCTCGGTGACGGTGAGCTCCACCGAGCCGCTGGCGTTGGAGCCGTCCACTGCCGTGGCAGTGACGGTATAGGTCCCGCCCTTGGTGAGGGTCAGCACGCCGTTTTCATCCACCGACGCCCCGTCGGCAGGCTCCACGGACCAGCTGACATTCTTGTTGGCCGCTGCCATGGGCAGCACGGAGGCGATCATCTGCACCTCAATGCTCTCTTGGTTCAGCGGATAGCTGGTCTTTCCATCGGCGGTCGCCACGGAAACGCTCTCCACCTGCACCGGGTTCTCCGGAGCCTGGTCGAAGAAAATGCCGCTGACCAGGGAGTTGGTGTGCAGGGGGTTGTAGTTGAGGTTGTCGATGACCACGTCCACCGAGCCGGTGAAACAGGCGGTGACGTACTTGCCCTCCATGAGGTTGGTCATCTCCACAGCGTCCGTCAGGGCCACGTCGGTACCAGCCCGGAACAGCTGCACGCTCTGTCTGCGGTTTTGCTGATTCTCCGCCACGGCGTACAGGGTGATCTGGTGCACCTCATCGTCGGTGGCGGTGATATTCACGGTCAGCTTCTTGTCGTCAAAGTGATAGGCCACCTTGCGGGTGCCATCGGGGTCGGCCTTGTCGGGCAAACCGTAGTCCCACCAGCTGTTGCCCGCGGCGGTCTCCCCGCTGCGAGCCACCCAGCCGCCGTTGCGGTCCTCGGCGGTGTAGGTCACCGAACTGATATAGTCCGGCAGTTGGAGCAGGTCTTTCTGGTTGTCCCAGCCACACAGCACGTAGCCGTCCTGGCCATACTTCTCCGTCCAAGCGCCCTTGGTCTCGGTGTCCATGGTCCAGGCGCTGTCGGGAGCGGTGCCGTCCTCGCCCAAAATCGTTACATTTTGGGGTGCCGGAGTAACCTCCTCCTGGGGCGGAGCAGACGCCACCTGTTCCTCTGTGGGCCGCAGCGTCACATCTGCCAATGCCGATGCCATGGGGGCTCCCATGGGCAGAAGGATCGCCGCCGTCATCATGGCTGCAATCCCTCGCCTTAAGCCGGTCCATTGTTTCCATTTCCAACTCATAAAACAATCCCTCCCATGAAATTCAGGTATTCGTTACCTGTTGGATTCACTCTTTTCTCTTTTTCATCATATTCTCATCATCTCGGTTTACATTGTATGGCCATTCCCCAGCTTCGTCAATTCTTTTGGGCAATGTCCATAATTATTCGAAAGTCGAAAAGAAAATTTTATAAGTTTTTACATCTCTCCTTTTTCTCCTTACAGACAAACACAAAAAGGTCCGGGCGGACACAGCGAATGCTGTGTCCGCCCGGACCAAAGGGAGGAATGAAAAGAAGGACGGTCTTGATGCAGGATCAAATTGACTGGGTACAGTCTACAATTTTCCCTAGCATTCGTCAATACAACCATGCAGATTCCATAATTTTTCGAAAGTCCTTCGTAAATTTTTATAAGTCTCTGCCCTTCCCGCCTCACTGTAATAGTGCCAAAATTTCCTCCAAATTCTCTGTGGTCACCGCCTGGTGGGCGACCCACACATACCGATTTTCCAAGGTTTCGCAGTTTTCTACCGGGTCCTTTCCCTGGGCCAAGGGGTAGGCCAGATCAAAAATGGCCTGGGCCTGGCCTTTGGCATCGTTGAGGACAGTCCCGGTCATCCGGCCCTCTTTCACTGCCTCCAGAGCCGGCTGAATGGCGTCAATGCCCACGATCATAGGCAGTTCCTCAATGCCCAGGGCGGCGTAGGTATCCAGAGCGCCCAGGGCCATATTGTCGTTGTTGCTGATGACCAACTCAATCTGGTCCCCGAACTCCTGGACCCACTGCTCCATGAGCACCCCCGCCTGGGCCCGCTGCCAGTCTGCGGTCTCCCCCGCCAGCTTGTCCAGCTCAATGCCTGCATCGGTGATGGTCTTGATGGTGACTTCTGTACGGATGAGGGAGTCCTGGTGTCCCTGCTCCCCCTCTAACAGCACGTATTGCAGCTTTCCGTCTCCATTTTTGTCCCAGCGCTCCGGCTGTGCCTGGTAGGCATCCACCACAATGCCGCCCTCCAACACGCCGGACTCGTCCGCTTTGGAGCACACGTAGTACAGCTTATCCCAGCGGCGCATGTCCTCTTCCACCGGCTCCCGGTTGAAAAATACCACCGGGACGTCGGCCTGCATGGCCTTGTCCACAATGCTGCCCGCCGCCGTGCGGTCCACCATGTTCACACATAGCACGTCAAAGTCCCGGTCTAAAAACTGGCTCACCTGGTCGTTTTGCAGGTTCTGGTTTCCCATGGCATCCACCACGTCCACAAACACCCGCACTCCGTGCTCTTCCTCGTACTCCTTGGCGATCTTCTCAATGTACTGGGGAATCTGGGCAATGAACGGGTCCTCCATCTGGTACACCGTCACCCCGATTCGAACCTGGTTGTTCTCCATTTCAATGCCCGAGCAGTGCCAGATCAGCAGCCCGGACAGCCCCACGGCCAAAATCACCAGGGCTATCAATACCTTTCTCATGTTTATCCTTTCCTTCCCATTTCCCGTCACAGCCCGAAGGGGAAGAGCAGCTGCTCATTCTCCCGCTCGTACATGGTCTCTTTGGTGATGACCCGGTACTCAATCCCTGGAGCCTCCTGGGAGGCCTGAGTGCGCACCGCGTCCGCCGCCTGCTTTGCCGCCAGGTATCCCATGCCCACCTCGTTCTGGGCCACGATTCCCTGGATGATGTTGTGCTCCATGTGGTAGGCGATGCGGTTATTCCCCCCGATGCCCAGCAGCACCACCTCCTGTGGGTGGCCCTCCAGGCGCTGTGCCGCATCCTCCAAGGGCTGGGTGTCCAGAGCCAGGACGGCGTCGTACTCCGTCAGCTCCGACTCCTCTCCCAACTCACTGCACACAGTGGTGCTGATGGGGTAGTCCTCCAACACGGACAGCACCCCTGCCTTCCGGTCCTGGATGCTCTGGCAGGGGCTGTCCGCCCCCACCAGCAGCACCTTGCCCTGCTCCATGCCCTGTGCCAGCAACAGCTTGCCCAGCTCCTGACCCATGGCGTAGTTGTCCGCCGAAACACACATCACGTCTTCCGGACACACCGTCCCCGACTCAAAGCAGATGACGGGGATCTTCTTCTGGGTCTCCTCCACCGTCTGGCACAGGGCCTCCTGGTCCGCGGCGGCGAGCAAAATGGCCTGGGTGTCCAGCTGGGTCTCCCGGTCAATCATAGTCTCTTGCTCCTGAACGCTGTTTTCCTCTGTCAAGGTAATATACATGACATCCAGGTTGTAGTCCTGGGCGGCCAGTTCAATGCCCCGGCGGATGTTCTCCCAGACCTCGCTGGACTGCCAGCGCACAATCACCGACAACTCCACCGGCTCTGACAGGCGCTGTTTCCTTCTCAGGTTCCCCCAGGATACCAGCAGCACGCCGCACACCACCACCGCCAGAGCCAGGTATCCCCAACTGTATTTGCGTTTTGTTTGCATGTCAGGTCCCCCCGTTCTCTTCATCGTAAGGGATGCAGGGCAGATGCGCCTCCACCACGGTCCCCCATCCCAATTTGCTGCGGATGCTCAGGCCATACTCCGCTCCAAAGGCCAGGCGGATGCGCTCGTGGACGTTGCGCATACCCAGGCCAGATCCCCGGGAGCCGGATTTCCCTTGTGTCACTTTTGCGTTGGGGTCCAGCAGCTTGGCACACAGGTCCGGCGGCATGCCGTCCCCGTTGTCCTGCACCGCAATGTACAGCTGGCCATCCCGGATTTGGGAGCGCACGGTGATCTCTCCATCCCCGTCCATGAACTCCATGCCGTGATAGATGGCGTTTTCCAACAGGGGCTGGATGATGAGCTTCACCGTGGACAGCTCCAGTACCTCCGGGTCGGTGTCAAAGGTGACGGTGAACTTGTTTTTATACCGTACCTTTTGAATGGTGAGATAGCTCTTGGCGTGCTCCAGCTCGTCCCCCACCCGGATGATGGTGCGCCCCTTACTGAGGCTGATGCGGAACAGCCGGGACAGGGCCCCGATCATGTTCACCGACTCCTCCGCCCGTCCCTTCTCAATCATCCACACAATGGACGAGAGGGTATTGTAGAGGAAATGGGGATTAATCTGGTGCTGGAGGGCGTCCAGCTCACTTTTGTGCTTGGACTCCTGCTCCTTCACCACATCCGCCATGAGTTTTTTCATCTCCTGGGCCATGGACTGCACCGTCCTGCCCAGCCGTTGAATCTCATAGGAGCCGCCAATGGCGATCTCTGCATCCAGGTCTCCGTTTTCCAGCTTCTCCACCGACTTTTGTAGCTCCTCCACTGGGCGTGCAATCTGGGAAGACACCGACTGGTTGACCAGGATGATGAGGATGGCCAGACACACCACACCAATGAGGCCCGCCAGCTGGATAAAGAGCACGTCATCAGAATAGATGCCCACGGGGGCCACCCGGACAATCTTCCATCCGGTATATCCCACCGTCTTGACGGTGATCACCGAGTCCTGCCCGCTCACCTTTCCAATGTAGTTGCCGTCCTCCTCCCCCACGTAGGCCAAGCTGTCCTCTTCAAAGAGGTCGGAGTACACCAATTGCTGCCGGGGGTGGTAGATCATCTCCCCGTCCTCCCCCACCAGGTAGGCGTAACCGGAGTCCCCGTATCCGGCGTTGTTGAAAATCTGCTCAATGCCGGAGAAGTTGATGTCCAACAGCAACACGCCCTGGCCCACCTGTCCGTTCTCCGTCAGCTCCACCGCTCGGGACAGGGATACCACCCAGCGGTAGCGGCAGTCCGGGTCGTCAAATAGGTTCTGCACATGGGGCAGGGAGAAGTGAAAGTTCTCGATCTTGTCCAGGGCCTCCCGGAACCACGCCTGATCTTTTGCCGTCTGTGCCTCCTTCTCCTTGGCTGCCGGGGCACTGGTCAACACGTTGCCCTCGGGGTCCAGGATGACAATGCTCACCAGTAGGTCCTTGTTGGCGTCGTACAGCAGCTCGATCTGCTCCCCAATGTCATCCACCGCCAGGTCATGCTTTTTGATCACCCGGTAGTAGGCCGTCTCGGACACCCGCATCATGTTTTTCAGATACATGTCCAGGTTCAGTCCAATCTGTTCCACCAGACGGGTGTTGTTCTCCTTCATCATGGTCTCCGCCGAGGAGAAAAATCCGGTGTACAACACAATCCCCACCAGCGTCATGGCCACCAGGGTGATGCCGGTAAAGGCCAGAGCGATGGTATACTGGATGTTCTTGCTGCGAAACCCCTCCAGCCAGTGGGTCAGTACCTGCTTAACCCTCCCCATCTTCACTCTTCTCCTTCATATAGCGGTACTTCATGGGGGAGACCCCGTACCGCTTTTTAAACACGTAGCTGAAATAGGCCGGTTCGCTGTATCCCACCTGTTGGGCAATCTCCCCCACCGCACTGTCCGTGTTGTCCAGCAGCCACGCCGCCTGGGTCAGCCGCACCTGGGTGAGGTAGTTGACAAACCCGCACCCCGTCTCCTGCTTGAACAGGGTGGAAAAGTGGCTTACACTCAAATGCAGATGGGTACACACCGACTCCAGGGACAGATTCGGGTTGCTGTAGTGCTTCTGAATGTAGCTCTTAGCCTCCTCCGCCACCAGCTGGGTGGCGTTGTTGCGCTTTTGCGCAATGGAGCGGCTGATCTGCTGGCACAGTTGAATGAGGCGGCTTTCAAAGACCCAGGGTGAGTGGAGATTTTTTAGCAACGTCAGCTCCACCAGCTGCTGGGACAGATCGTCGGTGTCCTCCAGCTCATAGGTCTTGATGACCCGCAGCAGCTCGGTGGCCAGCTCCATCACCGACAGCCGGTACTGGGACACCGGCATTTTCTTGGCCCGCAGCACCGAGAGAAAGTTGCGCACTGTCTCCTCAATCTGGTCATTGTCCTCCAAGCGCATGGCGGCCAGAAGCTCCCGGAAGGAGTAGCCCTCCAGAGCGGAGGCCTCGGTGGTCTGGGGCTCAATGTCCCCGATGTACACCACCGGCTCCTCCCCCACCATCGTCTGATAATCCAAGGCATTTCTGGCCTCCATGGCAGATCGGCGCAGCTGGGACAGGGCGGTGCAAGTGCTTCCGATGCCCACCGCCAGCTCCAACTGGAGGAATCGCTGGGCGGACAGGCAGATCTGGCGCATGCCGTTGATAAGCTGAAGCATGTCCTGCTGCTGGTCCAGGGTGGCCAGCACCGCCACATAGTCCTGATAGAGGAAGCAGATGACAGGACAGTACCGGGGCAGCTCCTTCTCCGCCCGCTGCCGCACCATGTGAGGCAGCAGCTCCCGCTCCCTGCTGGCCACCTCTCCCCCGTTGTAGCGGATGAGGGCAATGGTCCACTTCTCTCCGATGATGGTCAGGCGCATTTCCCGAGCCTTTTCCCGGGCCCACTCCTCCTGGACGCTGCTGTCCAACAGCCGGGCCAGCAGCTGTTCCCGCATGGCAGGCAAGCTCATCTCGTACTGCTCTCTCAGCCGCTTCAAGTCATATTGCTTCGCCAGATGCTGGTCCAGCTTCTCTCGAATCCGCCCCATAAGGGCGGTAAACTCCCCAAAATTCACGGGTTTTAAGATGTACTCGGTCACATTCTCCTGAATGGCCCGTTTGGCGTAGTCAAAGTCGTCATACCCGGTGAGAATCACCAGGCAGATATCAGGAAACATGGTACGCAGGTTATGGCACAGCTCCAGCCCACTCATAAAGGGCATGCGTATGTCGGTGATCACCACGTCGGGGGCTACCGTTTTGGCGGTCTCCCAGGCCTCCTGGCCGTTGGACGCCTCGGCCACCAGCTCAAAGCCGCATCGGTTCCACTCCACTTTCTCCCGCACGCCTTCCCGCACTTCCTCCTCGTCGTCCACCAGCATGACCCGGTAGCGGTACGGAAACTGCACACCACTCTCACCCTTGTCTCTGTCTTGCCACACCACGGTAAACTCCCCCTCTTCCTATGTCCGGCCCATGGGCCGCTCCGCTGTTCCTCCATTGATATTTTACTAAATTAAAGCACATTACCCACTTTTTTTCAATCTCATTTTCAATTTTTGTGCATCTTGTCTGTCTCCCCACCATATGTGTCCATTTATGTCCTATTTCTCCCATACTGGCGTTTATTGCCTCCTATTACGGGGCAATGGTACTTTTCCCCTCAATTCCTCTTGCAATTTCCGGCCAAATATGCTTTGATAAATTGGATATTGCAGGTAGGAACGGGAGGGATATACCGTGCTCATTTCTCTGGAGACCATGCATTCTGTGGCCGCCATCGGAGCGGGAGGAAAGACCACTGCCCTGGGGCGGTTGGCTGTAGCCCACCGCCGGCGGCGGGTGCTGCTGACCACCACCACCCGCATTCGCCCCTACCCGGACACCGTGTGTGATCGACTTCTTATAGACCCCACACCTCAAGAGTTGACGGAGGCATTGGCCAAGCCGGGGGTCACCTGTGCCGGATGTACCTCTCAGGAAGGCAAGCTGCGGGCTCTGTCCCTGGAACTTCTGGAATTGGGCTATAAGACAGCCCAACTAGTGCTGTACGAGGCAGACGGGGCCAAAATGCTGCCCTTGAAGCTGCACCGCTCCTTTGAACCGGTGATCTTGCCCGATACCGACCTGTGCCTGGTGGTGGCGGGGCTGTCTGCGGTGGACCGCCCGGTGACCGAGTGCGTCCACTGCTACCAGCTCTGCCCGGACTGGGCGGAACATCCCCAACACACCGTGGACACCTCCGATGTTCTCTATTGCATTCAAGACACCATGGATGCCGCAGGGCTGCCCCTTGATAAGTACCATGTTCTGCTCACCCATGCCGACACCCCTCGCCGCCAACAGGTGGCCGCCCAAGTGAAGGAGGTTCTCTCCGCCCGTGGGATTTCCTGCACCATTTGCCCATAAAAAATGCCTGTCCGGCCGAAGCCGAACAGGCATTTCCCATTTATACTTGGCTGGGCGCCTCTTCAAACAGCACCTCAATGGTGCCGCCGCAGATCATGCCGGAGCGCCCTGCTTCCCCGGAGCGCATGTCATAGGAGACCAACATGGGGCGAGGGTGGTCCAACAAATCCCGCCCCTGGCACACCGCCTGGTATTCCGCCAGGCCACCGCCGATAGTGCCCACGGTGGTGCCGTCAGGACGAATCAACATCCGGGTTCCCACACCCCGAGGGGCAGAGCCGGATTTTTTCACCACCGTGACCATGACGCCCCCAGCCCCGGACCGCAGCGCCTCCCGGAGCTCCCTGGGGAAGACAGAGCCCTGGCCACACTGGCGGGTGGCAATCCACTCCGCAGCGATGGACACGGCAATCTCCTCGGGGGTCTGGGCCCCGATGTTCAGCCCGATGGGGGCGTGGACCCGCTCCAACGCCTGGGGGGCCACCCCCTCCTCCTGGAGCAGCTGGAAGATGGCCTGATTTTTTCTCTTACTGCCGATCATGCCCAGATAGGTCAAGGGGTGCTTCACAGCTTGGCGCAGACACGCTGCATCTCCCCCGTGGCCCCGGGTAACGATGACCACGGACAGGTCGGGATGCTCCTCCCAGGGAAAGGTGTGGGACAGGTATTCCTCGAAGGGGGCGCACACCGTGTGCACCCCCGGCTCAAACCGCTGGGGCTGGGCAAACTCCTCCCGGTCGTCCACCACCGTCACCTGGTAGCCCAGCATCACCCCCAGCCGGGCCACGGGCACCGACACATGGCCGCCGCCGCAGATGATCAGTCGTTCCATAGTCCCTTCTCCTTT
>ERZ1643249.3369-NODE-3369-length-14140-cov-5.357898_pt1 | contig 14140 bp, 12 predicted proteins | sample MGYA00579263_ERZ1643249 | MGnify/ENA primary metagenome ERZ1643249 (study PRJEB29033, sample SAMEA4952264) | chicken gut metagenome | biome: Broiler Chicken; feature: Gastrointestinal Tract; material: Caecum | place: Ireland | collected 2018 | study: Broiler...
ATGGGTAGGGTGAATGTAAGTATCAAGAATAATGATGTTAAGGTTCGTGTCCATCGTTTAGGTGTTTTGGTTATATTTTGTTCTTTTATTTCTGTTTCATTACTGTTCACTAATTTATCACTCCTTTAGTATATTTCTATTTAGAGTGCTATAAAAAATATATTATATTATTTTACTATAATTCTATTTTTCTGGTCCTATATAACCATCTTTAGTAAACCAATCTTTAAACTGGCCATCATAAGTGTAACGGTTGTAAGTTTCAAATTTGTAAGATATATCTGCAAAAGATGCTTGACTTTCTCTAACTTCTTTGTTGTAATTACTAGAGATGCTATCAATATCATTAATACTTAAATCGGATATTTTTGCATCTCCAATTTTGCCATCACCATCGTGGTCGAATACAGGGATAAAGAACCCTTTAGAAATTGTAAATAAATCAGGTATTGCCTTAGCACCAGTTTTTGGATGTGTTTGGCTAAATAACTTATTGAAGTCTGCTTCAGGTACAGGAGTACTTCCATACTCAGCACTTGAGTTAGCAAAGATTTTCTTTTGTAAAAGATAATCAAGGTATTTAGCGTTATAATCCACTCCGTCTGGTGCTGTAGGAGTTTTACCTACATTGATAGGGTGAACACCTTGTGGAGCTTCAGGGAGCTTGTAATTAAGTCCTGTATGTTGTCCTATTGTTATAGTTTTCTGTCCTGTTTCTTTATGAGGATTATGATATTGTATTTCTAATCCTAAAGACTCACTTATGTATCTTATAGGTAAATAAGTTGAACCATCAATATTAATAGCAGGTATATCTTCTTTTACTCCATTAACTATAGCTGTAATTTCTTCTATAGTAGAATTATTATTCTCAGTTAATATGCCAATATTAGTTTGGCTTATTATTTCTAAAGTTTTTCCATTTAGAGAAACTTGAGCTACCCTATAGTTATTATCCCAATATACTTCTGCACCTAATGTTTCAGCAACTAATCTCATAGGAAGATATGTACTATCTTTATAAGATATTATTCCATTAGATATTTGTATTTGATTACCGTTTACAAATAATAATGTATCAGTAATTCTTTTAATTTCACTTGTAGATGGAATTTGTTTCTTAGGATTACTAGCTACTTGTTTAATAGTAATATCTGATAACTGAGCTGCAAAAGTTTCAATTGAGCTAATATTACCTAATGAAGATGCTAGTAATATTAAAAATAATCCTCTCTTAAAATTTATTTTTAAAAACTTATTTTTCATATTTTTCTTCTCCTTCTTTATATTAGTTATATAAAATATAACTTATTTTTATAATAAACACAAGTTATAACAATACATCAAATAAATATGATTTTATAAAGTTATTAAATAAAACTATAGTGCATAATATAATATATTTTATAACACACTATATAATTTTATTGAATAACAAGATTTAAGAAACCTATTATACCCATTATGTTCTATATAATATTGCCTTTGAACCATATCTAATACCATCTGTTGTTATAAAATTATTTTTAGGTGTATTTAAAATGATGCCGTCTCTTAATACCTCTTTAAATCTTTTTTGTAATTTTATATCATGAGAAATAAGAACATTTGTATTATTATTTAATAAATTAAAATTGTCTTTACAATATTTTATTAAATAATCATCACATAAATTTTTTCTTCTTTCTTCATTTACTGGGTTAGGAACTAGAAGATAATTTTCAAAATTTTCTTTTAATAAATCTTTAAATTTATCAAATAAATAATAATCATTTATTGTAAATGTTGGTATAAAAACTTTTGGTAAATTAATAGATGTTTCGTTTATTATCATTATGTATTTTATATTTTCTAAATCTATATGGTAATAAATTTTCATTTAAGTTATTTCCTTTCAAATCTTAACTATTTAATAAAAATAAAATCCTATTATTATGTATGTAGGATTTTATTTCATATATTTTCAACATATGTATAAACTTATATTATTGGTAAATTTAAAAATTCTCTTGCCCTTTGTTTTATAAATTGTGATAAAAAATTAAGCCTTTTCTCATCTTTTATTAATTTATTATTTTTAAAATTAAATTCTAAAAGTCTTTCTATATTATGTGGTATATTTAATTTTGATTTAAATATAGCTGTATATACTAAAAAGTTATCATACAGTTTAGGAATATAGTCTTTTAAATATTTCTCCAAATCATCTCCTAATATATAGTATGATAACATTCCCACACCATTATCGAATATTGGTGCTAATCCTATAACTTCATATGTATCTGAATTAAATAGTAACCCTATATTTCTTAAATGTCTATCAGAATTACATATAATAAAATCAAATATAAACATTCTATATAAATCATCTATAAAATTATTTTTTTCACAATATCTTATAAGTGACTCATAATTTGGTGTTTCTAACATATAGAATATAGGAATCATTGATATTTCTTTACTTGTTATCAATTTACAAGAAGAAACCAGCTTTCCTCTATATTTTTCTAAATCATACTTGACATGAGGATATTCTAATATATCTAATAATTGTGATGCTAAAAACTCTGATACAGGTTCATTACCAGAATTAATTCCTAAAGTTGTTCCACCCTTTTTTAAATAAATGCCTTGTATATCTTTATGCCAACATTTAGGTAACATTCCATCTGTAGTTAGTTCTGGTGATGTAGTTGAAAAGTGCATTCCACATAATCCACCTTCAAATGCTATCTTTGAAATTGTAATATCAAAATCATTATCATATAAATTAACTTCTTCCCATTTTAAATTAGAGTTTTCTGGCTTTATCCAAAATGTATCTGTTAATGATAATCCTTTTGAAAAATCTATAATATCTTTAGTTGTATTTAAATTTAAACTTTTAAGTAAGTCTTCTATATGCTCTCTATGTTTTGGTGGTGTTCTATCTTTTACCCAATCAATACCTAATTTTTTTATAAAACTTGGTAACTTTATATTTATAACTTCTATAGGAGTTCCATCTATCCATTTTACTTTTCCTATTATTTCATCTTTATTTAAGATATTATATATGTCTTCTTTTAAGGTATTTGTACCAAAATTAGTTGCTAGATACATTATATATTACCTCCTTTATTTTTTTATATATAGTATATATACTTATTGTTTATAAATGTTCTTCTTTGATATTATCTATATTTTTATTAATTATTATTCTTTTTATATCAACTATTTAATTATATCACATCTTACTTACAAGTATCTATATAATTATACATTTTATCAGACTTAACTCTTTATTATTTATCAGATTATCTCCCTATTTTAGTAGCCACTTGGTATTTTCATTTAGATAGTTTTTGTTTAAGCGTATATATGTGCGTATACAATAGTTGACAGACTTTTTAGAGCTTTTCTTAACAATTTCTATATAAACTTATATCACTAAAATTTCACAAACTAAGTTTCTATAAAAAATGGTAAAAATTTTATGATTTTAGTAATTTTGATTTTTGTTGATTTTAAACTTGTAAAAAATAATTAAAATAAGTAAATTTATTTATTTTTCAAATTTATTTAAGTTATTTTTGTATAAATATATAAGCATTCTTTAAAAATGTAAATTTAGTCATATCTTTTATAAATGATTTTAATTCTTCAAATTTAATAATTCTAAGTTTAACCAAATATAATTTTATTAAATATTTTAATAATTGTTTATTTAAAAGTGCATCCATTTATTATATGGATATAATTTCTGCTAAATTCCCTTAATTGCTTAATAAGCCTATTAAAGAAAAATGTCAATAGGCTTGTTTTTTATTTATAAAAAATTGCTTTAGCAACCTATTTATATTTTTCTTATAGGCTTATAATATGTAAGGGGAATTAGCTAGTATATTTATATTTATTATTTATTAGCATTGTTGAAAAATATGTTGAAATGTATGTTAAAATTTTTATTTTAAGTTCTTGACTTTTCTATATGATTGTAATATTAAAAACTTGTAATATTAAAAACTTATATTATTTATAAACTCAATAATTTAATACTTTGTTTTTTAATACTTTAAAATTTGGTACTCTGTATATTTAAATAGGAATTGTAAAATTAAACATTATTTTACAATTCCTTAGATGCTATAAATAAATTTAAGTTCATAAAATTATATTTAAGGATTAACACTTATTTTTTGGTACACAAATAAGACGTTTTTATAGGTATTCTTTTTTAAATTTCTATAAACGTTTCTTTTGTGTTAGTTTACAAACTTTATAATATTATCTCATTTTTAAATATTGTTTTTCTTCTGTTTCATAATAACTACCAAATAAAGCCACTCTTAAATAACTTCTAATATTTTTAATTTTTGTATCCACTTTTAATACACAGTCTATTGCATATTTAACATTATCATAGTTTAATTTATTAAATATAGATTTAACCACACCACTATAGAATATATTACCTTTATATTGAATATCTTTTATTTTTTTAGAGTAAATATTGCTTACAATTACAGAAAAAGCATTTTCTAATAAATACATAGCTTTTTCATTACCTCCATATAAGCCTTTTAATGCTTCATACTCAATATTTGATGAAACAATTTCTTGGTAATTTTTGTACTCTGGTGTTGGTATTTCTTGTATTTCTGCTTGTTTTTTAGCCATTTCTCTATGTAAAATAGATGCTAAAATACCCTTGTTTTTGCGTGTTTTTTTAGCCTTAAATATATATCTTTCTTTAGGTTTATTTGGTTTTTTGTCATTTATGTAAAAATTACAATAAGCATATCTACCATTAATATGTAGCTGTTTTGTCATAAGACAATCATATTCTTTAAGTTGTTTCATACAATTAAAGTATGTATTTCTACAAATACCAAGTGTTAAATATATTGCTTTTGCAGTAGGATATGCTACAAATCTAGTACCTGCTAAACAACTTAATAATCCATATATTGCCTTACATTTTAATGATATTTTATTATTTGTTAATACTTTAAGATAAACTATACCATAAGTTCCATTTTCTTGTCTTTCTGTAAATACATATCTATTTCTCTTTTTTAGTGCTTCGCCATCTTTCTTTATGTATATTATTCTATTTTCTACTAATTCATTTTTTGCCTTGTGGAATGTTGCCTCTGTTACTCCTAAGTCATTACATATTGTTGTTACTTTAGGATTACACTCTTTTTTATTTCCACTTCTTGCACATAGATATACATATAACCCTTTTGCATTTATACTTAAATTTTTATTATTTATTATTTTCTTATTTACTATTCCATATTGTTCTTTTATTTCAACTTTATTCTTCATATAAAACAAGCCACCTTTCTTTTGTAATTTTATTGGAATACATAAGAAAGCTGACTTGCACTACAACATTTTCAAATTTACATAAAAAGTATTTACAAAATATTTTTCTTGTGATATACTTATCTCATAAAGTATTTACAAAGTATAATATTTTTATAAATAGTATAAGTCTTTTTAACTTTCTTATTCTTATACTTTTATGTAAATTATATACTTTCTTACTTATAAAGTAAGATAGAAAAGGCTCGGTGCGACTCTTTTGAGATGTAAGTTTCTCAGGCTTTTGGTCTCAAAAGAGGTGAGCTTTCTATATATTCCGTACAATATTTAACTATATATTAGTTTATCATAATAGGTAAAACTTGTAAAGTAAAATTTTTATTATAGCTTAAAGGCTATTTTTTTTTGTCTTTTTTCATAAATTTATTTGTTTTTTTATACTATCTATTATGCTATTTGCTGTATTAGATATTAACTCTAACGAACTTTCTAATTCTTTTAACTCTTTATTGCTACTCCAATCAGCTATATATCTAAAGCTATACTCAGATGTATCTATACCAAAATAGGTTGAAACTATATAAGCTATACTCTCTGCTTCAACTTCTTTTTGTTTACGACTTAACTCTTCTCTTTCTTTTATATCATTATCATTATGTAATTTTGCGTGAGCTATTTCGTGTATTAAAGTTTTTATTGTATGGCTTTCAGACATATTTTCTTTTATAAATATCTTGTTATACTTAGGATTATAACACCCTTTTTTATAACCTTTAAACTCTTTAAAATATACTTCAGCTGGGGATATTGTTTTTAATATATTAAATAAAGAACTAAAATCTTTAACATCAAATTTTAATTCCTCTATATAATTTAAGTTTTCTATTTCTTCTCCCTCTGTTTGACTTATATCAAATACTGTTACTCTTCTAAAAAATTCTTTTTCTAATAATACATTTTCTGTTATAGGATTACCATCTTTATCTATACTATCCTTTTCTATGTCTTTACGAGCAACACATCTTGCTATAATTTGTATACCTTTTTCACCCTTTTTAACTGTTCTTTTAAAATCTTTTTGCCAAGAAATATATCCCTTAACTAATGTTGCATCTGGGTTTTGTAATGATATTAATATTTGATTTCTATAACTATAGTTGTGAAATTTAGACATTACCTTTAAATGCTTTTTATAGTTTTCATCTTCAAATACATTTTTTATGCCATTTTGTAATTTTTCAGTTAACTCTTTTATTTTATCACTTCTACTACTCATATGTCATTACCTTTCAATTATAAATATACTTTAGGATAAATTATTAGTTTTTATTAAAAAGTTCAGTATTTAATAATTCATAAAATTTATTCATTATCTTATTAGTTAAATATCTAGTATAAACTATTGATAACTCACTTTTTTCTTTTTCTAATGATTTTATAATATCTAAATTATTTATATTTAAAATAACAATTTCTTTCAAATTATAGCTATTCATTATTGCATACTTAAACCAAATTTTTATTTGGTATTCTGTAAGGTTATAAGGTAAACTGTTTTTAACTTTACTATATAAATCTTTAATATAATTTATTAATTTTGAAGATATAATATTTACTATTTCATCATTAACTTTTTCAAATTGTTCCATAAATTATTACCTTTCAAATGTTAATACATCACAAAAAGAAACAGTTTATTTAGCTGTTTCTTTCTTTTGTTCATATTCTTTTATTAGGTTATAAAAAGTATTTCTTTTTAGTCCAAGTTGTTCTCTGGCTTTAATACCATTTATTTCTCTTCGTTTCCATTTCTGGTATACTTCTTCCCAGTTACTAGGAAATGTTATTTTCTTTCTGCCTTTATACTTTCCTTTAGCTTTAGCTATAGCTATGCCCTCTGCTTGTCTTTCTCTTATCATAGCTCTTTCAAACTCATATATAGCACCTAGCATAGTTAATTGTAATTTGCCTTGTGGTGTGTTTAAATCTAAGTTTTCTTTAAGGCTTATAAGATTTACTCCCTTAGCTTGTAATTGGTCAACTATACCTAATAGGTCTTTTACATTCCTTGCTAAACGACTAAAATCTTCAATGTATATTGTATCACCCTCTCTAACATAGTCTAACATCTCTTTTAACTTAGGTCTGTTAGTATCTTTACCAGAAGCCTTTTCTATATACATCTTGTCTATTAGCTTGTCTTCTAAAGCCTTTTGTTGTCTTTCTTCGCTTTGTTCTACTGTACTAACTCTTATGTATCCTATATTTAATCCTTTTATACTCATAGTCATATACTCCTTATAATTGTAAACTACAACTTATATTATAGCATAAATATATTTTTATAAAACATAAACTTTTATAAACAACTATTTATTTATTATAAAGTATTATATATTTAGGACATAGGAGTACTAGGTAGATAGTATTAAAAAGGGTGTAGCCTTTTTAAATACTATCATACCAGAAACTAAAATATTATAGGTTAGGATATAGCTGTTACTATATAATCTACTTTATCAAGTTTAAAACCCTTTTCTTTTCTAAACCTCAACAATTTAATAAAGTCTCTTAAAGTTATTTGTATTTCTTTTTCTACTTCATCTACATATAGGATTAATTTTATTGTAGTAAAAATAATGTTATTGCTATATACTTTCGAATTAACATCATTATATATATGTTCTTTTTCATCTCCTGTTTTACCTATTAAATCTATGTTAGTAGTTAGATGCAATTCTTCACTTAAATATAAGTAATCTTCCTTATATGTTTCAACTATATACAAATAACATAGTTCTTTCTCTAACTCATTAACATCTATACAATAGGGTTCTTTACCACTTGTTATTAATGGTAACAAATTAAACCTTAATTTCTGTCCTTCATCAAAAGCATTTTCATATATGTATAATCTTTTATTTAAGTTTTCCAATTCATCTACAAAGAACATAATCTCTCTACTTTTCAATAATTCAAAAAGATAAAACTTTTTAATTTCATTTTCATTTTGTTTATTTACCAAGTAGTAAAACCCTACATTTATACCAGATATAAATATAGGGTTTTTATTATTCTCTTCTTCAATTTCATTGTTACTTTCTCTTGGTTCTTCTTTAAAAGTTATACTTCCAAAATCTATATTCTTGCCACTTTTTATATCATATAGTGTATTAGAATATACATCTTTCATATCATTTTGATAGAACCATTCAGGGTTGTTAAAAAATCTTTTACCCATATATTAGTTATCCCTCCTATAGTTTATTACTTAATATCTAAACAAGAGAGGAATTATCATACATATAATATATATAATATAAATAATATTTAACATACTTATAATATTTACAATACTTATATTACATATATGATATTAATCCTCTCTTATTCAGAAGATTAAGTTTTGTATTGTATCTCCCTTTGGAAATACGTTTCTATATGGAGTTAAGCATCAACTTTTAAACATACAAAAATTTTCATTATTATAGTTATTCTAAATAAAAAAGTATAATAGTTATTTATAATAATTCCTTTTAGAATCATATATTTGTTTTATAAGTTCTGAATATTCAACATCTATATTTTCTGCGAAATTTTTTATTGCTGTTTTTCCTTCAACAACTTCTATATTATCTTTACCTTTATAATCATTACATTCTATTTTTATTTCTTCATTTAGGTAACCAAAATCATTTTTAATTTCATTTTCACATTGTTCTTTCTCCAGTTTAATTTCATTAATACTTTCATTAAAGCTGACTATTAACTTGACTTGTTCTTCCTTATAACTCTCTTTATCTATCTTTCCTTCTTTAAGTTCAATTCCTAAACGATTCAAGTGGTCCATATAATTATTACATGCTTCGTTTATTTCATCAGAATACTTCCCATCAATATTTTTATACAAATTCAAAAGTTCATTTAAAATTTCTTCTAAATTATTATTTCTAAAAATATAATTTTCTTTAATACCCATTAATTTATCTGAATTTAAATTAATAAAACATTTTTTAATTGTAAACTCTATATTAGGTTTTAATTTTCTTTTACTATAATATTTTATATTAGAATTATCTATAAAAGTAAATTCTATTTTTTCTATATTTTCTTCATTAACTTTCCTATAAAATACTCTATTACAAACTGCAAAATAACTATTTTTTAATTCTAATATACCTTTTTTGTTATCCATTTCTAAAATCATATTAATCTTCTCTCCATTCAATATTAATTTTTATTTAAATTATAAAATAAAATTAATATCAAATCAAGAAGTATATTTAAAATTTTATTGTAGAATAATGTTTTTCTATTTGCTTATCTTTATAGTTAATATCATTTTTATCATTATCATTTACCAAATAATCTAACTCATTATTTTTTAATATATCTTCTTTTTTATTTGATATTTTATTAAGCCTACATTTATTACATTTTGTTAAATCATAACCACATTTATTTGAGAAACATTTGTTTAATGTTAATTTTGAATAATTTGTATTAGCATAAGTTTTCATTATAAAATCTAATAAATCTGTAAAATAATCTTCCCAAGAAATATAGTCATTTTTGTTATTATTAAATTCATCTAAATTAATGTTTAGGAACAAACTAGATTTAAGTAATTGTTGTTCAAAAGATTCTCTATCACAAATATCTATTTTACCTAACTTTGCTAAATCATATAAGTATTGAAATTCAAAAGGAAAATTGGCTAAATCTATCATATACAAATAACCTTGTTTTATTTTAGATAAATCTATCTTACCCTTTTTATCATCTTTATTTTTAGGAATTATATTACTGTTTCCTTTTACTGTTATAGATTTAATCTTTGGTTCAACTTCACTATAAAAATCAAATCCAGAAGAAGAATCTTCATTTAATATTTCATTATACTTTTTATTATTAAATAACTTTCTATCATATAATGGTTTAAAATATTTATAGTTATTTCCACCATACATTTCATATACTTCATAAATACTATAAGGTATATCATAAACTCCACTTCTTGATATAATAATTAAATAAATATCATTTTCAATAACACAATCCAACAAGTTACTATTTTTATATAATAGGTTATTAGTAGCTAAATCTATAGTATCTTCATCAATAATTATTATTGAATTCTTTAATTCTTTTAACATACTAGAATGTATATTATTATCAAATGAATAAACCTCTTTATTACATTGTATATTTATTTTAGGATTTCTTCTACTATCAGCTACTAGTGAACATAAATGCGTTTTACCACTTCCAGACTCACCTTGTATAATAGTAACTCTTCTGTTTAGTTTTATATAATACTCTATATCTTTATCACTAACTTTTAACTCAACCAAAAGTAATACGACTCCTTTCATTATACAACTCAAAATAATCACTTGTTATTAATCCAGTTTCAACACATTTAAATTTTATAGGAAAATAGTCATATGGGATGATGTAGTCTAGGTATATATAAACTTCTTTATCTTCTGCTATTTTCTCTAAATATTTAAAACAGTTTGGTCCTAAATTAGAAGCCTTTACAATATAGTTATCTAAACTTCCCTTGTATAATAAAAGTAACGTTTTAGTTCCACCAGATAATTCTCTAGGAGATAATGCACCATAGTCTCTATGTTTTAAATAGTCTCCATCATTAAATACAATATCATCTATGTTTAACATTATTTCTTTAGACAGTTTATCATTAAGCCATTCTGATTCATAGTCATATATAAAAGTAACAGCTGGTGCTAATAATATTTCTTTGTTATGTTGTTTTATAGTTTCTTCTAAAATGTAAGCATTTATCAATTATAACACTTCCTTTCTAAGTAGTATTATAACACTTTTATCTAATTATTTACTAGCTAATTTCTTTCAACTTCTTATGCTACTATAATATTATTTTATAGTTTTCACAATACCTAAAAGGTGTAAAAATACACAAAAAAGATAGCTTTTTTTAATTAACTAAAACTATCCATATTTTATTACTTTTCATATTCTATTATCTATATTAAATTATTTGTTCTTACTGGTAGGGGTGCTAGTCCTTGTTGACTTCGCTGTTGTTGACTACTTTACTCCAGTAGTCGTTGTAATAATTTGAGATAGGAATTAGGGTGTCTTTATAACACAATCCCATTTTGTTACCAGCATCATTTGTTATATCACCTACTATTTTTCCACCAGGTGGTTCTATAGATTTTATATAAAATAGACTCAACGTATCTAACCCTGCTACTTTTCCGTTTGATAAGATTTTAGCTTCTGGGTAATTTACGTTAGTATATGCTTCTCTAACTTGTCCAACCGATAACGGATTTTTCTCAAGTTCATTAACAGTATATCTCAAATGATTTTTATTATCCCAAGGTTTAGTATGAGTAGGATTAATAAAATCTTTATTAGTTGTTTCTCTTTTATCCATAAGTTCAAGTAAAGGAGTTCTTGGCTTAAACTCAGGATGTAAGTATGCTTGTTCTCCTGTTTGTCCTGCACGAGGTTGGTTATGACTGTTAGGACCTGATGCTACTGAGTATGCAAAATGTCCACCATAGTTAATAGGGTATATCCAATCTGTAACCATCTTTGTACGTACTGTTGTTTTTATACCTTTACCAGGAATAAAGATTTTATCATCTTTTGTACCTTCAGCTTGAGTAGAATATGTTCTGCTATTTTTTATATCATCAGTATATTCTTGGTCAAAAGCATAGTAGTAAGTAGTGTCTAAATATTCACTTATAAACACTCCTCTATGTTTAGTACAGTGTCTTTTTACACAAGCACAATGTCCGTTTTCTGGACAAGGTATAGATATTTGTTTACCATCTTCACCAGTTTCCCAATGTCCTGGGCAATAGTGGTAGGATAAGTCAGGACAGTATCCAGACTCTTGTCCTTCACAATCTATCCAACCAGGTCCTACACCAGGCAATACGTTTTGGTCTGTTAAGTGATTTACGCTTGCTGTTTCTTTTATGTATGTAGGATATATTTTAGTATTGACAGTAGGTGTCATGTGTTGGTCTTTACCTGTATATGTATAATAACTGTAAGTAACATCAAACGGTTTCCATACTTGAATATGGTCAAAAATACCATCTGGCATTGGTCCATATCCAGGCATTGTTTCTGGAGTAGGAGATGCACCTAGATTATCTGTTTGATTTGGGTCATGTTTATCTGATGCCCATTTAGTAGGTCTTGTATATTTAGGTTCTTTATATCCCCACTTTTCTCTAAAGTTCATAGACAATGTCCAAGAACCCATATCGTCCAATTTCTCATTTCCACTTGGGTCTCCAGACGTTGGATATTCACAAGCTAAATTGTTTACGGGTATGTTGTTTGGAGGTGGTGTTGTATAAGTTGGTCCTTTAAGAATTATCTCATTTCTAACAACATTATCTTCGTATGTTATTTCAAAATCTGGTTTCTGTTGTGTAGGATTTATTTCGTACTCCAAAACTATTGTTTTTGTTTGATGTCTACCTACTTCAAAAGTTGCAGAGTTTTCAGTAAAATAATCTACCTTATCTCCTTCTGCCATCTTAGGAGTGTTTAGTTCTTCTAACTCAACTTTACTTGCTTCATTGCCTTTTTCCCATATTCTTATTATATGTGTAGTTTCATATGTTGGTGTTTGTTTAAGTTTGTTCTTTTCTAACATACCTCTACCACTAGGAACTACTTTATAAACATATTTTTCTATGTCGTTAGGAGTTGTGTTAACTGATACTGCTGATACCTCTAATGCTTTCCAGTTAAACTCTCCACCGATAATTATTTCGTTCTCTACTTCGTTGTCTTTGTATGTAGTTTCATTTTCTGGAATTTTCTCGCTAGGATTTATCTTGTATCTAACATAATAAGTCTCTTCTTTATTTCCAGGTGGTTTAGGAACATCAAAACATATTTCTGGGAACGGGATAGGTTGTCCTATTGGTTTATCTTTAAACGGTATAGTTTTCTCTCCTACAATATTTCCATCTTTATCGAGCAACTGTATACGGTGGTCTGACGATATTGTGTTTTGTCCAGGTGGTAATGTTTCAACTACACCTACACCTTCAATACATATCTGTCCTTTTTCTTCGTCATATCTAGGAGTTACAGATTTAGCTATAAGGTTTGGGCGAGGCATTTTTAACCTTATTTCTAATGCATTGTTTTCCCAACCGTGAATGTCTTCTGTTCGTAACCATTTATCACTTGTGTAGGAATGAGTAATTCTTTCTTCAGGTTCTACCCAGTTTATTGATGCACGAACAATTAACGATTGACTTGTGTCAATGGCTTTCTTTAACTCAGGGTCGTTCGGGTCCCATTTGAGTACAACATGGTCATTACCATCAGTCTTAACTTCTATCTTAGTATACTCATCTGCTTTGAGTGAACTTATACCAGCTGACTGCATAGCTTGAGTGATAGGAATGTTAGCTGAGGCTAAACCTTTACCACTACCAAGTTGACTATCTCCCATAACATATATTTGGAACTTCATTCTTTCATCTTGTTGTAATATTTGTTTTGGAAACTCTTTTGCATCTTCCCATTCAAGTTTTAATGCAGTAAATTTTGATAACCCTTCAATAGTTTTCTGTCTTGCCTCTACAGCTTTTTCATATTCTTCTTGTGCTTCTGCAGGGTCATAATCTTCACTAGGTTGTTCTGGTGGTTTTGGTTCTTCTACTTCTGGTATAGAACTTTCTAATTGTTTAGCCATAAGTTCTGCTAACTCTCCTTGCATTGTAGGAAATATTCTACAGCCGTCTGGGGCTATTATAACACCTGGATTGTTTAGATATTTCTGTGGTAA
>ERZ1643249.3371-NODE-3371-length-14126-cov-268.816502_pt1 | contig 14126 bp, 11 predicted proteins | sample MGYA00579263_ERZ1643249 | MGnify/ENA primary metagenome ERZ1643249 (study PRJEB29033, sample SAMEA4952264) | chicken gut metagenome | biome: Broiler Chicken; feature: Gastrointestinal Tract; material: Caecum | place: Ireland | collected 2018 | study: Broiler...
CAAGCTGCCGCTGAACAGGCTGCTGCAGAAGAAGCTGCAAGACAACAAGCTGCCGCTGAACAGGCTGCTGCAGAAGAAGCTGCAAGACAACAAGCTGCCGCTGAACAGGCTGCTGCAGAAGAAGCTGCAAGACAACAAGCCGCCGCTGAACAGGCTGCTGCAGAAGAAGCTGCAAGACAACAAGCCGCCGCTGAACAGGCTGCTGCGGAACAAAGTACAACTACAAATGATATTCAAGTACAAGAACAAAATGAGACTTTAAATGATGTTCAAACTCAAGAACAGATTTCACAAGAAGCTACTTCAAATGAAACTCAGAATGAGGAACAAACTAAAAATGCAAAAGAGAGTGAACAACAGGTTACAACTACAAATGATACACAGGTACAAGAACAAACAGAAGTTTCAAATGATGTTCAAACTCAAGAGCAAGTTTCAAATAATGAAAAGAGTGCTTCGGCTAATAACAATTTATCAGAACAAACTGTTTCTGAGAATGTAACAACTGATGAAAACACAAATGAAAATGTTAATGATACAGAGACTGCCTCAATTGATGAAACAACACCAGTTGCTGATACAACTTCAGTAGATGATACAACACCAGTTGCTGATACAACTTCAGTAGATGAAAATACTAATAATGAAGTGACAACAAATGCCGAGACTAAAGAAGCTGAGCAAACTACTCCTTCTTATACAATTACTGGTGATGGATATACAGTATTCGTAAAAGATGGTGTTTATAATATAGTTGGTAATATTTCTGAGGATGAGCTTGCTGATTTAGAACAAACTTTATACGATAAGTATGGTATCGATGAATACTATTTATGGAGTGATTTAAGTCAAGATCAAGTTAACAGTCTTGGAGATACAGGAGTAACTGTTAATACTGATGAACAAGGCAATTTAGTTATTAGTGGAGATAACATCGATAGTGTTAGTGAACTCAATAAAGATGGTTCAGAAACTGTTGTTGAAGCAAATGAAGTACAAAATAATACTCAAGGTGGTTTAAATTATGATATTCCTGAGAGTTATGAGACAGATGATTATAAATATAATTATGATTTAACTGTTAGTCCAGATTCTTATCAATTATTTGGTAATGATGGAAAATATGATTTAGTTTTAGGTGGAGTAGGACTTAGTGCTGGCCAAATTCAAAATTTAGTTGATGAATTAAAGGCTAGCGGAGTTATTCCAGAAGATGCTGAAGTTAATACTCAGATTATTCCTGATTATGATGGTGGAAGAGAAGTTGATTTAAGCTTTTCTGGTAACGGTAATGTAATGTATCATGTTCAAGAAGATGGTTCTTATACAATTAGTTCTGATCACGAATTAGATTGGACTACAGGTCACGATGATCAATTAGAAGATAATTATGAAACTTCTAAAGATCCTGATGCTGAACCAGATCCTGACAGTAAACCTAATAATCCAGATTCACCAACTCCGAGTGAACCTGAACCTACACCTGAACCAACTCCGGAACCAACTCCAGAACCAACTCCGGAACCAACTCCAGAACCAACTCCGGAACCAACTCCGGAACCAACTCCAGAACCTACACCTGAACCAACTCCAGAACCTACACCTGAACCAACCCCGGAACCAACTCCGGAACCGACTCCAGAACCTACACCTGAACCAACTCCGGAACCAACACCAGTTACACCAAAGCCTAGTATTCAATCACCAATTGTTAGTAGTGGTCCTTTAGCTCAAACCGGATCTGGTATATCAAGCGTGATAGCTGCTTCTACTTTATTAGGACTAGGTGGTGTTACGGCACTTGTTGGTAGATATAAATTATCAAAGAGTGATAAATATAAAAGAGCTTATGGTAGTGTTGATGCCATGACAGATATGTTAGGTAGTATGAACAATCTTATAGAAAAATCAAAAATTAGATAAGTATAGTAAGGGAGGAATACTTATGAAAATTTTAAATAAAATTGGCAGTATATTATGTTCTATATTACTAGTTGCAGTTTTTGCAATTTCTAGTATTGGACAAACGTTAGCTGCTCCAAGTAATGTTTCTGTTAACCGTGAAGGTGTTATGGTTTCATATATTGGAGAGAATTATAAATGGGCAAAATTTATAACTTCTGATGGTAAGGTTGCTTACTGTATGGATTTAGCTAAAATATGGCCTGAAAAAACAACTAAGGTTACGGTTGCTGGCGAAGCTGATAATGGGGTAAGATATATTTTGGAAAATGGTTATCCTAATAAATCAATTTATGGTAATAAAGATGTCGATAGGTTTATTACACAGGCTGCAATTTGGTGGTATTTAGCTGATACTGGTCAAACTGCTGCTTTAGATGATGATTTTACAACTAATTCAGCTGATCCTTATGGACTTAGAGATTTAATTAAAAATTTAGTTGAAGGGGCTAAAAATGCTGGAGATGTGGCAAGTGTTTCATTAAATGTTAATGCATCTAATACTAATATGAATTTATCAAACGATGGAAATTACTTTGTTTCAGATGAAATTTCTGTCGAAGTATCAGGCGCTAGTACTTATACTGTAGAGCTTTCTGGAGCTCCAGAAGGTGCGACTGTTACTGATACAAATGGTAATAGTAAAACTACATTTAATGCTGGTGAGAAATTCTTAGTTAAAGTTCCAACTAATGTTATCGCCGAATCATTAAATTTAAAGGTTAATGTAACTGCTTCAAATACAGTTAACAAAGCTTATATTTTAAAACCTTCAGATGATAGTTATCAAAGACTTACAGCTTTATATCCAGAAGAACAAAAAGTTACTAAATCAGTTACTTTAAGTGCTAAAATGGATAAACCTAGAGTTTGCGTTGATTATGTTATCGTTGGTGATGTAAGACCTAATCCAGATTTAACTGATCCAACTCCAGGTAAAACATGTTACGATAAAGGAACTCATTATACTCAAGAAGATGAACTTACAACTAGACAAGAAAATTGTAAATTCAACGGATGGTATACAAATGAAGATTTAACTGGTAAATGGGAAGATGGTACAGCACTTAATGAAGATATGACATTATATGGTGCTTGGGACTGTGGTACTGCAATTACTGTACCTAATACAGCTGCAAGTGTTCCACTTATTATCTTAGGTGTTGGTCTTGTAATTATATTTACCGGTGTTGGAGTAATTGTTTACCGTGACAAGAAAAATAAAAAACAAGCTGCTAAGTAATTTTAAAGAGACGAATTAATTCGTTTCTTTTTATATTGCCTTGATTTTATTGATTTTTGTATGAAAAGACGATATAATTTTAAGTAGTGAAGGGAGCTAATAAAATGTTACAAAAGCCTAAAGGTACTTATGATATATATGGTAAGAGATCATTAATGATGAATTATTTAAAAGAAGTTTTTAGTAATTTAATCGATAAATATAATGCGAGTTATTTTGAAACTCCAATGTTTGAGTCTAGTGAGCTATTCCACAGAGGGGTAGGAGAGACTACTGATATCGTCAGTAAAGAGACATACGATTTTAAAGATCGTGGAGATAGAAATATGACTTTAAGGCCTGAGGGAACGGCAGGTATTGTTAGAAGCTTTATCGAAAATAAGTTATATGCGGAAAGTTTACCATTAAAAGCTTGGTATATGGGTCCAATGTTTAGATATGAAAGACCACAAGCTGGAAGATATAGAGAATTTTATCAAATCGGTTTTGAATGTTTTGGAACTTATGATCCAATGATGGATGCGGAAGTTATTAGTATTGTCTATAATTTCTTTAATTTACTTGGTTTAAAAGGAGTTAAGGTTAACATTAATACTTTAGGTGATAAAGAATCAAGAGAGATGTATCACAAAGCTTTAATGGATTATTTTAAGCCTTATTTGAATGAACTTTGTGATGACTGTAATAGACGGTTTGAAAAAAATCCACTTAGAATACTTGATTGTAAGGTCGATGCTGATAATGATTTTATGAAATGTGCACCTCGAATGACCGATTATTTGAACGAGGTTAGTAAAGAACACTTTTCTTTAGTTAAAAACTATTTAGATGCGATGAATATCGATTACGAGGTTAATTCAAATATCGTTAGAGGTCTTGATTATTATACGCATACAGTATTTGAGGTTGTAGCTGATATTAAGAATTTCGGAAGTCAAAATGTTTTAGCCGGCGGTGGAAGATACAATAATTTGGTCGAAAATATTGGGGGTCCAAGTGTTCCTGGTGTCGGTTTTGCGATTGGAGTTGAAAGATTATTATTAGCTTTAGAGTATGAGGGTCTTGATAATATCGAATGTAATCCAGTAGATGTTTATATATTTGGGGCCAGTGACAATGAAAAAGAATATATAATGAAGTTAGCTAATGATTTGCGCGGCAACGGTTTTAAAATTGATGTCGATTATGAAAGTAAGAGTTTTAAGAACAATTTTAAACGGGCTGATAAGTTAAATTCAAAATTTGTAATTATTATCGGTGAAGAAGAGGTTAAGACAAAGGTTTTAACAGTTAAGAATAATAAGACAAAAGAAGAATATAAGGTAAGTATAGACGAATTAGTTAAATTTTTAAATGAAAAATTAGGTGATTTTGATGAAGATTAATAATACAAGTTTAAGCAAAAAAGATGAAGGTAAAAGAGTAACTTTATATGGATGGGTTAATAAAAAAAGAGATTTGGGTGGTCTTATTTTTATCGATTTAAGAGATAGAAGTGGGATTATTCAGTTAGTAATTCATCCGGATAGTGATTTTTATGATTGTGCTTCTAGTTTAAAAAGCGAATCAGTTATTAAGGTTTGTGGGGTTGTCAGTTTAAGAGAAACTCCAAATAAAAATTTAGTTACTGGAGAGATCGAGGTTAATGTAGAGTCATTAGAAGTTTTAAATGAAGCGGCTGATTTACCTTTCGATTTAAATAATGTAACAGCTTTAGAAGATACAAGACTTAAATATAGATATTTAGATTTGCGCAGAGAGGAACTTAAAAATAATATTGTTACAAGACATAAAATTGTTCAAAGTGCGAGAGAGTATTTAAATTCTTTAGATTTTTTAGAAATCGAGACGCCGATTTTGTGCAAATCAACACCTGAGGGAGCGAGAGATTATTTGGTTCCATCGAGAGTTAATAAGGGTAAGTTTTATGCACTACCTCAGTCACCACAACTTTTGAAACAACTTTTAATGGCTTCAGGAATGGAGAGATATTATCAAATAGCTAGATGTTTTAGGGATGAGGATTTACGAGCTGATAGACAACCGGAATTTACGCAAATAGATATGGAAATGAGTTTTGTTTCTGAGGATGATGTAATGGAAGTTACAGAAGGTCTTTTAAAGAAAGTATTTAAAGATGTAAAGGGCCTTGATATAAAGACACCATTTGATAGAATGACTTATACAAAAGCTATGGATTTATATGGTAGTGATAAGCCCGATACGAGATTTGAAATGCTTATTTCGGATATTTCAGATTTATTCAAAAATACGGATTTTAAAGTATTTAAGGATGTTTTAGATAACAAAGGCATTATCAATGCGATTGTCGTTAAGGGTGGTGCTTCTAAGTATTCAAGAAAAGATATCGATAAACTGCAAGAGTTTGTGAAGGCTTATGGAGCTAAGGCTTTGGCTTTTCTTAAGTATAACGACGAGCTTATTGGTAGCATTGTTAAATTTACGCCTTTAGAGATTATAGACAGGCTTAATTTAGAGAATGACGATTTAGTTTTAGTTATCGGTGATAAACCAAAAGTTGTTAAAACGGCTTTGGGTGCTTTAAGAGTTAAGATAGCCAAAGATATGAATTTAATCGATGAGAACAAATTTAATTTCTTATGGGTTACTGATTTCCCAATGTTTGAATATAGTGAAGAAGAAGGAAGATATTTAGCTTGTCATCATCCGTTTACTTTACCAAAGGATGTAGATGGCTTAGATGATAGGGAAAATGCGAAGGCAAGAGCTTATGATATTGTTTTAAACGGATATGAAGCTGGTGGTGGAAGTCTTAGAATTCACGATCCAAAAGTTCAAGAGAAAGTTTTGGAAGAGCTTGGATTTACAAAGGAAGAGGCAAATGAACGATTTGGATTTTTAATTAATGCGTTACATTATGGAACACCACCGCACGGAGGACTAGCTATTGGACTTGAGAGACTTTGTATGATTATATGTGGAACTGATAATATTAGAGATGTTATCGCTTTTCCAAAGACGGCTAGTGCGTCAGATTTAATGATGGAGGCACCAGATTTTGTCGATGAGTCACAGCTCGAGGAACTTTCTATTCAAACGAAATAAGGTGATAAAATGAACAGTAGGGCAAAGGATGTTTTTGCGAAGGTTTATAAGAATTGTCCACAGGATGAGAATGCGCTATATGGAATCATAATGAGTGTTTTAAATAATGAAAATTTATATAATTTAAGTGATGATGAGAAGGAAAAGTTAAAACTCGTTCACGAAAATGTTTTAATCGATGGTGATTTCGGTATTGGTAAGACGACAATGGTTGAAGAGGTCGCAAGAAGTTTAGATTTACCTTTTTATAAGTTTATTATTCCAAAGGTTGGCAGTGGTTTTCCGTATCAGTTGTTGATTTCGAATTTTAACGATGTATATAGAAATATTTATGTAAAAAACGGAAATCCAAAATTACATGGTGTGGTCGTGTTTGAGGAACTCGAGAAGATTCTTAATGCGGATTGTTTAAGTTATTTGGATAGTGTTATAAATATGGAAACTTTTATGATTTATGATAAAGAACTTGGCGAAAATGTCGTGCTAGATATTTCTAATATTACTTATATCGGTGAAGTTAATCGTGATAGAGCGGCTGATTATATAGATGTGTCAATCGACCCTGATAGTTATAAAGATGTTTTAGCTGATAACGAAGATTTTTCTTTAAAGGATAAAGAGATGTTAAGAAATGTTTTGATCCATCTTGATATGGATAATCAGCTTAATTTAAAGATTAATCACTTTGAAAATTCACCTTCAATGTGGCATGTGTTTCAAAAACATATCAATTTTAAGAAATTAGATGTTAGTAGTATAAAGTTGATTTTACGTGATTCAGAATTTTCAAAATATAAAGCTTTAGCTTCGATGTTTGATGGTGAGGATTATTTAAAGTTTTTAAATGATAAATTAATCGATAGATTAGCAAAAGAGCTAGAAAGTAATCCTAATCGACTTTGTTCGATTCCAGATTATTTTAACGAGTTTTTAAATAAGATGATGGAATACGGATTTATCGATGTTTTTCCTGAAAATGGAAGTAAACAAAAGAAAAAAGAAATGTAATTTTTAGTTGGGGGATTAATTATGGAGAAATTACTTGGTGTGAAAGATGCGTTTAAAGATGTATATAAAAACTGTCCACAGGACAAGCAGGCACTTATTAGATTTATTATGCAAGTTCATACGAATCAATGTATTTACAATGGGACCAGTAATAATGTTAAACACGAAAATGTCTTGTTAGATGGTGATTTTGGGATTGGCAAAACGACGATGGCTGAAGAGGTTGCTAAGGTGTTTGGGATTCCTTTTTATAAGTTTTTGTTTCCTAAAATTGGCGGAGTGATTGATTCAGGTATTTTATCGAGTGTTTTAAATGATATATTTGAAAATATGTATAATGAAAACGAGCATAATAAAAAATTAAATGGTTTAATTGTCATCGATGAACTTGAGAAAGCTTTAAATTTTGATTGTTTAAATATGCTTGATAATATTATTGGAATGAAATATTATTCTCTTTATGACTCTAATAGTGAGTTATATATAAATGTTGATATTTCCAATATAACTTTTGTGGGAGAAATAAATAGAGATAGAACTAGGGAATATGTAACGATTCCTGAAGTTAGATATGTATCTTCTTTAGAGATAGATGAATCTTGTGATGACGATGTTATATATATACATAGTGATGAGATTGAAAAAAGATTAAAAGAAGCTGATAATAAATTATGTGATAAGAGTAGTGATAGTGATTTTACTATCGAGGAGATTAAATTAGAGAAGATTCTTTTACAGAAAGCTAAAAAAGATTTGGTGGAACAGATTTCAAAGCAGTTAGTTTTTTCTAAGGTTGACGAGATTATAAATACGCAGTCAATGTGGCACATATTTAGCAATCATATCGCTTTTGAGGAGCTTAGTTTAGAGAGTATCGTTAAGATTTTAAGTGATTCAGAAATCTCAGAATATAAGAATTTATCTTCTAAACTTGAAGCGGATGATTATCTAGAATTACTAGATAGCGAAGTTGTCAAATTGGCGGCCGAGCTGATTTTGAATAATCCAAATAAACTTTACGCAATTACTGATGTTTTTTATGAAATTGCAGGTTCATTTGATAGAGATAATGTAATAAGTTTATATGATAATATGCCAAAGAAATATGTTTTGAAGAGGGATACAGATGGAAGACATTAAAGATATTTATATGAGGGTTTATAAGAGGTGTCCACAAGATGGCGAAACTTTATATAAATTTATTATGGCGATGATGAAAAATAAAAATATATCAGAACGTGGGAATTATGCCGGTGTTCATAAGGATATTTTGCTAGCGGGTAATTTTGGAATTGGCAAGACGACGATGGTAAGAGAATGTGCGAAGGAACTTAATCTACCTTTTCATGAATTTATTGCATCCACTAATGGTGGAATTGACTTAGGTTTCGATGAGAATTTTTACGATGTTATAAATGAGCTTTGGCTTGAAAATGATGATGAGTTTTTAAATGGGGTTATTTTGATTAATAATTTAGAGGAAATTTTTATTCATAATGCACAAAAGAATCTTGGTAATTATATTAAAAAACAGACTTTAGAAATTTCAGATACGATAGTTCATCTCGATAATATTATTTATGTCGGTGAATTTGATATAAGTAATTATTTAAATAAATCTAATTTTACGGCAAAATTTAGGATTGATAAATTATTTTCAAGGAAGAATAGAGATGCTTTAATAAAGAAAGAATTATGGCGTCAGTATAACAGTAGAATTTATAAGGTGTTTAATAGCCGGGATATGCGAAATATTTTTTCTAGGCAGATTATAATGCCGGATTTAGATAAAGAAGATATTAGAAGGGTTTTATTAAATTCATCTATTTCAGAATATCAAGAGTTTCTTTCTCATCTTGATATAGATGAGTTTGGGGGTTTTACGAATAAAGAGGTTATAGATTATATTGTTTCTAGTGTTAATGAAAGTCCGCTTAAATTAAATGCGATTTCACCTATATTAGAAAACTTGTATATTGATGCAAAAAAACATGTAAAAAAGCCTTGATTAGGGCTTTTTTTGGAGGTAAAAATGGAAACATATAAAGAGATAGAAAGATCAATTATAAAAAAATTTAGACCTGCTATTTGGAGTAAATTTATGAGAGCAATTAAAGATTATAATTTGATTTCTCCTGGTGATAAGATTGCAGTTTGTATAAGTGGAGGTAAGGATTCAGCTTTACTTGCTAAATGTATGGAAGAAGTTCAAAAACATGGGAATGTTAAGTTTGAACTGGAGTATATTGTTATGGATCCTGGATACACTAAAGAGATTTTGGATAAGATAAAAGAAAATTTGAAAATTTTAAATATCGATGCACATATTTTTAGAACAGAGATTTTTAAAATAGCTGATATTTCTAAAGCTAAGAGTCCTTGTTTTTTATGTGCGAGGATGAGAAGAGGACATCTTTATAATTATGCGAAGAATTTGGGGTGCAACAAGATTGCTTTGGGACATCATTACGACGATGTTTTGGCAACGATTTTACTAAATCTCACTTATAATGGTTCTTTTGGGGCAATGAGGCCAAAGCTTCATAGTGATCATTTTGTGGGAATGGAACTTATAAGACCTTTATTTTTAGTTAGAGAAGACGATATCATCGAATGGGCAAGGTATAATGATTTGACTTTTATCGGCTGTGCGTGCTCGGTTACAAGAAAATCTTCTGGTAAGAGACTTCTTATGAAAAATATGATAGAAGATTTAAAAAAATATAATCCGGATATCGAAAAGAGTTTGTTTTCGTCGATCAATAATATCAATTTAAATACGGTTTTAAGTTATAATAAAGACGGAGAAAGATACAATTTTTTGGATGATTATGATAAGTAATGTCTAATTTTGAAAATACGATAGATTTTTAGATGTATATATGTTATAATGTAATTGTCTAGAAGAGATGTTATTATGAAAAACCTTCTAAGTATAACGATTGGGAATCTAATTCGCTGGTGGTGTAGAATACTTTAATTTATTAAAGGATCCTAAAGCTGGTGATGTGATGCCCACCTGGGAGATCAGGTTTTAATTCGTTAAGGCGTCCTTCTAGACTTTTTATTTTGAAAAAAACTGTTTACTTTTTTAGTAAACGGTTTTAATTATGTAATATTTTTTCAGTGTTTTTAAAGTTTAATTTAGCTATTTTTTTAAGTTCATCTTGACCGTATTTAGAAACAATAGTTTTACCGACTTCATCAACTTTAGATCCTGCCCCTTTAGGAATGTTTAAGTTATATTTTTTAGATAATTTTTCCATTTCTTTTAAGAAGATATATCTGCTTATAACTGCTCCGCAGGCAACAGAGAGACACTGGTCTTCGGCTTTGGTAATAAATGTTAAATCTCTTTGAACATTTGGGATGTTTTTTAAATAATTATAATAGACGTATTTTTCGGCAAACTGATCGATTACGATATAATCATAATTTGGATATTTTTTAGCCATTTCAGTTAAAACTTTATTGTGAAGGATGGCTTTCATGGCGTTCATATTGACATTTCCATATTTCTCATTATATTCTTCGTTTGTAAGCATCATCGTATAATAGGGGATGTGTTTAATGATTTGGGGAACGGTTTTAAGAATGTGTTCATCGGTCATTTTTTTAGAGTCTCTGATACCTAGGGTTTCTAAAAAGTTTATATCATCTTTAGTTACGTAGGCAGCAGTTACGACGATTGGTCCAAAGTAATCACCGGTTCCAACTTCATCTGATCCGATGGTATTTGCATTATATATTTTAGGGTTTATTTTTTTATTTTCATTTTTCTTTTCGCCAGCTACTTTCATATCTACTTTTTTATTCGGATTTAGATGTTTTTCCATTTCCTTCCACATGTTTGCGTCGATATCGGCACTTATACCTTGAAAGACAGCTTTGCCCGAGTTATAAAGGGTAACGACGGTATCCGCTTCGTCTGCTTGAAAGACGGCGTAAGGCGGAGTTTTAAGTCTTTTTTTATCTTCAAAATATTCGGCCATTTTGTTCATGGTGTTTTCGCTTACTTTGAGGGTAATTGTTTTTTGTTTTTCTTTATACATTTTGATCACCTGTAAATCATTTTAGCATAAATATTTGGGTTTCTCAATAAGGGGTTTATTTTTAATTTTTTTTGTAATATAATTATTTTAGGAGGACAAATAATGAATATAGTTGATATTTTAATAATTGTATTTATCCTTTTAGGGGCATTTATCGGTTTTAGAGATGGTTTTACTAAGGCTTTGGTAAATGCGGTTGGCGTTATTATCGTAACGGTAATTGCTTATGTACTAAAAAATCCGGTAAGTGAGATTTTGATGAGTTTTATGCCATTCTTTAATTTCGGTGGGATTACATCTTTAAATATCGTTTTATATGAAGTGATCGCTTTTTTATTGGTATTTAGTGTGCTGATGATTATTTTGAAGATAGTGGCAGTGACTACGGGTATTTTTGAGACTTTTTTGAAGTTTACAATTGTTTTGGGCATTCCGTCAAAGATACTTGGAGCGGTTGTCGGGGCGATTAAGAATTATATTTTAGTATTTTTCGCTTTATATGTTTTATCTCTTCCAACTTTTTCATCTTGGAAGTTTATAAATGAATCAAGTTACCGCGAACCAATATTATCAAAGACACCACTTTTATCAGTGGTAGCTTCACAGACGGTTTCAATGTTTGACGATTTTGCTTCACTTAAAGATAAGTATGAAAATAGTGATAATACAAATGAATTTAATTTAGAGACAATCGATATTTTCCTTAAATACAAGGTAGTAACGCCTAAGACGGTTAATAGTTTGATCGACAATGGAAAATTAGATATCGATGGGATTGAAAATGTTTTGAATAAATACAAGGAGGAATAGGTTATGGGAATTGTAAAAGGAAATCAAGATAATTTTGAAGAATTAACTAGTAAAGGAACAGTTTTGGTTGATTTTTTTGCGACATGGTGTGGTCCGTGCAAGATGCTGGCGCCAGAACTCGAGAGTGTTTCACAAAAGATTACAGTTGTCGAAATAGATGTCGATGAGAATTTGGAGTTAAGCAGACGTTTTGGCGTAATGAGCGTACCAACACTTATTTTGTTTAAAGACGGCAAAGAAGTCAACGTAAATGTTGGATATATGCCAGCTGATGAAATTATCAAATGGATTAACCAATAGTGGTTAACTTTTTTATTATTTCAGGAAAAATATGAAATAACTAATAATATTTGACGTAAGAAAGGCATTTATATACGGTTTATTCATATGGTGCGGCTTGTAGTATACTTGAGCTTCAGTATATCTTTAAGTGGAAGTGGGAAACAGTTTGATCCATACACGATAAATTGAAAGATATAATAAAAGCCATGCTTTTGGAGTATGGTTTTTAATTATGTTTTAATGTTTTTACCTTTGGTGTTATTTCAATTGTGATTTGTTTTTCTAAGTCTAATTGATGATATTCGATCCCACAACTATCGAACAATCTTCTTGAAGCAATATTGTTTTCAGAATCTTTGTATTTATTTGATAAATATACTACTTCTTTTATTCCCGATTGAATAATTATTTTCGCACATTCATTACACGGAAATAGGTCGACGTAAATTCTGGCATTTTCAAAGTCTTTTCTAGTTCCACGATAGTTTAAAACAGCATTCATTTCAGCATGACATACATATGGGTATTTGGTTTCTAAGTTTTCTCCTTGGCGATTCCATGGAAAGTTATCGTCATCGAATCCGTTTGGGGCACCATTATATCCGACTGATAATATACGGTTATCGGCACTGACAATACAAGCTCCTACTTGAGTTGATGGGTCTTTACTGCGCATGGCAGTTAATTTGGCAAGGGCGATGAAATATTCATCCCATGTTAAGTAATTTAATCTTTTAGTCATATATTGTTCCTTTCTTTTTTTGTTTTCCTTTTTCAGGTGTTTTATTTTCTTGAATTTCTTCTTTATTTACTATTAAAATTTGATTAGAGTTTTCTTTTTGAAGTTTATATTTTGGCTTTTTTGGCGTGGTTTTGCTTTTTTCTATTTTGTTTTCTTTTGTATTTGATTTTTCTTGATTTTTTTCATTTGAATTTTCAAAATTTGGTTCTTCTAGTTTTTCTTTTTTGCGCTGGGATTTTGCTTTGGCTTCGCCGTGATATTGTTTGATATTTATTATTTCAAGAGGAATTGTTACTAAACTTAAGCCAAGGCTTGTAGTATTTATGAGTTCTGGACTTATACCAAGAAAACTTGTATTCCCCATTGAATGACCTAGATAGCCGAGAATTAAGGCGGCAGAGAGTGGCCATATTTTTATTTTACCGATGAGGTTACTTTTGGGACTGTCTCCTTCTTCAAATGATTTGGCATTTATTAGAGAGATTGTTCCTTCGAGAAGACCGTTTACGGTAAAGATAGGGGATATGGCAATGATTCCAACGATTAGACTTAGTGAAAATATTTTATCTGATATAGCATCTAAAACCGCACCTTCTTTGGTTTCTTCTTTGGCTATATATCTAGCTGCTTTGCCATCTAAAAAGTCCGATATAGCAAGTGTGCTTAAGAGAGTGACGAGGGCAGCTGGGGAGGCTCCAGAGTAGGCCATTATCGGCATAGCTACCCCACCGATTGCTCTTGTAAAACTTAGCCAGTTCGGAATTAGTGAGAGTTTATTTTTGGGGTTTATTAATGATTTAAAAATTAGTTTTGTATATTCTTTTATCTTTCCCATAGTTATCACCTTTTTTCTAAATACTTTAGCACATTTTCTCTTATAAGTAAATATAAAACTTGCTTTAGGTAGGTAATTATCTATGGCAATAGTTTGGAATAATGG
>ERZ1643249.3372-NODE-3372-length-14121-cov-9.680791_pt1 | contig 14121 bp, 7 predicted proteins | sample MGYA00579263_ERZ1643249 | MGnify/ENA primary metagenome ERZ1643249 (study PRJEB29033, sample SAMEA4952264) | chicken gut metagenome | biome: Broiler Chicken; feature: Gastrointestinal Tract; material: Caecum | place: Ireland | collected 2018 | study: Broiler...
GATCTACGGCGCGGACAAGGCCCAGACCGGTACCTTGAAGGTGGCGGGCAAAGAGGCCAAGATCAACCAGCCCATTGATGCCATGCAGATGGGCATGGGCTTGCTGCCCGACGACCGCAAGGCTGAGGGTATCATCGGCGACCTGTCTGTGCGTGAGAACATCATCTTGGCCCTTCAGGCCAAGCGTGGTATGTTCCACCTGATTCCCCGGGCACAGCAGGACAAAATGGCCGACCACTACATCAAGATGCTCCAGATTAAGACCGCCTCTCGGGAGACTCCCATCAAGCAGCTGTCCGGCGGCAACCAGCAGAAGGTGATTTTGGGCCGCTGGCTGGCCACCGACCCGGATTTCCTCATTCTGGACGAGCCCACCCGTGGTATCGACGTGGGCACCAAGACCGAGATTCAAAAGCTCATCATCCACCTGGCCCAAGAGGGCAAGAGCATTATGTTTATCTCCTCTGAGATCGAAGAGATGCTGCGTACCTGTAACCGCATGGCGGTGCTCCGTGACGGTGCCAAGGTGGGCGAGCTGGAGGGCGAACTGACCCAGGAGCGGGTTATGAGTGCCATTGCAGGAGGTTTTGACGAATGACAACTCTCAAGAAATTTTCCCGCCAGCAGCTGTTCCTTCCAATCGTGTGCGTGCTGCTGGTGCTGGCCGTAAACATCGTGTACGATGTGGCAAACGGCGATGTATTTTATAACTTTTTCAAGATTTCCATGACCAACGGCATTTTCCAGGGCCGTCTGGTAAACATCCTCAACCGTGGCAGTGAGGTTGCCATTCTGGCCATCGGTATGACGTTGGTGGTCTCCGCCTCCGCCGGTACGGATATTTCCGTGGGCTCGGTGATGAGCCTGTGCGCCTCCTTCTGCTGTATGCTCATTGCCGGATTCGGCGTTTCCTCTGTGGATTCCGTCACCCCCGCCTCTCTGGCTCTGGGCTTTGCCGGTGCCCTCCTGATGGGCTGCCTGTGCGGTGCCTTCAACGGCGCTCTGGTGTCCTACTTGGGCATTCAGCCCATGGTGGCCACGCTGATTCTCTGGTCGGCGGCCCGTGCCATCGGCCTGCTGCTGTGCAACAACCTGATTGTGTATGTGCGTGTGCCTGAGTACGGCGTGCTGGGTGGCTACCTGTTCGGCATTCCCACCCCCCTCATCGTGGTGATCGTATGCGTGCTCATTACCACCCTGCTGCTGAAGTACACGGCCCTGGGTCTGTACATCCAGTCGGTGGGTATCAACAAGCGGGCCAGCCGCATCGCCGGCCTGAACTCCAAGCGCATCATCTTCCTGTGCTACCTGGTGTGCGGCCTGTGCGCTGCCATCGCTGGCCTGGTGGCTTCCTCCCGAATCACCAGTGCAGACTCCAACAACATCGGCTTGAACATGGAGCTGGACGCCATCCTGGCCGTGGCTCTGGGCGGCAACGCCCTGAGCGGCGGTAAGTTTAACCTGGCTGGCTCCATCATCGGTGCCTATACCATTCAGGCCATTACCACCACGATGTACAACCTGGGCGTGTCCACCGAGGTCACCCCTGTGTTCAAAGCTGTTGTGGTAATTATTATCGTGGCCATCCAGGCACCCCCTGTGAAGGCCTGGTTCAACAAGCGCAGTGCCGCTAAGGCCGCTGCCAAGAAGGAGGTGGCCAAGGTATGAGCAAGAAACCTGCCAATGCCTTGAAAAGCGTCAAAGAGATGAACAGCAACACCATGTTGCTGATGATCACCATTATTTTGTTCTTTGTGCTCTATGCTGGCGGCTGCGTGGCCTATGCCAGCAGAGGATTCCTCACCGTTCAGACCTTCCTCAACGTGCTGCGCAGCAGCGCCGGCCTGATCTGTGTGGCCAGCGGCATGACCTGCGTCATGCTCACCGGCGGCATTGACATCTCGGTGGGCTCTCTGGTGGCTCTGGACTGTATGATTCTGGCCTATGGCATGACCGAGATGAACATGAGCGCTCCTGTGGCTGTGATTCTGGTGCTGGTGCTGGGCCTGGTCTTTGGCCTGGTGCAGGGCTTCTTCATCGGATACCTGCAGATTCAGCCCTTCATCGTCACCATGGCTGGTATGTTCTTCGCCCGCGGCATGGTGGCTGTCATCTCCACTGCCCAGCTGTCCATCACCAGCGGTGCCTTCTATGATCTGGCTACCTTCCGCATCTACCTGCCCTTCGGCGGCACCATCAACCGGGCTGGAAAGATGATTATGCCCTACTTCGGCGTGGGTGTTATCATCGCTGTGGTGGTGCTGATCCTGGTGTTCCTGATGCTGCGTTACACCAAGTTTGGCCGCTCCCTGTACGCGGTAGGCGGCAATGAGCAGTCCGCTGCCATGATGGGTCTGAACGTGAAGCGGACCAAGATGATGGCCTATGTGCTCTGCTCTCTGCTGTGCTCCATCGGCGGCATTTGCTACTTCCTCAATACCACCAGCGCCAGCGTCAACCAGGCCACCGGCTTGGAGATGGACGCCATCGCCTCCGCGGTTATCGGTGGTACGCTGCTGACCGGTGGTGTTGGTAACGTCATCGGCACCCTGTTCGGCGTGCTCATCAACGGTACCATCGCCAGCATCGTGCAGTTCAACGGTAAGCTGGCCAGCTCCTGGCCCAACATTCTCACCGCTGCCTTGCTGTGCTTCTTCATCGTGCTGCAGAGTGTGTTTGCCCTGCTGAAAAACCGCAAGAAATAAGTTTGAAATTTCTCACAGGAGGGTTGCTCCATGGATATGAAAGAATTTCTCGCAAATGGTCAGGCCTGTCTGGGCATCGAGCTGGGCTCCACCCGCATCAAGGCGGTGCTCATCGGCCCTGACCACGCCCCCATCGCCTCCGGCGACCACAGCTGGGAGAACCGCTATGAGGGCGGCTACTGGACCTACTCCCTGGAGGACGTGTGGACCGGGCTGCAAGACGCCTACGCCCACCTGTCCGCCGATGTGGAAGCCCGCTACGGGGTGAAGCTGACCCGTGTGGCCTCCATGGGCTTCTCCGCCATGATGCACGGCTACCTGCCCTTCGGCCATGAGGGCCAGCTGCTGGCCCCCTTCCGCACCTGGCGCAACACCACCACCGGACAGGCCGCTGAGATTCTCAGCGAGCGGTTCAACTTCAACATTCCCCAGCGCTGGTCCATTGCCCACCTGTACCAGGCCATCCTCAACGGCGAGGACCACGTGCCCGACGTGGCCTTTATCACCACGCTGGCGGGCTACGTGCACTGGAAGCTCACCGGGGAGAATGTCCTGGGTGTGGGCGACGCCAGCGGCGTGTTCCCCATTGACTCCAACACCTGCGACTACGACCAGGCCATGGTGGACAGCTTTGACGCCCTGGTGGCCGACAAGGGCTTCCCCTGGAAGCTCCGGGACATCCTGCCCCGGGTGGCGGTGGCGGGCGAAAACGCCGGAACCCTCACCGCCGAGGGCGCCAAGCTGCTGGACCCCACCGGGACCTTGCAGCCCGGCGCCATCCTCTGCCCCCCCGAGGGGGACGCTGGCACCGGCATGGCCGCCACCAACGCCGTGGCCAAGCGCACCGGCAACGTGTCGGCGGGTACCTCGGTGTTCTCCATGATCGTGCTGGAGAAGCCCCTGAGCCGCCGCTACGAGGAGATCGACATGGTCACCACCCCCGACGGGGCTCCCGTGGCCATGGTCCACTGCAACAACTGCACCAATGAGATCAACGCCTGGGCGGAGGTCTTCTCCGGCCTGCTCACCGCCCTGGGCCATGAGGTGGACAAAAACGCCCTGTACACCGCCATGTTTACCTCCGCCCTGGAGGGCAAGGCGGACGGGGACGGGCTCCTGCTCTATAACTACCTGTCCGGCGAGCCGGTCACCGGCCTCAGCGACGGCCGGCCCCTGCTGGTGCGTGGCCCCGAGGCGCACCTGAACTTTGCAAACTTCATGCGCACCCAGCTCTATTCCGCCCTGGCCACCTTGAAGGTGGGCCTGGACATTCTGGGTGAGGAGCATGTGGCGGTGGACCGCCTCATGGGCCACGGCGGCTTCTTCAAGACCCCCGTGGTGGGCCAGCGCATTCTGGCTGCCGCCGCCAACAGCCCCGTAGCCACCATGGAGACCGCCGGAGAGGGCGGACCCTGGGGCATGGCCCTGCTGGCCGCCTATGCGGTCCATAAGGCCGACGGCCAGTCCCTCCAGGACTACCTGAACACCCAGGTCTTTGGCGACCAGAAGGTGTCTGTGGTGGAGCCTCAGGCCGAGGACGTGGAGGGCTTCACCAACTTTATGGTGCACTATAAGGCGGGCCTGGCTGTGGAGCGGGCCGCCGTGGAACACGTATAAATAAAAACTTGACATAACGGAGGTTATGAACATGAGCAACAAAGAATTTTGGTTTGTCGTGGGCAGCCAGTTCCTGTATGGCCCCGAAGTGCTGGAGATCGTGGATCGCCGTGCCGCCGAGATGGTGGACACCCTCAACGCCACCGGGAACCTGCCCTGCAAGCTGGTATACAAGGTCACGGCCAAGACCAACAAGGAGATCGCCGATGTGGTGAAGGCCGCCAACTATGACGACAACTGCTGCGGTATCGTCACCTGGTGCCACACCTTCTCCCCCTCCAAGATGTGGATCAACGGCTTTGTCAACCTGCAAAAGCCCTACTGCCACCTGGCCACCCAGTACAACCTGGAGATCCCCAACGAGGAGATCGACATGGACTTCATGAACCTCAACCAGGCTGCCCACGGCGACCGGGAGCACGGCTTCATCGCCGCCCGCCTGCGTATGCCCCGCAAGGTCATCGCCGGCTACTGGAAGGACGAAGAGGTCCAGAAGCGTCTGGGCTGCTGGATGCGCACCTGCCTGGGTGTGGACTTCTCCCGCAACCTGAAGGTCATGCGCTTTGGCGACAACATGCGGGAAGTGGCCGTCACTGAGGGCGACAAGGTGGAAGTGCAGGCCAAGCTGGGCTGGCAGGTGAACACCTGGGCCGTGGGCGATCTGGTGGAAGTGATGAACCAGGTCACCGATGCCGAGATCGACGAGCTGATGGAGGTCTATAAGGCCAACTATGATATCGCCACCGACAACGTGGAGGCCATTCGCTACCAGGCTCGGGAAGAGATCGCCATGAAGAAGATGATGGACGCAGAAGGGTGCAAGGCCTTCTCCAACACCTTCCAGGATCTCTACGGCATGGAGCAGCTGCCCGGTCTGGCCAGTCAGCACCTGATGGCTCAGGGCTACGGCTACGGCGGCGAGGGCGACTGGAAGGTGTCCGCCATGACCGCCATCATGAAGGTCATGGGTGAGAACGGCAACGGCGCTTCCGGCTTCATGGAGGACTACACCTACCACCTGGTGCCTGGCCACCAGTACTCCCTGGGCGCCCACATGCTGGAGGTGTGCCCCTCTCTGGCCTCTGCCCGGCCCCGCATTGAGACCCACCACCTGGGCATCGGCATGAACCGCAAGGACCCCGCCCGCCTGGTGTTCGAGGGCAAGGAAGGGGACGGCATTGTGGTCTCCCTCATCGATATGGGCGGACGCCTGCGCCTGATCTGCCAGGACATCCACTGCGTCAAGCCCATCATGGAGATGCCCAACCTGCCCGTGGCCCGTGTCATGTGGACCGCTGAGCCCTCCCTCACCACCGGTGTGGAGTGCTGGATCACCGCTGGCGGCGCCCACCACACCGTCCTCAGCTACGACGTCACCGCCGAGCAGATGAAGGACTGGGCCAACATCATGGGCATCGAGTTTGTCCACATCAGCAAGGACACCACCGTGGAAGGCCTGGAGAAGGAGCTGTTCTGGAACGACCTGGCCTGGAAGCTGAAGTAATCAGCCATACGCAATCATACATATTATTCCTTCCTCCCTCAAACCTGTGCCCCAGGGGTGTGCGTGGCACGCCCCTGGGGCCAATCCGGCAAAGAAGTCCACGGACTTCTTTACCAAAAGGATTGCATGACGGATGGGACTCGATTTCTTGCGAAAAAGTCGCCCCATCCGCCATGAGATGTGTCATTTCCCATGCGCATGTCCTGGGAAATGACGGGATTTCGATGAATTCCGTCGCCAGCGGGCGACGGAACTCTGCGAGGCTTTTTGATAAGAATTGCGTGAATTTGTCTATGCCCCAAGGGTGTGTCTGGCATACCTCTGGGGTTTTCTGATATGAAAAGGAGTTTGAAACTATGACCGCAGCTGAAAAAAAGCAACTGGCGGTGACCGCCTGCAAGGTGCGTATGGGTGTCATCGAGGGCATCCACGCCGCCAAGGCCGGACATCCCGGCGGCTCTCTGTCCGCCGCCGACCTGTTTACCTACCTCTACTTTAAAGAGATGCGCATCGACCCCGCCAATCCCCGCTGGGAGGACCGGGACCGCTTTGTCCTCTCCAAGGGCCACACCGCCCCCGGCCTCTACGCCGCTCTGGCCAACCGTGGCTACTTCCCCGTGTCTGATTTGCTCACCCTGCGCCAGATTGGCAGCCACCTCCAGGGCCACCCCAACATGAACCTGACTCCCGGTATTGATATGTCCACCGGGTCCCTGGGCCAGGGCCTGTCCGCCGCCGCTGGCATGGCCAAGGGCGCCAAGTTCCTGGGCAAGGACATCAACGTCTACTCCCTGCTGGGCGACGGCGAGCTGGCCGAGGGCCAGATTTGGGAGGCCACCATGTTTGCCGCCCACTACAAGCTGGACAACCTGTGCATCATCGTGGACATCAACGGCCTGCAAATTGACGGCCGCACCTGCGACGTGATGAACACCGAGCCTGTGGATGCCAAGTTCGCCGCCTTCGGCTGTGACGTGGTGAAGATCAATGGCCACGACTTCCAGGAGCTGGAGGACGCCTTCGCCAAGTTCCACGCCAACCACGGCACCGGAAAGCCCACCGCCATCCTCATGGCCACCACCAAGGGCAAGGGCGTGTCCTATATGGAAAATCAGGCCGGGTGGCACGGCAAGGCCCCCAACGACCAGGAGTATGAGCAGGCCATGGGCGAGTTGAAGGCCCAGCTGGCAGAAGTGGAGGGGATGTAACATGGCAGACGTGAAGAAAATCGCAACCCGTGAGAGCTACGGCAACGCCCTGAAGGAGCTGGGCGAGGCCCACGCCGATCTGGTGGTGCTGGACGCCGACCTGGCCGGAGCCACCAAGACCGCGATCTTCAAGAAGGCGTTCCCCGAGCGCCACTTCGACTGCGGCATCGCCGAGGCCAACATGGTCAACGTGGCCGCCGGTCTGTCCACCATGGGCCTGGTGCCCTTTGCCGCCACCTTTGCCATGTTCGCCGCCGGGCGGGCCTATGAGCAGGTGCGCAACACCATCGGCTACCCCCACCTGAACGTGAAGATCGGCGCCACCCACGGCGGTATCTCCGTGGGCGAGGACGGCGCTTCCCACCAGTGCTGTGAGGATTTCGCCCTCATGCGCACCATCCCCGGCATGACCGTCATGTCTCCCGCCGATGACGTGGAGGCCCGCAAGATGGTGAAAGCCGCCTACGAGATGGAAGGCCCCGTGTACATGCGCTTTGGCCGTGCCGCCGTCCCTGTCATCCACGACGAGGACTATGAGTTCCAGATTGGCAAGGGCGAGGTGCTCACCGATGGCACCGACGTGGCCATCATCGCCAACGGCCTGCTGGTGGCCGAGGCTCTCCAGGCCGCTGAGACCCTGGCCCAGGCCGGTATCTCCGCCCGGGTCATCAACATGGCCACCATCAAGCCTCTGGACGAGGAACTGGTGCTGAAAGCTGCCCGTGAGTGCGGCAAAATCATCACCTGTGAGGAGCACAATGTGCTGGGCGGCCTGGGCGAGGCCGTGTGCGGCGTGCTGGCCGAGCAGTGCCCCACCCCTGTGCGCCGCATCGGCGTCAACGACGAGTTCGGCCACTCCGGCCCCGCCGGAGCCCTCCTCAAGCAGTTCGGCCTGTGCGCCGACCACATTGTGGAGGTGGCCCGGGACTTCGTGGGTAAGTAAAAAATTGCTGCTGCTATGTTCTCCCCTGCCTGCGGGCAGGGGAGATTTTTTGTTTTTCTCTCCTATGCCAAAATAGTTTTTAGTAAAAATATGCCTGACAAAAATCTGGAATTGGAAACATTTCCAATTGAATTTCAGTGATTTTTCAGAGTTTTGAAGAAAACATACCACTTTGTACAATTTTACATGGATGCGAAATGGAATCTCTTGTGTTTTCGCATAAAGCATGTTACACTTATCCTGCGTATTTGTGCTGAGGGGTGTTTTGCGCCCTTCGGCACGCCGGACCGGATTTTTACCGGGAATGAAAAGAAGGAGGAATATCATGTTCCAAAAGAAACGGCTGCTGGCAGGCGCTTTGGCCCTGGTGATGGGCGCGAACCTGGTAACAGTTGGCGCATTCGCCCGTGGCGAGAGTCGCTCCACCAGCACACAGACTTCCTCTCCTGAGGAGACCGTCTACGTCAACAGCTATGGCGGGGACAGCCGCACTGTGGACTTCAACGACCACTGGCGGTTCAATCTGGGCAGCGGCGACGCAGACCCCAACTACAACGACTCCGCTTGGCGGGACGTGGATCTGCCCCACGACTACAGCATCGAGCAGGAGTACAGCAAGAGCGGCGAGGCCGAGAGCGGCTACTTGCTGGGCGGCACCGGCTGGTACCGCAAGACCTTCTCCATCACCCCTGAGTGGAAGAACAAGGTCGTATCTGTCAACTTCGGCGGCGTGTACATGAACGCCACCGTGTACCTCAATGGCCATGAGCTGGGCTTCCACCCCTATGGCTATACCTCTTTTGCCTTCGAGCTGCCCCAGGAGTACCTGAACTATGAGGGCGACAACGTGCTGGCCGTGAAGGTGGAGCACCAGACTCCCTCCAGCCGTTGGTATTCCGGCAGCGGTATCTACCGCTCCGTGCACCTGACCGTCACCGATCCCGTGCACGTGGACCGCAACGGTACTTACATCACCACTCCCAATCTGGCTGAGTCCGAGGGTGCCGACGGCACCGTGAATGTGGTCACCACCGTGGCCAACCAGAGCGGTGAGGCCGCCAACGTGGTGGTGCGTCAGAGCATCTACGAGCTGGGCGGCGAGCAGTCCGTGGCTTCTGTCACCGGCGAGACCGTCACCGTGGACGCCAACTCCACCAAGGACGTGACCCTCACCACCAAGGTGGACAGCCCCAAGCTGTGGGACACTGACAACCCCAACCTGTACACCGCCGTCACTGAGGTGCTGGTGGACGACCAGGTGGTGGACACCTATACCACCGAGTTCGGCTTCCGCTGGACCGAGTTCAACAACACCACTGGTTTTGAGCTCAACGGTGTGCCCACCCGTCTCAAGGGCGTGTGCATGCACCACGACCAGGGCGCTCTGGGCTCCGAGGCCTGGTACCGCGCCATCGAGCGCCAGGTGGAGATCCTCAAGGATATGGGCTGCAACGCCATCCGCGTCACCCATAACCCCGCCGCCGACGAGCTGGTGGAGATCGCTAACCGTCATGGCATGATGCTCATCGACGAGGCCTTCGACACCTGGACTCTGCCCAAGAACGGCAACACCCAGGACTACTCCAAGTGGTTCAACGCAACCATCGCCGAGGGCAACAACATCCTGGGCGGCGAGACCGGCATGACCTGGGCCGAGTTTGACATCAAGGCCATGGCCAACCAGGACAAGAACTCCCCCGCTGTCATCATGTACTCTCTGGGCAACGAGATCTTCGAGGGCGTGTCCTATGCTGGCTACAGCAACTATCCCACCATCGCCCAGAACCTCATTGACTGGATCAAAGAGGTTGACACCACCCGTCCTCCCACGTTTGGCGACAACAAGCTCAAGGAGAACTGGGACATCGCCAACAAGGTGGCCGCTGTGGTGGCCGAGAATGGCGGCATCATCGGCTACAACTACTCCACCGCTGCCCACCTGCAGACTGGTGTGAGCAAGGGCTGGAAGGTGTACCACTCCGAGACTGCCTCCGCCGTCAACAGCCGTGGCGTGTACGACCGCAAGGGCAACCGTGTGGACGTGGGCGGCGACCGTCTGCTGACTTCCTACGACAAGAGCACCGTGGGTTGGGGCGCTGTTGCTGCCGACGCCTGGTGGCGTGTGCTCCAGCTGGACGCCTCCATGGGCGAGTTTGTGTGGACTGGCTTTGACTACATCGGCGAGCCCACCCCCTGGAACGGCACTGGCACTGGCGCTGTGGGCGGCTGGCCTTCTCCCAAGTCCTCTTACTTCGGCATCATCGACACCAACGGCCTGCCCAAGGACAGCTACTATCTGTATCAGAGCATGTGGAACGAGGACGTGACCACCCTCCATGTGCTGCCCACCTGGGACGAGGACGATGTGTCCAAGGACAGCAACAACAAGGTGGAAGTGGTTGTGTACTCCGACGCTCCCGTGGTGAAGGTCTACCTCAACGGTGAGGAAGTGGGCACTGCCACCTCCACCGTGACCACCACCGACGCTGGTTACACCTACCGCACCTTTACCAAGGGTACTGACGCTTACACCCAGAAGTCTGGCTATGAGAGCCTGTATGCCACCTTCATGGTGCCCTATGCCGCTGGTACTCTGGAAGTCAAGGCCTTTGACGAAAACGGCGACCAGATCACCGAGACCGAGGGCCGCAGCGTGGTCAAGAGCACCTCCGGCGCCTCTCAGCTCACCCTCTCCGCTGACCGTGATTCCATCGTGGCCGACGGCGACGACCTGAGCTACATCACCATCGATGTTAAGGATGCCGACGGCAACCTGGTCAACACCAACGACGTGAACGTCCAGCTCTCCATCGAGGGCGAGGGCACCATCGTGGGCGTGGACAACGGCCGTCAGATCGACCACACCTCTTATCAGAGCCTGTCCCGCAACGCTGCCGCTGGCCAGCTGGTGGCCATCGTGCAGTCCACCGACAAGGCCGGTGAGTTTACCGTCACCGCCAAGGCCAACGGCGTGAAGGCTGGCTCCGTCACCGTCACCACCACTCCTGTGAAGGACGAGGGCGGCAACAACCCCGTCATCAGCTATGACATCTCCCGCTATCACTATGTGAAGGTGGGCAACGCCCCTGTTCTGCCCGACACCGTGGAGGTTACCTACAAGGACGGCTCCACCAAGGAGCTGGGCGTGACCTGGAACGCCTACAACGAGGACCTCATCCAGGAGGTTGGCGCCTTCACCATCAGTGGCGTCATCGATGAGGTGAACGTCACCACCACCGTCAACATCAACATGCTGGACCAGGTGGCTGCTCTGCTCAACTACTCCGCCGCCGTGCGCAAGGATGGACAGGTCACTCTGCCCGCGTCCCGTCCCGCCGTGCTGGCCAATGGCGACATCCTCAACGCTGAGTTCCCCGTTGAGTGGAACATTCCCGACGACCTCACCGCCACCGTGGGCACCAAGACCGTGCAGGGCACCAGCCAGGTGTTCGGCGAGGAGATCTCTGTCACTGCCTCCATCCGTGTGGCTGAGGGCGACGTGACCATCGGCGGCAACGTGGCTTCCAACGCCGCTGAGCTGACCCAGAGCATCCCCGAGAATCTCCAGAGCGACACCCTGGAGGCCATCCGTGACGGCTCCACCGAGGTGGACCCCAACCTGGACGGCGGCCCCAACGAGAGCACCTGGAGTAACTTCGACTCCGCTCAGGCCGGCAACGAGTCCGCTTCCATCGCCTTCCGCTATGACACCGCCCAGTACCTGGGCCAGGTGGTGCTGTACTTTGCCACCGACAGCTACTCCGCCGCTCTGCCCTCCGATGTGAAGATGGAAGTCAGCGGCAACGGCATTGAGTGGACCCCCCTGGACATCACCAAGGGCGAGGAAACCAAGCCCCACACCAACGTCACCCGCATCCCCTACACCTTCGAGCCCCAGGATGCCGTGAACTTCCGCATCACCGTCACCAACAAGGAGGGCGATCCCGCTTCCGCCGCTTCCTCTTACTGTGTCAGCCTCACCGAGGTGGAGCTGAATGTGGCTCAGACCAGCTTCCCCATCAACAGCTCTGACGCCCTCACCGGCATCACCGTCAACGGCAAGGCCTGGAATGAGAGCCAGCTCAGCGCCCGCACCTATGACACCCAGGCTCTGCTGGTGGATACCCTGGAAGTGGACAACGGCAACAACGTTGCCTACACCGTCATCCCCGCCCACGACAACGTGGTGAAGATCCTCACCGAGTCTGAGGACCACGCCACCCGTGGCACCTACACCATCAACCTGGCCGTCAGCGGCTCCACCAACAACGATCCCACCGATGGCAGCCGTGACTACGACTACACCAAGACCACTGCGACTGCCGCCTCCGCTCAGGCTCAGTCCGGCAACGAGGGCCCTGTGACCTTCGCCGTGGACAACAACTCCAACACCTTCTGGCACACCAAGTGGAGCGAGTATCTGGAGAACAGCCCTGAGAAGCGCTGGATTCAGCTGGAGCTGGCTGAGGCCACCGTGCTGGACGCTCTGCGTTATCAGCCCCGTAACTCCGTGGCCAACGGTATCGTCACCGAGTACCGGGTGGAAGTGAGCATGACCGGCGAGGACGGCTCCTGGACCACCGTGGCCACCGGCACTTGGGGCCACAACACCGATTGGAAGATCGCCGTGTTCAATGAGCCCGTGGAGGCCAAGTTCGTGCGTCTGTACGGCGTGCAGACCCGCGGCGGCACTGGCGACGTGGCCAACCGCTTCATGTCCTGCGCCGAGCTGCGCGTGCGCATGGCCGAGGAGAAGCTCGACCTGTCCGACGCCACCGTCACTCTGGAGAAGGACGTGTTCGCCTACACTGGCTCCGCCATTGAGCCCATGCCCACCGTGGTTCTGGGCGACAAGACCCTGAAGTACGGCGTGGACTTCGCTGTGGACTACGCCAACAACGTGGAGCCCGGCACCGCCACCCTCACCGTGCGTGGTATCGTGGACTACTCCGGCACCGTGGAGAAGACCTTCACCATCTCCCAGGACGTGGAGCCCACTCCCGAGCCCACTGAGACTCCCGAGCCTACTCCCGAGCCCACCGTGGAGCCTACTCCCGAGCCCACCCCCGAGCCTACTCCTGAGCCCACTCCCGAGCCCACTCCCGAGCCCAGCGATGTGAACAAGGAGCTGCTGGAGAAGACCATCGCCTATGCCGAGACCCTGTCCACCGAGGGCGTCACCGATACCGCCAAGGCTGCCTTCGAGAAGGCCCTCACCGAGGCCAAGGCTGTGATGGCCGACGCCGACGCCACCCAGGAGGAGGTCAATACCGCTTGGGACAACCTGCTGGAGGGCATCTGGGGTCTGGGCCTGACTCAGGGCGACAAGACCATGCTGAACCTGGTCATCGACCGTGCCGAGGCCATGATGGACGAGGCCGACAAGTATGTGGAGACCAACTGGCAGCAGCTGGTGGACGCTCTGAAGGCTGCCCAGGACGTGGCCGCTGACGGCGACGCCATGCAGGAGGACGTGGACAAGGCCGCTGGTGACCTGCTCAACGCCATTCTGGCCCAGCGCTACAAGGCCGACAAGTCCATCCTGGAAGGCCTCATCGGCAAGGCCGAGGGCATCGACCTCACCGGTTACACCGCCGAGTCCGTGGCCACCTTCCGCACCGCTCTGGCCAACGCCAAGGCCGTGATGGCCGATGCCACCCTGTCTGAGGACGACCAGAAGACTGTGGACGCCGCTGCCGAGCAGCTGGATGCCGCCATCCGTGGCCTGACCACCGAGAGCGGCGAGACTCCCAACGCCACTCAGAAGCCTGAGGGCGAGAAGCCCGCTCCGACCGGCGACACCAACAACGTGATGGTGCCCGTGATCGTGGTGGTTGTCTGCGTGGTGGCTCTGGTGGCTGTGGTTGTGGTTGCCCGTAAGCGCAAGCACTAATTCACAACCCGCTGAGCACAAAACCTCATAGGGAACCGAACACCCCCGGACCGATTGGTCCGGGGGTGTTTTTTGTGTCTGTGGGGGTTTATTGGCACCCTTGCACGTGCCTTGTCAGAGATTTGTTCTTCGTTTATTTCTCTTTTCCAGCCCTCCGGCCTGGTGGGGACGCTTCCCGCTGGGGGTTCCTTTTGGTCGGGCAAAAGGAACCAAAACCCGCTTAGGGCGTTCCCCCCTAAGGACCTCCCTGG
>ERZ1643249.3378-NODE-3378-length-14095-cov-216.440313_pt1 | contig 14095 bp, 21 predicted proteins | sample MGYA00579263_ERZ1643249 | MGnify/ENA primary metagenome ERZ1643249 (study PRJEB29033, sample SAMEA4952264) | chicken gut metagenome | biome: Broiler Chicken; feature: Gastrointestinal Tract; material: Caecum | place: Ireland | collected 2018 | study: Broiler...
CGTTTGAGGGGCGTGTGGAGAAATCTGTGGGGGTTCAAGTCCCCCCATCGACATTTTTATTTCCATTGATATCAAAGGTTTTTAGCAATTTTTTTAAAAGTATATGTCCATCTCTTGTCCATTATTTAAAATGAATTAAATTCTAATTATATGAATTAAGAATTGATATGGCTTTTATTTTTCTATCCTCTGTGGCATGGGTATAGCGTTGCGTAGTAGCTAAACTACTATGAGCTAGTAGTTCTTTTACTACCATTAAGTCAACGCCTGAGGCTGCTAAACGGGTTCCGACGGTGTGTCTTAAGCCATGAAAGCCTATATTAGGAACTCCTGCATCATTACATATCTGATTAAACATAGATGCCAATCTATCATCACTATAAGGAGCTTTTCTTATTTTATTGATGAATATATAATCACTACCATTATCCCATAATTTCAAGAATATCTGCCTTAAAACAGAGCTGATAGGTATTTTTATTAACTTCTTACCTTTATTCTGACTCTTTGGAATTATTAATAAATTTTCATCTAAGTTAATCCAAGATTTTTGTAAAAACCTGATATTTGATTTTCTTAAACCTGTATGAAGAGCACAAATAATAATGTCTTTAAACCATTCAGGACAAATTTGTAGAAACTTTTTTTCTTCTTCTATCGTCCAGTATTTAATCTGTATATTATCCTCTGTTAATTTTTTACAGCTATTACAGGGGTTTTTATTTAATAAATCATTTTCTACAGCAAGATTAAACATTTTCTTTAAAGCGCTGATATATTTATTGACCGTTGCCGGTTGTTTTCCTGATGTTATTAAAAAATTTTTATATTTCAAAATGTCATTAGGTAGAATTTTATTTATCGGACTGGTTTTAGGAAAATACTCTTTAAAATATTTTATTTTACTTTTAACATGTTTCAAATCTTTATTATTAGCTTCTGCATAATTCCAGTAAATATTACATAAGGCATCAAAAGTAATATTTTTCTCTTCCCTAGGAATAACACCATTCTGCTGTTGAAGTAGTTTATATTTAAAAGCATTTTCTATTTTCTCAGCTTCTTTAGCCGTTGTAGCCCCATCACAAAGATAGTGATGTCTTTCACCGTTAATTTGAAATCTGCAATAATATTTTCCATTCCGTTTTGAGATAGTCATATTATCTATATAGCACCTCATGAATCGTTTTCAAGCCATTCTTTAAACTTTTCAACCTTCACAAACACTGTTCCCCCTATTTCTTTAAAACAAGAGAGAGGGATATCCCCTCTCCGTTTCCATGTTCTTATCGTACTTTCAGGTGTTTTCAGTTCCTGTGCAAGGTCTTTTATTTTCATTAAACCTAACATTAAATTGTTACCTTTCTTCATGAAATTTTTGTTACAAATAAAAGTATATTATTAATTAAGCCGGTATTGAGTGAACATTTCACACTCTCTAATCTCCATTGTATTTGAAGCAAGATAGACAGCGTTTGTTTCAACAGCCCCAAGTAAAGGGCAGATATCGCTATGTTCACACATATAGCACTTATCTTCTACATCCAGATATATATCATTTAAATGTACATCAGAATTATATTCAGCTCTCATTTTATACTCTCTTTATATATTGCGTATAACTAAAATCAGGTGATTTTTCCGTTGTCATTGCCATCATCAACCTGCACAAGGCGTGGTCTATATGGTCATCTTGAGTATCTCCGAGAATAAAGGCATATATATGAATTAAAGCATGGTTTATATGTTCTTCCTGCGGAATTAATCTCCAATTATTAGGTTTATATCTTGATGCACCATATTGTAAAACAGAAGAAATACTTTCCAGTGTATCTTTTTGAGGCTGGGTTAATTCCAAGTAAGTGATAGCTACGTCTAAATAGGTTTTATCATTATTTGTCTGCATAAATTTAGCGATATGATAAATACTTCCCCAAGCATAGATTTTATTATCACTGTCATCAGAAGTTTCTTCAAGCTCTGCTGCTTTATTTTCAGCATAATCAGCTAAAAAGCAGGGGTCTATAAGATGCATGGCAAGAGGAGCTTTTGATTGTTTTCCGCCTTTTTCATTTGTTATTATTTCAGCATCTTTCCCAACGCCTTGCAGTTTATAACCACATTCCTTTTTATCACAGTGCTCTATTTTTTCTGTTTCATAAGCTTCACAGTTCATACATTTCCCCATAATTTCACCTCTTTCTTTTTAAAATCATAATCTTCCGCTCTCAAAATTCTTGCCATTCTGGCATTTCTCAAAGCATCTTCAACAGTAAACCCACATTTTTGATAGGACTTTTTAACAAGTTCCCACATTTTTTCGCACGAGTTTTCACCCACTTTTCCAAGAATCTGTCTGGCTGTCTTATCTCCGATACCTTTACAGCCTTCATAGCCGTCTACTTTATCCCCAACAAGAGTTTGATACATAAACCACCAGTCAGCTTCTTCTTTAGATATATGTTTACTCTCATCATGACCTGAGGGAGAAGCTTTGTGGAATTTGCAGGGAATGGTTTTGAAATCTTTGTCTAAAGACCATATAACCTTATCCCCTTTAATGATTTTAGTACTTGTTGCCAAAATCCCCATTACATCATCAGCTTCAAGATTAGGACGTTCATATACCGAATATCCGGACTCTTTTAAATAATTTCTCAGAAATTCAAACAGTATAGGTTTTATTTGTTTACGATTGCATTTGTATGAAGGGTTTATTTGTTTTCTGAAATTATTTTGCCTGTCGGAAAGACAGATAACAGCTATATCTCCTTTGCAGTCTTTACATATTTTTGCTATCAGATTTTCTATATATTGAACGGCTGAATTTTTATTAGCCCATCTGATTGTTTGATATATAAATTCATTGTCTTCATCTGTTTCAATTTCAAAAGAATCCATTACTGCTTCCGCTACTTTATAGACAAGCACATCACCATCTATGATTATTGTTCTAGACACAGACATACCACTCTCTTTCAGTCCAAGTTATGCCAATTACAGGTACATTTTCAAGATGATATTTTTGTAATAATGTTTGATTGCAAGTTATATAAGATGAATAGTATTTTTCCAAAAATTTCTGAAACAAGTCACTTCTCAGATAAATAGCGTAAGGTTCAAACCCGTGTTCTTTCAGTTTATTTATTGTCACCTTTATGTCTGCCACAAGAGATTCTATTGAATCTAAACTTTCAAGTTCAGCTTGTATATCATCCAGTTCATCTTTTAACACTTCTATTTTTTCTACAATTTCCTCTATTTTCATTATTCATTCTCCGTATCTTTCATACTCTTTCAAAACATTTTCTTCATAAGAAAAAACTTCTATCCCTCTGCCTCTGGCAAAAAATAGAATTTCTCTCAAATTCTGGAGTTGAGAAGTTCTGATTTCATCATCATTATCCAGTCTGCATCCATACAGATGAATACTTTTTGCCCCTCTCATAACAGCCTCCATAACCATAATGCTCATAGTATTATTGAGATAATCACCTCCTAATAATTTTTTGGCTTTTTCAAAATCAAAATCTTTTCTTAAAAACAGCTTTTCTTTCGGGATTTTATAATTGCAGGAGATTTGAGCATGAATATCAAACCACAAATCAAAACGTGGTATTCTCTCCATATCATTATGAATATTACATCCCCATATTTGAAAAGATAAATCATCAAAAGGGGCTTTAAATTTTGAGGGCAGTTTTCCCAGTATAGCTACTTTCATATTTGATTATCCAGATACTCTTTTGCTTGTGACAAAATTATTGAGTTATCCTTAAAATAACCAAGTCCGAGATTACACTTCCTGCATAACAATCCTCTGATTTTTCCTGTTTTCTTATCATGGTCTACATGAAGATACTCACCATCAGGAAGCTTTACTCCGCATATTTTACATTTTCCTTCTTGTTTTTGCCATAAATCATAATATTCCTCAGGGGATAATCCATATTTATATTGCCAGTCATAATCCCTCCTGCATAGTTTACAGTGTCTGGTATTGGGGGCAAACATATTATCAGGGAGGATTTTTCCGCATCTGGGGCATTTTTTCATATTTAGTATTCCCTTCCCTTTTTAGCTAGTATCCGTGGTAACAGCTTTTCCCCGCAGGAAGGGCAATAGTTATAATCTTCCATAAACTCTAAACTACAGGAGGGGCATAGGTGATTATAATGATGTTTTTCACAATAGCAGTTTGTGGCTACATCCGCAAATTCAATCATCTGATGTCTGATTATATAGTTATTGATTCTGCCTGTAAGATAAATATCACTATCCCTGCTGATAAGTTTAAGCTGAGCGAACAGATTATCAATATTATCATCAATCAGTCCGTAATCAAGCGCTGTATTAAGTTCATCAAAAATAATTAAAGCAGGCTTAAATTCTTTAATTTCTTTTAAACATTCAGACCAGAAATTTGTACAGTTAATCCTGACAAATCCGGAAACATTTTGAGATATAAATTTAAATTCTCCCCCAAAATCTCTGCTATAATCACTAAGGCATTTGATGCCGGAATCTACACCGCTTTTCAGGAACTGACAGAACAAAACATTCTCACCGTTTGCAAGTGCTCTTGCCGCTATTCCGATAGCTGAGGTTGTTTTTCCTTTCCCCCAGCCAGTTATTAAGTATATTCTCAATTTATCCACCTCACTTCCGTTTTACCTTCGTAACCTTTCTCCCACACATACCAAGCATAAGCTACAGCACTTGAGGGAAACTTATCAAAATCTCCGTTTTTAGCACAGGGTATTCTTCCTGAACAAACATAAATCACTTTTGGAGGGTATTTTTTGAAGAAATCTTTTCTAGCTTTTCCTTCTAAGAAAGTAACTTTCAAGAACATACAGACTTTTCTTCCTGTATCTATATATTCAAGAGCCTGCTCAACAAATTCTCTGGCATATTTATACGGAGGGTTTGTGACTATATCACCTTCTTCATAATGGGTTCCCCCTTGTAAGAAATCAAAAATCCCTGTATTCGGATAACCTCTATCAATAATATCTGATACGTGAGCTAATTTACCTGCCTCCTCAAACACTTTAGCAAGGTCTCCGCCTACAGCAGGCTCCCAGATTTCATTTAAATCCGGCTCTACTTCTAATAGAAGCTCAGCGGCTCGGGGGTGTGTAGCATAATAATCATTTTCCGCTCTTGTTTCTAAAGCGTGATTACTTGCTCCGAGGCAGGTATAAATTGCTTTATTATTTCCAGTCCAATCTTTCATATTGTTACAAATCCTTCCTTTTACCGAGCGGTAATATTAAAAGTATTTTTGTATTAAAAACACTTGATTCTTACCGTACGGTAAAATTTATTAATGCGTTTCAGCCCAATTATTCCCTACTTTTGCTTCCCCATCGAGAGGGCATCTGAATTTATAATATTCACCGGCTTTTCTTATTGCTTCTACAGCCATGATTTTATATTCTTCAATCAATTCTGATTTTACTTCTGCCTGATATTCATCATGTATATTCAGCACAAAATAAACTAAATTTTGAATATCATTTGACAAATACCAGACATCTTTTATCCACCCTTTAGCAACACAATCATCATAAAGAATGCATAGAGCTTTCTTCATAACAATAGCTCCTGCTGATTGGAGTAAAACATTTAAGCCTTTATAACTTTCTCTGACTTTTAATTTCTGTCTGTCAAGGCTTATGAGATAGCCTCTCTCATTAATTTTCTTTTTTACTCCCGATGTAAGTTTTTTCAGTTTTGGTAATGAAGCTAAAAATTTATCTTTGATTATTTTTCCTTCTTTAGCACCTTTACCAATGATTGAACCAATTTTTCCATCCCCTGCACCATACAGAAACCCATATATAAATGTTTTAGCATCATTTCTAGTCGGGAGTCCTGCTGCTGTTTGGTTTTTGGTGTGGATATCTCCGTTGAGTATTTCATGTGTATAATCCTCATCATTCATATAATGGGCTAAGCATCTCAATTCAAGCCCCGATGCATCACATCCCACAAGTTTGTAACCTTCACGTGGAATAAATAACTCCCTGCACTCTTTTCCCATAAAACTGTTTATTGCAGGCACTTGAGCGAGATTAGGTGTATTATGTGTGCATCTTCTAGTAACCGCTCCAATGGTATCAACAGAACCATGAATAGCCCTGTCAGAAGAAAGCATTTTTAGCCAAGCATTTTTTCCGTCAGTTAACTGCCCTAAAATTTTGGTAATCAAAAAGTATTGGAGTATTAAAGGAGCTTCCGGATAACCTAAAGATTTAATCACTTCTTCATCAATCACAGGGAGTCCTGTAGGACTTTTTTTCTTAGGTTTCCATTTATATTTATTAATCAGTGCTTGAGCCAGCATCTGCCGTGAAGACGGATTAAATTCTTTTATAATTTTCTTTATGAACGGAACTCCCTTAACATAACCTTTTGATTTATTATTAACTTTTGGGATAAATATTTCTTCTGTCACTTCATCAGGAAAGATTCCTTTCAATGTTTTTTCTACTTCTGTTTTTACCTGAATCAGCATTCCTGCAAGTTCAACAGCTTTAGCTTTATCAAAAAGAACGCCCCTTTGTTCCTGTAAAGAAATAATATGAGCAAATTTATGCTCAAGCTCCAATGCATCTTCCGAGATATTTTTTGATTTGAGAAGGCGGTACAATTTCTCCGTTACCCTCACATCCTGCTCACAGTATTTTTGCATTTCATCAGACCATTCTGCCCAAGCATCTTCCTTTTCGCAATAATCTCCTTTAAGTTCTCCCAAACGATACCCCCAAGCTTTAAGAGAATATCTGCCTCTTAGTTTTGAAGGAAACTTATTTTTTAAGATATTTTTATCATCAAGTTCCCCTATATCAGGATAAATAAGCTTTGAAACCAGAAGAGTATCAAATATTTTGCATTTAGGATTAAAAAAAGGATAAAGCTTTTGAAGAGTAGGGATATCAAACTTTACTATGTTATGCCCTATCAGCTCCTCTGTATTTATGAGTCGTTCAAGACCTTCTTTAAGTGTATCTTTTGAATAACTCTTTAGCTCCTGTGTTTCTGTATCAAATATAGCGATACAAAAAAGATGAGTAACAGTATCCAATAATCCATCAGTTTCAATATCAAAAATAAGACTCATTATTTAAAGCTTCCTTTTCTTCACTGCTTATACACCACCCGCAGGCATAACAGATATCTAAGTCGCCCAGTATACATACCAGAGGATAGCCGCATCTGGGGCATTTTTCCTCCGTAAGCTGTTCATCAAACTCAATCATAAAACCCCGGTTTATGAGCTTCATCAATCAAAAAAGCAATACTCGGTTCTTTTGCGCACTCCTCACAATACTGTGCAGCCATAACATAGGCACCGTATTTCTCCCTCGGAAGTACTTTTCCGCAATTAGTGCAATAAAAGTATTTGTCCGATTCAAACACAGCAGGTTCCACCCTGCGGTTGAGGTCTTCCAGATATGTATAAGATTGTTTGTGCAGACGATGTATGTTTATCTTTTCATCAAGCTTAACCGCCGCACCATCTCTTCCTGACAGTGTAGAAACCCAACAGGTAATATCTCCGTTATAAGGTGATACGTAAAAAAATAGGTTCGGAAATTCTTCTTTTAATACTCTGTCTAACTTAACACGAGCATCCTCAATAATTTCTCTTATATGTTCGGATAATTGTTCAAAACTCATTAAAAATCATCTCCTTCCGCTTCAAATAAATCTTCTGCTTTTTCTTCCATCTCGCTTAACCTGCCTGTTTCTTTGTCATATTTTATTTTCAATGTGCATCCTGCTGCTAAGCCTGTATATCTGTCCTTGAGCACCCTTAAAGTAGTTGTATGTCTTATATCCTCATCCTCTGCCTGTTGGTTTCTTTCCAAGCCAAAAACATAAGAAGACCATTGTTTAATAGCCGATGCCCCGTACAAATCATCCAGATGAACTCTCCCACCTTCTTCATGGGGAGTTTTACCTTCGGGTTTTCTAAGATGAGATATCATTATTAATGTAAAATCCAGTTCTCTTGTGAGTCGGGCAAGCTCGGACACAGCTTTTCGCATATATTGATTAACTTTATTGCCATCTTCAATACCATCAGCAAGAGCAGTAATATGATCAAGAAATATATATTTACAGTTCTGCCCTTTAACCATATATCGGATATTATTCTGTATAACCTCCAGACTTGTTGTTCCAAAACTATCGTAAATAAAAACCCTGCCTGTTCCGATTGTTTCTTCAAAAGCCCTCCTTTTCTGCTCTTCTGTATATGTACTGTCAGGAATATGAAATTTTATACTGCTATGTTTTGACATAAGCCCCAGAACAGTTTCTCTGGGCTGCTCTTCCAAGTGCATGATTCCAATTCTTTGCTTATGTTCAAGAACTAAATGAGCTTCAATTTCTTTTAAAAATTCTGTTTTCCCCATCCCTGTACCTGCACCAAAAACAATAACCTCTGAGGAACGCAGCCCGTAAGTTAATTTTGTGAGAGTGGGAAATGGATAGCTTAGCCCCCATTCTATTGGTTTTTCCAATTCTTTCCATAAATCTTCACCGTGAAGAATTCCATCAGGTCGGTACTCGCTTGCATTCCATGTTGCCTTATAAAGCTCATCAACCCTATTATGCTTTAACATTTCATTAGCGTCTTTCAAAGGTAAGGACATTACTTTTGCTTTGCCGATAGAAATAAGAGAAACACATTTTTCTACAGCCTGCTTACCATATTCATCCATATCAAAACAAAAAATAACTTCTTCAAATTGTTCAAGCCATTTTAAATTATGCTTTATTGCTGTATATGCACCTTGAGCACCGTTAGGTATAGACACAACAGGATATCCGTTAATTACCTGTGAAATACTTAAACAGTCAATTTCTCCTTCCGTTATTATTATTTTTTTATTATTCCCCTTAAAAAGGTGCATTCCGTATAACAGAGGCTCTTTTTTACCAATGATAAAAAACTCTTTTTTATGAGTAAAGCGTATCTTTTGAAAAACCGGAGTACCGTTTAAATCTCTATAGGTAGCTATTTGAACTTCCTGCCCTTTGTAAATTCCTGTATTGTATTTGTACCTGCTGCATGTTTCCTGAGATAAACATCTCTCAGGGATAGCTTTTGCTACCCCCTTTAAAAATTCCTGAGAAGTTTCCATAAGTTTATTAGCAGGAGTAAACGTATCACAGGAAAAACATTTTGTAGACCCGTCATCATTTATTAAAAGAGCATCGGATGATCCGCAGTCAGGGCAGGGTTGATGTGATAAACCCATTTATTCTCCTTTTAAAATTTCATCAATCCATTCTTGAGGAACTGCTTTATCCGCATATTTGAAACCATTTCTCTCGCACCACTGAGCATAAGTAGTTTGAGATTTTTTTGAGATTTTCTGTTTTGAATTGGTAAAGATAAAACGAAAATCATATTCGGGATATTGAGCTTTAATAGTCAGCATTTTCATTCTGTCAGCCGTTTGAAATCTTCCTTTTGTTTCAATAATAATGTTTTCGCTAACAGGGAAATCAGGTGTGTATGTGTGGTTTTTTTCTACTCTGTAGGGAAGTTTGAGAGCCTCAAAATTAGGTTTTATGCCTACAGCGAGCAGTTGTTGTGCTATTTTTTCTTCTAAGCCGCTCCTAAACCCGTAAATTAAACCTACCTGTTTTTGTGACAGATTTTTTGCTTTACTCATTTAAAAATCAGCCTCTTCTTCCTCTTCGGGAGCTTCCTCACATGGGGTATCTGTATTTTTCTGATATTCGGAGTAATCAAAACCTTCTTCTTCACTGAAATTTTTAAGATATTTATTTGAAGATGAATATTCTACTAATTGTATAATCTGACAGGCTTTCAGCTTAACAGATACACCTGTTTTTCCTGCTGTGCTATAGCCTTCAAGAGATAGCGCTAAACGGGCTATACTTCCTTCTCCGATTGAGATACCAGATATTGGTTTACATTTTGCATCAATAACGGGAATTTTTACATCAGGTATCATGTTTTTAACATAAGCGGTTGCACTGGTTTTCAGTAAATATCTCCCTTCTTTATCAACAATTTTTTCACCTGTTTCTTCATCAACCTGAAAATAAGGTATACATTGTGTAATTTCAGCTAATTGTGTTCCTTTTCCGGTCTTTTTGAACTGCTCTTTTCTGATATTTTTAATAATATCTACAAGTGCTTCACCTTCTTCTTTTGAAATTAATATATTAGCTTGATATGTTCCTTTTTTATTAAATTTTATAGAAGGTTTCTGAATTAAAATAAAGCCTGTTAAAATACCTTTCTGTGTTATGTAATCTTGTTTTATTCTATCTTTTGTACTCATTTTCAAATCTCCCATTCTGTTTTCATAAAATCCTTAATAGCTTTAAAATCGGGCATCATATTATTATTCGTGTCTGAATAGACCATCCCGTCAGCTATACCCAGTACATCAACATGGTTCAAATCATACTGATGCAGCATACAAATCAAAGAGGAAGCTAATCCCAGAATTTGATTTGCAGTATTTTCCCCTTGAATTTTGTCCATAATTCTTAATGCTGTTTTGGCAACTTCTTTCGGTGTGGTCAAAAGCATTTGATTATAGATTAAATCCGCTGTTCTATTTTTGTAGGTCATTTAGTTTCTTTCTTTTATGTCTTAATTTTGAAAAATATCTGTCAAACTGTTTTCTTAGCCATCCGGTTTCCTTACTGGCTTTAAGTAAAGCTTTTCCAAGAACCCCAAAATGAGGACTGGATATGTTATAACCGGATTTTCTTACCGCATCTGAGAAATCAATATAATCCCTTATAGGTTCGTATTTATGTACCACTTATCCTCCTCTCAATTGAAAAAATAATTACTCGCTAAAACATTTTTGATATTTAACTCTCCTTCTTTAGGTTTTACAGGTAAATTGCTATTATCTGGTAATATATCCTGAGTAAAAATATCAAGTATCGGATGTTCATAAATTTCAACAAAGGCTTCTCTCAATAATTTTGCTGAAATATCAGTATCAGCCGCCAATACTCCGTAACAATCATGTACGGCAAGGAAACTTTCAATTCCTGCTTCTTTACATTTATTCAGGTAAAGCATAAGACAGGCGGCATCAAGGCTGTGTATGAAATTAGGACAAATACCGTTCAATTGTCGGTGATAGTCAGTTTCCTCCGTATCAATATTGACATTAACCTTATAAATTTTTCCGTACAGTTCCGTATTAATTTCTTTTCTTCGTCGAGCCTTGTATTCTTGTCTGATAAACAATCCCGCAGGACTCATCCATTCAAGATACGGTTTTGTCCGGAGTGCTTCTTTTGCGGCTCTCCTGATATAATCCATCCCCTCCACAGCCGCTCTGAGGGTTTCTCTGATTGATTCCCAGAGAAATTTGCTCAGCCACAGAGAAACTTTGAATAAGCAATCCTGTTTGTTCTGTCCTTCTTTAAAGAAAGCCCATAAATAGTTACTTGAATAATTATCAGTGAGATATTCCTGTATATAATCTCTGCATGAAAGTCTTGTTCCTCCGTAGGGCAGTACCATAACAGGTCTTTTTGTCAGTTTCCTGTTTATGCCCAAACTCAACCATTTTTGTGCAAGAGAAGTATTATTGGTTTTTAGTTTTTCTTCTAGATTTTTAGCAACTACGGAATAAATATCATGAGGTTTATCCGAGGGAATAAGATTAACTGCCTTGCCTCCTTCCTCATCTTTCAACAATGCCGAGTAATGCTGTAATCCGTTGCAGGTGCCATCTAATTGAATGGGAAGATAACTGATAGTGCTATCAGGGTTAAGTAGATAATCATTATACTCAAAGCAAAAAGCAAGAAACTGAAACGGTTTGTCAGCCTCTGCCCATCCGAGATTATCCAAGGGGGCTTGAGCATACGCCTGAATTTCACTTCTGTGTTTATGAATCCATTCAATTCGTTTTTCATAAGATTCTTTATCATATCCATAAGTATTTGCTCCATGTATTTCCAACCATTTTATAGATGAAGGATTTAACTTCTTACCGTTTGCAAAATGAAGAAGCCCTTTTGCTAAATCCGTGCCCTGCGGCTGTAACAGAGCAGGTATAGGGTAAAGTCTGCCTCTGAAATCCATTTGATAAGGGAACCATATTTTTGGATAAATATGAAACTGCTGGGCAAGGTTAATTATTTGAGCTGTCAAAAGTCTGATTGACCTTTTCTGAACATTTCTCTTGTGAATTTCATAAGTATCTCTTTTCCATTTTTTCACAATTTCAAGTTCTTCCGGAGTATAATGCACATCAGGTGTGCTGTCGGGAAAAGGAAAAGGTATCAGAGGCTCATCTTCTCTATCGGGAAGTCCTGCTATTGATAGTCCTTTATCCCAGAGAGAAGCGGCTACGGAAAGTACTCTGGCATTAATTTTCCACTCGGTATTTTGAAGAGTGTTAACTGCCTGATAAACCAGAGGCATTTTTGAAGTGGAAATCATTGTCAAATATTCTTTATTATTATTTTTTATCAGTTTATTTCTCCTCAAATAAGGAGAGATATAACCTCCTTCAAAAATTCCAGTCCATTCTTTCGGTTTACATACCATAGGGAGAAAAAAGGGTTGAAGCAGTTCCAGTTTTGTATTTTTTTGTTCTATCCATTGTACAAGAGCTTGTGAAGGAACTATAGTTTTAAGATGTTTATGCTTTTTATAAGTATGTTCATATTCTACAAGCTCTGTAGATTTAACAAACAAAGCAGTGAGTACCATCCCGACCTGAAACTTCTCTGTTACCGTCCATCTATCCAGATGAAAATTTAATCTTTTATTGAAAACACCTGTCAATATATTCTTTTTTCTGTTAGCCTTTGCACCCCTTTTATTCAAATCTTCCTGAATTGTTGTATAATAGTGAAGATTTTCTCCCTTGTACTCTCTCATTTTGTATTCGTCTTCAAGCGCCTGTCCTATGGCTTTATAGAGGGCTTGAATATTTACCTTTGCAAAAAGAGAGTTAAGAATTGTTTTTGCACTGATATAAGCAACAGCATCCACATCATCAAGGCGTTTGATGACCTGAGCTGCAATTGTTGACCTGACAGGACGACCTTTTGAGTAATCGATAATATACTGTTTTATATCCAATGCATAAGCTCCTACAATATGAGAAATAAGATGTGTAGCTACTGCTGTATTGCTAAAACTGTTATTTTCGATAGCCTTTTGATATTCTCTATGATAAGCCTCCACAGATAACTGAGTCATTTTCTTTTCTAATTCTATCTGTTTTTCTATCATTTCTTAAGTTTTGATTCCTCTTGTATAATTTGTTCCAGATTTACCGGTGTTCTATAACGCACAGGATGTGAAACATAGTTTGAATGAAAATAACAACGATTGTAATTAGGGTCTACATGGCGCTGAAAACAATCACATATATTTAAAGAGTGTAAACGTGTACAGCTAATGCAGTAATATTTTGGCGGTATTACCTCCTGTATTTCTTTTCTGGTTCTTTTTTTGAACGGAGGTGTTGAAATAGGCTGAACTTTCATAAAAAATAAACTCCTGTAAAACTAAAAGAATAGACACAATGAATCAGGGCTTGAGTTGAACAAGCATCCTATAAAATAGTGTTTTTCCGTTAAACTACCTGATTAAAGAAAAGCCGATTGAATCGGCTATATAGGTATGTACATTGTCAAGATAAAATTAATCCCAATCTCCTATATTTGTTTTTTCTTATACTTTTTTCTGTTTTTGAAAATAGATTTGTTGATGATGTTGAGAATGTCACTTGCAGTTGTTCTAAATGGTAAATCTCCAGTTATATTACAATATTCCTCTATTTCATCAAGGGCCTCTTCTAACCGCCTGTTCTCCTCGGTCAGCCTGATAGACTTTTTTGCCAGCTCTGCGATTTCTGGGCAACTCAAACCCCTAAAATAAGGGTCTAGCAGCGGGTCTATAAGTTTCTGATATTTACCAACCAGCGTCATAGCTGAGTCCAAGCAGTCTTGAAGTTCAAATAGTTCTTTTTTGCTCATTTTTCCTCCTTTGCCTTGCTGATGATGTCGAGGATTTGCCATTTTACAAAGTCATAATCCCCATCTTTAT
>ERZ1643249.3382-NODE-3382-length-14083-cov-21.418734_pt1 | contig 14083 bp, 18 predicted proteins | sample MGYA00579263_ERZ1643249 | MGnify/ENA primary metagenome ERZ1643249 (study PRJEB29033, sample SAMEA4952264) | chicken gut metagenome | biome: Broiler Chicken; feature: Gastrointestinal Tract; material: Caecum | place: Ireland | collected 2018 | study: Broiler...
CAAAAACCAATCGTAACTAACAAGAGGTGAGTGCTAATTTTTTGAATTTTTTATACGGAAACCTTTTATCCATTTTTCATTTTCTATTTTTACTTGCGAATGACCATTTTCATGCCAGGACCGCTCAAGCCATTCGGAATCTGTTTCGTCTTGTGCCAGCTCAATCACATCTAATGCCACAATTCATGGCTTCACAAAACTTGGTCAGCGTTTCCATGCTGATATGTCTGCCCTTGCCCATGCTGGCGATCATGTTGGCGGTCAGACCGGCGGCCAGCCACAAACAGCTGCTATTTTTCTTTCCAGGAATCCTGTTTCTTTCAAATTTTAATTTATCGGCTTTACATGACAGGACTCATTTAGGACAGGCAGACAAAACTGCTCCAATAAATCCATGATCAGTCCAGCCTGCCTTCCTACTCATGCTTCTCATAATAAAACTTAACAAAGATCTCGATAATAAGGAACAGACCTAAAAGAAATCCCGGAATAACAAAAATACAGCCCCATACTATGTTAGCCGTCAGTTTATAACCGATCATCCCGCAAACCATAAACACAAACAAAATGGCATATGCAATATCCAGCATTCGCGACTGGCTTTTGTACTTTATCAGACGGTTTCTCTCATCATATTCCTCGACAATGTCCTCTTTTGTTGCCTTTTTCGAAAACGCTCTCCAAAAGGAAGTAATTCCCATTAACAGTAAAAACAGAGATATTATGCTGTCTCTTATCTGAACCATTGTATTCGGGTTTGGAGAACCAAAATCATGAATGATACTCCAAAGTGCCAGCACTATCCAAAATATACCTGAAAGAAAGCCCTTTTTATTATAGATCTTCATACCTTTTGTCCTCCAATTCTTTGTTCTCCTTTAAGCAGCATAAATCCTCGATTGTCACCCCAAACACCTGAGCCATTCTGTAGGCCAGCATAAGAGAGGGGCTGTATTGTTCCTTCTCGATAGAAATAATTGTTCTTGATGATACATGGACCAGGTCCGCTAACTGCTGCTGGGTCATTTTTGCCGCTGTCCGCAGCTCTTTTACCCTTGTTTTCATACACTCCCTCCCATCAATATGAAGTTAACTTCTCATGAAGGTAACTTCATATTATCAAGTTACAATACTGTTGTCAACATTTTATACCCTGAGGTTTTATATTAAGAAACTCCTTGCATCCAGGACAGGTATAGTTTGTTTTCCGTACATAAAAAGCGGCTGACCCATTCTTCCCTAAAGGAATATAGAGCAACCGCTTACAAAAGTTTTATTTAAAAACAAAGATATCTTCTATGGGAGCCTTCACAGCTCTTGAAATATCAATGGCCAGTTTCAGGGAGGGGTTATACTGGGCTTTTTCCAGCCGCATAATGGTTTCCCGCCGGACCCCCACGATCTCGGCCAGCTGTTCCTGGGTCAGGCCCTGCGCCGTGCGATATACTTTTAAATTACAAACAAAATCTGCACCCATGATCTACTCTCCTTTTTCATAACGGTACAGGAAATAATTGCTGAGGAAAAGGACCAGGGCATAGATAAGTGAAACGGAAATCAGCATGAAGATGGCGCATCATTCTACATTGCGGGAAAACATCCCCAGTCCCATAAGCCATATAACTATGAACAATAAGCTGAATCCTGTCTTATATGCTTTCAGCTGTGCTTTGCGCTTATTTTCCTGAAACAGTTCATCTTCTAAGGTATGAGAAAGTTTTCCTTCAAAAAAGAAGCCGAAAAACCCGAAAAACAGAAAGAAAACAAAAGGAAATATTTCTCCGTACTTATCGTAGGTCCAGAAGCCCCCAAATCCTAAAAATCCGAAGATCCCGCAGAATCCCCACAGAGGCGAGATTGTCCTGGAATATTTTTTATCCGGGTATTTTTTTGAAAAGGCATTCCTGATGCAAAGTACCAGGATATAGACAGCATACGCGGCAATTAAGACTCCCACAGCCAGCATAGGGATATCCTTTGGAGTGAACACATAAGTTGACATATCCATCTCTTTCACCCAGCGGCCTTCATTATAAAGCAGAGAGTAGATCACTGCTGCAATAAGTAATGCCGCACACCCCAGTCCCATAAAGATAATTCTCTTAATCTGTTTCTTTGACATAGTATTTCTCCTTTCAAATGAGACATTTTTGTATCTTTATGAGATAAATATATCACCATATACTTAGAGTGTCAATAAAAAATGTTACAAATATATCACTTTTCATTTACTACATTCATTGGCTTTTCTCCCCGTAAGATCCTTCCCACATTTTCCCAGATCATGGCGTATCCTCTCCGGAAGCTGGAGGCTGTGATACCGCCGATATGAGGGCTGAACAGCAGCTTGTTCCGGATCTCTTCCGGCTGTCTGAGAAGGATGTGATCTTTCTGTACCGGCTCATGGCTTAAGGTGTCCAGGGCTGCCATGGAAAGTTTTCCTGCTTTCAGGGCATCTATTAAGGCCTGGTCATCTACCAGTTCTCCCCGGGAAGTATTTACAAAATATGCTCCTTCTTTCATTTTTCCGAAAAAGTTTTTATCGCACATTCCCTGGGTTTCCTCCGTCACCGGAAGATGAAGGCTGATAATGTCACAGGTTTCCAGGAGTTTTTCCAGGGGAAGGTAGGTGACTTTATACTGTTTTTCCTCTTCTTTTGACAAAGGATGTCTTTTATAATAATAAGTTTCTGTATGATACGCAGCCAGAAGAGCTGCTGTGGATTTTCCGATATCCCCCAGACCGATAAGACCGGCTTTGCAGTCTGAAAGCTCTTTTAAGTCTCCTCTGACCATATATCCTTCTTTTATCTGGATCTGCCGGCCTTCCCGGACTCCCCTGTCATTTAAGAGAACATTTTTCAGCATTCCCTGCATTAAGAATACTGTCTGCTCCGCAACGGCTGAAGCATTCATTCCCCGGCAGTTGCACACATAGATTTCTCTCTCTTTGGCTGTTTTCATATCGATCCGGTTGTAGGCTACCCCTTCTGAATGGATCATTTTCAGATGAGGCATTTTCCGGATCAGTGCTCCCGGCACATCTGCCATGGCGTCAGCAACTATCACCTGAGCCTCTTCCATTGCATCCAGATAATCTTCCGGTCTTTTTCCCATAGGAAGACTTACCGTCTCTATCTCCTCTGCAATGTAATCCGGTGCCGGATATCTTTCCATATTTTCTTCTCTGCCTATATGTAGTATTTTCATGATCTTCCTCCCATCTGCTTTATTTCTGTCGGCAATGCTCATGCGCGATAAAGTAACACACAAAAGATAGGCAGTAACCTGCTATTCTGCAAAATATATCTCACACTGAGGGTATGCTCGCATAAAATTTTTGTAGGACATATGTATTCCCTATGATTAAGAGTATACAACAGTTTGAAGAATCTGGCATAAAAAAACAGTGAAAATAATTCTCACAGTAAATCCCTTTCTCATCATCTCTATTGACAACACAGGAATTTAGTGATATTGTGTAGTGCAATTAAACAATAAACCGTTGAAGCGGAGATAACGGCAATGATGCCTCTACAGAGAGTCTGCGATGCTGAGAATCAGGCAAGAAACAAGTTGTCAAATGGCCCGCTGAGGGCGCAGTCAAATGTGGATAAGACACTCCACAGAGTATTCTGCGACGTGTTGGTATACGTTAGTTATCAGGGATATGTTCGTATCCTGTTAAGTGCATAGGGGATTACCCTTATGAATCAAGGTGGCACCACGGATAAGACGTCTTATTCGCCCTTGACAGAAAGAAAAGTCTGTCAAGGGCGTTTTTATTTGCTCAAACTCCTTTGGCGGGCGCTTAAAATAACTTAAAGGAGTGTTTAAGATGAGCAAAATAATTTTAACTGGGGATAGACCAACCGGCAGATTACACTTAGGTCATTATGTTGGCTCTTTAAAAAGGCGTGTGGCTTTGCAGAACTCCGGAGAATACGAGAAACTCCTGATAATGATCGCCGATGCTCAAGCGTTAACAGATAATTTCGACAATCCTGAAAAGATTCGCCAAAACATTTTAGAAGTTGCCCTCGATTATTTGTCAGTAGGGCTCGACCCCAACATTTCTACCCTATTTATTCAATCTCAAATTCCTGAATTAGCAGAGCTTACTTTCTATTATCTGAACCTGGTTAGTGTTTCACGGTTGTATCGAAATCCAACAGTGAAATCCGAAATTCAATTAAGAAACTTCGAAGCAAGCATTCCTACTGGGTTTCTGTGCTATCCGGTAAGCCAGGCAGCCGATATAACAGCATTTAAGGCTACGTCAGTACCCGTTGGTGAAGATCAATTACCTATGCTTGAACAAGCACGGGAAATTGTACGAAAATTTAATTCAATATATAAAGAAACATTAGTGGAACCTGAAGCATTATTGCCTGAGAATAATGCTTGTATGCGACTACCGGGGACTGATGGAAAGGCAAAAATGAGTAAATCACTGGGTAACTGTATTTACTTAGCGGATTCACCGGAATGTGTATATCAAAAAATTATGGGAATGTTTACTGATCCACTGCATTTGAAAATTTCCGACCCGGGGCATATTGAGGAAAATGCGGTATTTACTTATCTTGATGCATTTTGTGAAGATAGACATTTTCCCGAATTTTTACCTGACTATACAAATTTGGATGAATTAAAAGAACATTATAGCAGAGGTGGAGTCGGTGATGTGAAAATCAAGAAATTCCTGAATAATATTATCCAGGAAGAATTATCACCAATCCGTAAACGAAGGAAAGAGTACGAAAAAGATATTGCGTCCGTCTATGATATTCTCAAAGCAGGATGCAAGGCAGCCCGTACCATTGCTCAAGAAACACTTGATGAAGTGAAAGCAGCGATGCAAATCAACTATTTTGACGATGATTCATTAATTCAAGCATATATGGATAAAAATTCTCTTCTTTCTTCATAATAAGTCAAAGCCCCCGATGCAAGCATAGGGTGCATCATACTAGCAACGATGCAAGCATCGGGGTATTAGATCCTCGCAGCAGGTCTACGTTCCACTCCGGTCGTTGCCCGCGGAAATAAAATAATCTCAGTGGTACTGGAACTTCTCTCCAAAATCATGTATGCTTAAATACAGAAAAACAGAAAGGAAGGCATAACGGCTTATGGAAATACGTGTACTGAAATACTTTTTAATGGTTGCAAGAGAAGAAAACATCACAAAAGCCGCCAATCTCCTTCATATCACCCAGCCTACTCTTTCCAGACAGCTTATACAGCTGGAAGAGGAGCTGGGAACAACTTTGTTTCACAGGAGCAAACATCGTGTGGTCCTTACAGAAGATGGAATGCTGCTGAAACGGCGGGCCCAGGAGATTATTGAACTGGCGGATAAAGCGCAAAAAGAATTGACTCATAAAGCGGAAAAGCTTTCCGGTGAAATTTCTTTCGGCTGTGCCGAGACCCAGAATATGACCTTTCTCTCTCAAAAAATGGCAGCCTTTCGGAAAAAATATCCCCTGGTTCACTATAATGTTTACAGCGCCACGGCTGATGATCTGAAAGACCGGATGGAAAAGGGGCTTCTTGATATCTGTCTGTTTACAGAACCTGTAGATATCGGAAAATATGAATTCCTGCGGCTAAAACGCAAGGAGGTATGGGGAGTACTGGTACGCAGGGATTCTCCTCTTGCCGCTATGGAAAAGGTAACTCCCGAAGATCTGGTGAAGTTTCCTCTCCTTATGTCCCGCCGGGAAATGGTCCAGAACGAACTGGCCAACTGGTTCGGAGATCTTTTCGATAAAATAGAGATCGCTTCAAATTATAATCTGATCTTAAATGCCGCGGATATGGTAAAAAACAACGTAGGAATCGCTCTGTGCTTCTATATTGAAAATATTTCTAACGATCTTCGGTTTATTCCCTTTTCTCCGGCTTTAGAGACCGGTGCTGTTCTGGCATGGAAGAAAAACTTTGTATTTTCACCTGCCGCTACAGAATTTATACACTACATAAAAATCGCTGCTTCCTAATCGTTTCATGTATATTTAATAAATTTTACAGATGTTTATTGTCTTTATTTGGCATATTTTTTAAATTTTTTTATAATTTTCTTCAGATCCTTGATACTATTCCTGTTTTTCTCAGTGAATCTGTATTTTTTTATGTCAAAAAATCTTTTCTGCAGTTTTAAGAAAGAATCTCTTATCATTTGACATCTTTCTTTTCTCATGCTACTATTTCTGTCATAAGGGCAAAGACGCCAAACAAGGCGTCTTTGTCTTTTTTTATTTTTATGCGCAAGGAGGAAGAAAGTATGAGACTGACACCTAAGGAACAGGAAAAACTCCTGCTTCATCTGGCCGGAAATCTGGCAAAAGAACGGAAAGCCAGAGGACTGAAATTGAATTACCCGGAAGCGGTAGCCTATATCAGTTCAGAATTAATGGAAATGGCCAGAGATGGAAAAGAGGTCACAGAGCTTATGCGTCTGGGGACAAAACTTCTTACCAGAGATGACGTAATGGAAGGAGTCGGGGATATGGTCACAGAGGTGCAGGTGGAAGCCACCTTCCCTGACGGCACCAAAATGGTCACTGTCCACAATCCTATTCAGTAATCCAATCAGGAGGTAACGCAATGAAAATCGGAGAAATCATGCCCTTGGAAAGGGAAATCACATTAAATGAAGGAAAGCCTTCTCTTACGCTGATGGTCACAAATACCGGAGACCGTCCTGTACAGGTAGGGTCTCATTTTCATTTTTTTGAAGTAAACCGCTGTCTGTCTTTTGACAGGGAAAAAGCCTACGGCTTCCATCTGGACATTCCTTCAGGAACTTCTGTCCGCTTTGAGCCGGGAGAGGAAAAAGAGGTTGCCCTCACTGCCATGGGAGGCACCAAGCGGATCTTCGGACTGAATGATCTGACCTGCGCCCAGGCTGTGGAAGGAACAAAAGCCGCTTCCATGGAAAAGGCAAAACAGAAAGGATTCCTTTAAAATACACAAACTAATCTTGGAGGTATGAATATGAGCACAAAAATATCCGGAGAGAAATATGCCATGATGTACGGCCCCACTACCGGGGATAAGGTACGGCTGGCAGATACAGACCTGGTCATTGAAGTAGAAAAAGATTACACCACCTACGGGGACGAGTGCAAATTCGGCGGCGGCAAGACCCTCCGTGACGGCATGGGCCAGTCTGTAAAGACCACCAGCGCCGACGGAGATCTGGATCTGGTGATCACCAACGCCCTGGTCCTGGATTATACAGGGATCTACAAAGCAGATATCGGAATTAAAGACGGAAAGATCGCAGGCATCGGCAAGGCCGGAAACCCTGCAGTTATGGATGGGGTAACTCCCGGAATGACCGTAGGCGCTTCCACAGAAGCCCTGGCCGGTGAAGGCCTGATCCTTACCGCCGGCGGACTGGATACCCATATCCATTTCATTTCCCCGCAGCAGGTAGAATGCGCTCTGTACAGCGGCGTCACCACGATGATCGGCGGCGGTACAGGTCCGGCAGACGGAACCAATGCCACCACCTGTACTCCAGGCCCCTGGAACATGGAAATGATGTTAAAGGCCTGTGAAGAATATCCTATGAACATCGGACTTTTAGGCAAAGGAAACTGTTCTGACGAGAAAGCTCTGGTGGAGCAGATCAAAGCCGGAGCCATGGGACTGAAACTTCACGAAGACTGGGGTTCTACTCCTGCCGCCATTGATCACTGTCTCAATGTGGCAGATGACTATGATGTACAGGTAGCCATTCATACAGATACCCTTAACGAAGGCGGCTGTGTGGAAGATACTCTGGCAGCCATTGCGGGAAGGACTATCCATACATACCATACAGAGGGCGCCGGCGGCGGCCATGCTCCTGACATTATCCGGGCAGCGGCAGCTCCCAATGTACTTCCCTCTTCTACCAACCCCACTATGCCTTATACAGTAAATACTCTGGACGAGCATCTGGATATGCTGATGGTATGCCACCATCTGGATAAGAGGATCCCTGAGGACGTAGCCTTTGCAGATTCCAGGATCCGTCCGGAAACCATTGCCGCGGAAGATGTCCTCCATGATATGGGCGTTTTCAGCATGATGAGTTCTGACTCTCAGGCTATGGGACGTGTGGGCGAAGTTATCACCCGTACCTGGCAGACAGCCAGCAAAATGAAAGGGGAGCGGGGACCTCTTCCTGAGGACGAAGGCCACGGAAACGACAACTTCCGGGCAAAACGTTATATTTCCAAATATACCATCAACCCGGCTATTACCCATGGTGTGGCTGACTATGTAGGCTCAGTGGAGAAAGGAAAATTCGCCGATCTGGTATTGTGGAATCCTGCATTCTTCGGTATCAAACCAGACCTGATCATCAAAGGCGGCATGATCATTGCCGGAAAGATGGGTGACGCCAACGCTTCCATTCCTACCTGTGAACCGGTGATGTATAAACCTATGTTTGCCGCTCACGGAAAGGCAAAATACGCTTCCTGCCTGACTTTTGTATCCAAAGCAGCCATGGAAGAAGACGTAAAGACAAAATATCATCTGGAAAAAACCGTGGTTCCTGTATCCGGCTGCCGCAACATCGGCAAAAAGGATATGAAATTCAACAGTGAAACACCCCAGATCACAGTAAACCCGGAAACCTATGAAGTAAAAGTAGACGGAGAACATATTACCTCCAAACCTGCTGACAAGCTTCCTCTGACACAGCTTTACAGCTTATTCTAAGGAGGTGCTCCATGTTAGGCGTATGTTTATTATTTGTAGGGATCGTCCTGATCAATAACGGTATGTGTACCTTATACAAGGTAGACGGAAGATCAGCGGCGGTGATGAATATCCTTACCGGAGGACTTTCCATTTTTATTAATGCGGTAAACCTGGTAATGGGAAATTATTATGCTGCGGGAACCGGACTGCTCTTCGGCTTCACTTATATTTTTGTAGCTTTTTCCAAACTGTGGAACTTAAGCCCTATTCCCTTTGCGTGGTTTTCCACCTTCGTTGCAGTAAATGCCGTAGTCTTCGGAACCATTGAAGGCGTTACAGGAAGCTCTGCCTTAAATGTAACCGCAGACTGGCGGTGGGCTGCTATCTGGTACCTCTGGGCCATTCTCTGGGGAACTTCCTTTGTGGAAGATATCTGCGGGAAAAAGCTGGGGAAATTCGTCCCCTGTCTCCAGGTATTTGAAGGAGTAGTCACTGCCTGGATACCTGGACTTCTTATGTTAATCGGTCAATGGTAGGAGAAAAATTTTATGATTTGTGAAAAAATACTGGGAAAACTGGAAGATATGGATCTTCAGGGAAAAAAACTGGAATATGTCACCGTGGAATGGCATGAAGCCTTTAAAAAGATCCACCGGAAGGTTACAGATACCGGACGGGAAGTAGGGATCCGTCTGGATGACTCGGTGCTGAAAACCGGCCTGTTAGAAGGCGATGTACTCTACGCAGATCCGGAGCTGGTCATTGCCGTTCACACCCCGCCCTGTGAAGTAGTCAAAGCAAAGGTATCTCCCCATCATCCGGAGATGATCCCTAAAGTCTGCTATGAGATTGGGAACCGGCATGCTCCTCTTTTCTTTGGTGAGGATCCCAGCACCTTTGTAACTCACTATAATGAGCCTATGCTCCGTCTCCTCTCCTCTTTTCATGGCGTAGAGGTATGGAAAACTGTAGAGTCTCTGAACTTTAAAGGTCAGATTTCCTCTCAGATCGGCCATTCCCACCACCACGATCATGGAAACCAGGAAGGAGCCACGCCATGAACCGCCAGGATATGGAGGCCCGTTTTCTCCTCCTTCAGATAAATGATTCTCTCTTTCCCATAGGAGGTTATTCCCACTCCTATGGGCTGGAGACTTATATACAGAAAGGCCTGGTAAACGACGGAAGCACTGCCAGGCTTTACATAGAAAACCGGCTGCGCTACAGCCTTCTCTATACGGATCTTCTGGCTGTCCGGCTGGCCTATGAGGCAGCAGCCAAAGAAGATCTGGAAAAGCTTGAGGAACTGGAGGACGTCCTGGACGCCTCCAAGATCCCCATGGAGCTGCGGGAAGCCTCCAGAAAGCTGGGCAGCCGTTTTGTGAAGACACTCCAGCACATGGAGATTTCCTGGAAACAAGATATTTTTCAGAAATATCAGGAACTCCGCCGGGGAAAAGTAACCAGTCATCCCTGTGCTTACGGAGTTTTCTGCTGTGCCGCCGGGATCCCTCTGGAGGATTCTATGGCAGCCTTTCTTTATGCCCAGACCTCTGCTATGGTCACAAACTGTGTAAAGACCATTCCCCTTAGCCAGTCAGAGGGACAGAAAATCCTCCTCTCCCTCCATCAGGTCCTGGAAGAGGTGCTTTTCTTTGTGACCGCAGCGGGAGAAGAAATGTTCTGCGCTTCTGCCCCCGGCTTTGACCTGCGGGCGATCCAGCATGAAAGTCTGTATTCCCGGCTGTATATGTCCTGATACAGGGATATTCCTGTGTCAGACTTTCCTGTCCGCCTCTGCGGACTCCTTTATGCATGAAAGACCCGGACCTCTTCTCCTTTCGGCCGGGCTCTCATAGTAAACATAGAAAGAAGGAACACAATTATGTCTTATGTAAAAATCGGCGTAGCCGGCCCTGTCGGTTCCGGTAAGACCGCTCTCATAGAAGCCCTTACCCGGCGCATGGCCAAAGATTACAGTATCGGTGTTATCACCAATGATATCTATACCAAAGAGGATGCGGAATTCCTGGCGAAAAACAGTATCATGCCTCTGGAAAGGATCACCGGCGTGGAAACCGGCGGCTGTCCTCACACAGCGATCCGGGAAGACGCTTCCATGAATCTGGAAGCTGTAGAAGAAATGGCGGAAAAATTTCCGGATATTGAGCTGTTTTTCATAGAAAGCGGCGGAGACAATCTTTCCGCTACCTTCTCCCCGGAACTGGCTGACGCCACCATCTTTGTCATTGATGTGGCAGAAGGCGACAAGATCCCCAGAAAAGGAGGTCCCGGGATCACCCGTTCCGATCTGCTGGTGATCAATAAGATCGACCTGGCTCCCTATGTAGGGGCAAGCCTGGAAGTTATGGAAAGAGATTCCAAAAAAATGCGTGGCGACCGTCCTTTCCTGTTCACGAACATCCGCAGCGGCGAACATGTGGATCAGGTAGTGGAATGGATCAAGAAAAACGTACTTTTGGAGGGAATGTAATGCCAGAAGAAAAAAATCCCTATGGAAAAGTCTCCCGCTTTTCCATTACCGCAGGTACCCGTGAAGGCCAGACCATATTGGAAGACTTTTCTTATACCTCTCCCTTTAAGATCATGCAGCCCTTTCCCCTGAAAGGCGGCGGGATCCAGGTCATGATGCTGGCTGCTTCTCCCGGGATCATGGCGGGAGATCTCCAGGAATTTTCTTTTCATATAAAAGAAGGTGCCAGGACCGAATTTATCTCCCAGTCCTACGATAAGGTCCATTATATGGAAGAAGGAAAGGCCGGCAGACATACCTCTGTTTTCGTAGAGAAAGGGGGCACCTTTTTCTTCCATCCTCAGCCTATGATCCCTTTTAAAGGCTCTGCCTTTGAAAATACCATGGAGATCCGGCTGGAGGATGAAAGCTCCCGGTTCTTTATGAGTGAGATCCTTTCCTGCGGACGATACGCCAGAGGAGAAAAATTTGCCTATCGTTTCTACCACAATCTGGTCCGGATCTACAGAAAAGGAAAACTGATCTACCGGGACAATACCCGGTATGATCCTGTACTTTTCTCTATGGACAGTATGGGAATGTATGAGTCCTATACTCATCTGGCCTGTATCTTCCTTACTCCGCCTGAAGATCCTGAAAACTTTGTATCCAAAGTTACAGATCTTCTGGAAAATACTTCGGATATCACCGGAGGTATTACCCGGCTGCCCCAGGGAGACCTGGCAGTCCGCATCCTGGGAAGACGTGGACAGGTGCTGGAAGAATTATCTCAAAAAATCCTGCTGTGCAGCGGCCTGTAAAGGCTGAGGCACAGCAGTTTTTCTTTTTCTCTTGACATCTCTTCTATACCTTCATATAATTACCTCAAATAATTACTAAAGATAATTATTTATAGTAATCAAATTCAGAAAGGAGGAATAACACATGGAAATATCTGATGTAAAGGAGTTTCTCTCTGCCTGCCAGGAAGCCAAGCGCATTACGGAACTGATGCCCCCTCTTCCCAAAGGGATGTCTCCCAGGCATATCTATGTGATCGACGCAGTGTTTCAGTTAAGTCAGTGCCAGGAACAGGTGATGGTCAGCGATGTAAGTAAACTGCTGGGCGTTACCAGGCCAAGTATCACCAAAGTGATCCAGGAACTGGAAAAGCTGAAGGTTCTCACCAAAATTCCTGACCAGGAAGACAAAAGGATCGTTCACATAGCTCTGACGCCTTTAGGGCAGAAATACTATGATTTTTATGTAGGAGGATATCACTCCTGGCTGGCGAGTAATTTCCAGGACATTTCTCCGGAAGATCTCTCTGCAGCCGCAAATACCATTCACCGGGTACTGGAGATCATGAAAAATCTGGATATTACCGCCCACAAGGAAAAAAGAAAGGAAATAGAAGAAAATGAATGAATCAGAAAAGAAAATTGATGCGAAGCTGATCTTTTCCATCATTGCCGCAGGGATCATGTCCTTCTCCGGCGTAGTAGTGGAAACTGCCATGAATGTTACCTTCCCTACTCTGATGGAAGAATTCGGCATCGGAACTTCTACCGTGCAGTGGATCACTACCGGATACCTTCTTATACTGGCTATGATCATACCTGCATCTTCTTATTTGAAAAAACGCTTTACTTTAAAGAAATTATTTGTCACTGCCATCTGCCTGTTCCTGATCGGAACCATAATGGCCGCTGTTACCCCGGTATTTTCCCTCCTGCTTCTGGGCCGTCTGATCCAGGGTGTGGGAACAGGTATCGCCCTGCCTCTGATGTTTAATATCGTACTGGAACAGGTTCCTGCCGAAAAACTGGGACTGATGATGGGAATTGCCTCCCTGATCACAGCCATGGCTCCTGCTGTAGGACCTTCCGTTGGAGGTATGTTAGTAAGCAATTTCGGATGGAGAATGATCTTCATCTCTCTGATCCCATTGCTCCTGCTCTCCTTTTTCCTGGGAGTTTTTTCTATCCGTCAGGTAACAGAAACAGAAAAAATTTCTTTCCAGTGGCTGGACTACATATTTCTGGCTGCAGGCTTCGCCTGCTTTATCTTTGCCACCAGTACAGCCTCAGGCGCAGGATGGATCAGCGTCCAGGTACTGGGACTTCTGGCAGCCAGCATTATCTGTATCGCGATATTCTGTCTGAAATGTAAAAAAAGCGAAACACCCCTGATCGATATCCGGGTATTTTGCTGCGTTCCTTTCAGCCTCAGTGTACTGGTCCTTGTTTTCATTCAGTTTATCTGTCTGGGACTTGGATTCCTGATCCCCAACTACGCCCAGCTTGTACTTGGTGAAGAAGCCTTCCTGGCAGGGTGCCTTCTCCTTCCCGGCTGTATCATCGGCGCTATCCTCTCTCCTATAAGCGGCAGGATCCTGGACCGTTTCGGAGCAAAGAAGCCCATCCTTTCCGGTAACTTCTGCATTATCCTGGCAACAGTATGCTTCAGTATCTTTGCTTTACGGCTGAACATTGGAACCTTTATCGTATTCTATATATTCTTTGCCTTCGGTCAGGGCTTCTCTGTAGGAAACACCATGACCAACGGCTTAAAACAGCTGACTCCGGAGTTAAATCCTGACGGAAACGCAGTGATCAATACCCTTCAGCAGCTGGCAGGCGCCATTGGCACCTCCATTATCACCACCATAGTGGCAGCCTCCCAGGCAAAACTTCCTGACGATCTGGCAACAGCCACTGCTCAGGGTACTCAGTATTCCTTCTATCTTCTGGCAGTGCTGGCTGTAGTTGTAATCTGCTGTTCTTTAGGCGTCTTCGCACTTACCGGAAAAAAGAAGAAGCTGTCGCATTAATCATGATTGAGAATATTTATACATTTTATTGCTCAGTCTGCGCCGCTTTGAGCCTATGGTCTCAAAGCTAT
>ERZ1643249.3384-NODE-3384-length-14081-cov-10.137388_pt1 | contig 14081 bp, 10 predicted proteins | sample MGYA00579263_ERZ1643249 | MGnify/ENA primary metagenome ERZ1643249 (study PRJEB29033, sample SAMEA4952264) | chicken gut metagenome | biome: Broiler Chicken; feature: Gastrointestinal Tract; material: Caecum | place: Ireland | collected 2018 | study: Broiler...
AAATCTCTACCTTGTTCTTTAAATAAATTTCTAGCAAAGTTTTCAACTCCTTTAGTATCTCCTTCTTTAGCTTTTTCAATTAAATTGCTAAATACAGGGTTACTATTATTTTTTATTATATTATTTAAAATTTGCTCAGGGTTCATTCCTTTATTTACTAGTCCTTTTATCATATTTATTGGGTTCATAATCTTCTCCTATTTCTTTATATTATCAGTTAAAGATTTTAATTGTCTTTTTATTGATTTTATATCTTCTCTTAGTTCATCTATTTCTTCATTATCAAAGTCAATATCTTTTATTGCTTTATCTAATTCTTCTGGTGTAACATATTTTATTTGTTTTTCTAAATCAGTATTTTCGCTAGGTTTATATATTAATGTTTTACTTGTACCATCTTGTTGTAATTGTTTTGTAACAATTGCTGTTCCATCTACAAGTGGAAAATAGCTTATACTTCCATCTAGTGGAATATCCATTGCTTTTACTACGTCAATACTGTCAACAGTTTTACCCTGCAATCCTTGTAATTGAACTGGTTGTGGTTGATATGTTTGCATTTGTGGTTGTTGCATTTGTGGTTGCACCTGTTGATTTGTAAATCCTTGATATGTATTATATCTTGGAATTTGTGGCTGCATATAATTATTATAATTAAACATAATTCCCTCCTAAAATAGAAAAAAGTTAGAAAAAAATTGAAAAGAAAATCTTATACAACTTACTTCTAACTCCTTTCTTACCTAATAAAAAATAGGTAACCTTTTTATCAGTTGCCTATTTGCAGAGAAAAGACAATAATAGGCGATTGCCTTAACTCTATTTATATTATAATCTTTTTTATTAATTAATTTCTAGTCGGACTATAAAAAAAGAAGTCTTTTTTTAGACTTCTTATATTCCACAATATATTCTCAAACTAAACGCTATTTTATCTAGCTTTTCAACTATTCTAGGATTATCTATATCTAATTTTTCAGATATTTCTGTAAAAGTTAAGTTTTCTTTAAATCTATATTTATAAAGTAAGTATAATAAATTGTCTTGCTCTTTTAATTTCTTTTCAAATTCAATTAATTTACTATCCATAGAATTATATTTTATATATTCTTCTATATCCTCATATTTTGTACTTTTACCTTTCCATAAATACATTTCTTTAATATCTGCTCTACCAGTTGAAATAAATGCTGTGAAAATAGTTAATATTATTATTGCTACTATATCTAATGATGATAATGAATATAAACTTACAAATACTAAGCATGACCATAATGCACATCTATAAGCTTTATTATAATGTTTAGGTTTGCCTACTAACATTCTTGTTAAAAAGAATAAAACCATAAACATTATTCTAATATTCACATCTACATTAAATATATTTCCTAAGAAAAATATTATTATTGTTTCTATGATATTAAAAATTAATACTTTAATAAAATTTAAAACTTTTGTATCTTTCATATCCTACTCTCCATCTTCTGGACTATAAAAGAAAAACCAACTATCTCCCCATGGCATATATATCACCTCTCTTTTTTTTATTAAATTTTATATGTATAAATACATATTATCATTCCTAAATTTATTGTATAAAACATTAAATTAAAAATAATAATACTTACATTCCTAATTGTTAGACTTTTAATTTTATTATTTTTATGTTTATTCCATTGTAAATAAAAATTTTTATATAATATATTTATTTTATTTTTTATAAAAAATAAACATATAAATATAGCTATTCTTAGCAAGATTAACATTAAATAATAATTTTTTATATAGAAATAAGTAATAAATGCAAAAAGTCCACTTATAATAATTAAAAAAATAGAAGCTATCATAAATAGAAAAATATCTGTGATTTGTGTTTTTTCTTTATATAAAACTTTTAAAATTATATAAGTCATAAATGTATAAGATATTTGAAACCATACATTATATTTTATAAAATGTTTTAAAAGTAAATATTCAAATATCATTATTAATATAAAAAGAAATCGCTTTTCTTTTAAATTTTTACCAAATATTAAAAACAAAGAAAAATATATTGCTTCACATATTTTCTCTAAAAATATTAATATAAATTCATTCATTATTTCACACTCCTTTTTCTAACAGGAGTATTTAATGCTTTTTCTAAGTCCCATCCATTTCTCAATCGAGAATCTAAAGTTCTTTTATCTATATTAAATTTAAAACTAAGTTCTTTTAAACTATAAAAATTATCTTTATATTTTATTTTTTTATTTATTGACCTATTATTATTTTGCTGTGTTATAGTTGCCCATCTGCAATTTTCTGGATAGTATCCTTTATCATTATCAATTCTATCTATACTTAAATCATCTCTATAACCATTTTCTATTGACCAATTATAAAAAGATATAAAATTATTTTTCCATTCATCACAAACAGTTATTCCTTTATCTAGGTAAAATTTTCTTTTTTTGAATTTAGGATTATAACATCTTTGCTTCATTGCATCCCAAATTCTATATAACCTTGTTCCATATTGTTTATGCTTAATATACATACTTTTCCTCCAAATCTCCATAAAATTAAAGTTAAAAGGGGCAACACTGGAGATATGCTTTCGATAAGTTCATGACTTCTTATCTAGCCCGAATTTATTATAACATTTTTATTATCATTTTACAATACCTTTTATTTATTGCTAAAATCTATTTTAAGGCTATTTTGTATAATAGGTATATAATTTTATTATATTATAAAAATAAGGCATAATTCTTTAATTATGCCTTTAATTTAATAAAATTATTTTAATAATTCTGCTGTAGTTTCTGAGCCTACATATCCATCTACTGTTAATCCGTGTTTTCTTTGGAAATCTTTTACTGCTTTCTCAGTAGCAGGTCCAAAGCTTCTATCTACATCTAAGTTTGCACCGTGTCTATTCAAGTTTACTTGTATTACTTTAACATGCTCATTTTTAGTTGTAGGTATTTTATAATATAAATAATATTTTAATGCTGCTGCTCTACAAGCTGGTCCAAAAGAGCCATCTATTGCTAAACCGCAATTATAATCTAAATTCATTGTATCTTGCCAATTTTTAACACGTTTTTCATATTCTTCATTATAATTATTGGTTGTATCTTCTGTTGTATCCTGTCCTTGCAATTTTTTCTTAAAGTTATTCCATCTTTCTACATCAGATACCATAGGAGCAGGACAATTCTTGCGTGTTACATCATAGTGTCTTACAACATTTTCAATAGGAATATTATATTTCTTTATTAATTCTTTGGCTAGTTCTACTGCTCTTGCTTCTGTATCTGCTGTTATATTTAAATTTCCATTTGACATTCTGTAGCAACACATTTCTATGCTTAAACTGTTACTATTTCTAGCACCACAGTAATATACATCATTTCCACAATGCCAAGCAATGTCTTTATCTTCTACTACTTGTACTATTTCATTGTCATCTACAAAATAATGAGCAGAAGCTCCACGATAAGTATTTTTAAAATAACTAGCATTGTTTCTTGCCGTAGATACTGCACCAACATAATGCATTACTAAATATTTTATTTTTCTATTATTAGAAATTGTCCTGTTTGTGTTTGTAATATCTTTAATTATCTCCATTTTCATTCACTCCTTCTATATCTGTATTAAATCCTAAGCTATCTACGTCTTTATCTTCCATTATTATTCCTCCTTAATTATAAGAGTACAAAATGTACTTTATATTATTTATTTTCACTATTTAAACTTTTATTATATTGTGCAGATGATATTCCTAATAATACACCTAAAAATGTATCTATTGCCATTATAGTACCACTTATTTGTTCACCAAATGGTAAGTTCCATATTCCAGCAAGTGCTAAATATAGAGTAGAAATAGCTGGTAAAACTATTTGTGCTAAAAATTTGAGAATATCGTATACTTTATCAGGTAGTTTCATTTCTTCTTCCTCCTTTCTTAATTTTTATAGTATCTTCAATACTCCATCCTCTTTTTAATCTAATTTGCAAAGTTTTGGATGAAATATTTAATAAATCAGCCCATTCAGAAATAGTATGTTTTTCTCCATTGTATTCTATATAATGATTTCTTGTAGTATTATTAGCTTGTTCTTTCCAAGTTACCCATCTGCAATTTAGCGGTGTATAGTTCCCATTTACATTTATTCTATCTATTGTCAAATTTTCTTGATATCCGTTATTTATAGCCCAATTATAAAAATTTATAAAATCATTTTTCCATTCGTCACAAATTTTTATTCCTCTTCCACCATAATTTTTATATCTTTTATCTGTTTTTAAATAACATCTTTCTTTCATATGATGCCATACTTGATAGAGTTTTGTATTACTTAAATTATGTGTAATTCTTGATTTTTTAAAATTTACAAATTGTTGGCATCCACAACTGATAGTATTACCATTAACTAATCTAGAAGATGCAACTTCTTTTAAATTTCCACAATCACATAAGCATTTCCACCAAACACGATTATTTCTGTTTTTTACTCTTTCTAATACTAACAGATAGCCAAATTTTTGTCCTGTTAAATCTCTTAATTTACTCATATTATACCTAGCTTTCTCCTAGCAATAAATTTTAAACGGACAGGTCTGCTAGGCGACTTTTCGATAAGCTCATGACTTCTTATCTAGTCCAATTGTATTATATCATAATTAAATAAATAATTCTACATAAAATTGCTTACAAACCATACTAATAAACCTACAATTCCAGTTCCTATTGAACCTGCAATTACACTTATTATATTCTTTTTAAATGCTTTTTTGTTTTCTTTATAATCTAAGAATTCTTGAGAACTTATGGCATCTACTTTTTTTGTAGTTTCAGTTAGTGTTTCTTGCATTGTTTTCATATTAATTGCCATAATATGCACATCTTCTGCCAAACTTTTAGTAGATTTTACATCTTCTCGTAATTCTTCAATTACCATGTATACATTTTCTCTTTCTGCATCACATTTTGCTTGGTGTTCCGCCAATTTTAGAACCTCCTGCGTTAATTGTTCATTCGTCATAATTAATCCTTTCTGCGAATTAATTGTCGCCTATTATTTATTCTTTTTTAATTCTGCTATTTCTTTTTTCATCTGTTCTATTTGATTTTGTTGTTCTTGCATACCTTTCCATAAAATTCCTATTGTACTATATAGTTCTATTGCATTGCCTTCTTTACTTATTACTTCTTTAGGCGTTCTATATTTATCTCCTATAACAAATCCAATATGTTTTTTATCTGTATCGTTCTCTGATTTTAAATTATAAGTATATATATCATTATTTAAAACTTTTTCTAATGCATTTTCATTATATAGAGATATATTTTTCTTTATGCTTTCAAGCGAAGTTTGAATTACTCTTGGCGTTGTAATACCTGTTGTAGATATAATAGTTTCTGCATCCGGTAAATTATATGCATCGGTTATTCTAATTACATGTGGTAATATTTCTGTACTATAATCACCCCATGTAAGTACCATCCTACAAACTTCATTTTCAGATACATCTGGGTCATTAGTATTACAATAAATATGTCCATTATCAGTTACTAAAAAGAAAGAAGTATCTGGGTTTTCATCTCCTATCCACATTATAGTATTACCAGTTGTATTAAAACCAAATTTACTAGTAGATAATTTATTTGATGCAATATCAAATCCTGCTATTTTTCCTGCTGTAGAAGTAATTGTTCCAGCTACATTTGCATTTTTACAACTCATATTTCCATTTTTATCAACGCTAAAATTAGTACTATTAATTGTTATATCATCTGAAGTTAAATTAATTGCTTTTCCTTTAAGAGATATTTTATCAGAATTTATTGCAATATCTTCTTTTGAAATATTTATAGAAGATATTATTTGACTTCCTTTAACATCGTCAGAAGGTGCTGGGCTCCATGCAGTAATTTTATTGCCTTCTTCAAGTTTTACAGAATGGAAAAATACTGAACGACCAGGTACAGTTCCAGCTGGTATATTAACAACAAATCCATGTGAGCTTCCTGTTGGTGCTAATGCAGTAAATTTATGTGTGAATTTTTGATACGTTGTTGTAACATTAAATGTTGTTTGACCACCTCTTGCATATCCTACAGTTACAACAGTTGCAGCTGTTGCTCTCAACCAAATACTAAAACAATATTCTTTACCTTCTTCTAATACCTTTGTTGTTGGAACAATATAAACTCCACTTGGTGCTGTAGGTTGATTTAATGTTCTAATTCTTATCGATTTTCCAAATGGTGCTGTTTCTTCATCAGACAAAGTTAATTCAATACTAGTTGTATTATTATTGTTCCAGTTATCTAAATTATAAGGAGCAGAGTTAGGAATTAAATTGGTTCCACCTACTTGAATATTATTTATACTTTCTGTTACAGAAAGATTTATATTTTCTGCTGTTTGCTCAATTTTACTATTTGTTTCTTCAGTTGTACTATAATTTTCATCCAAATCTTTTTTTACATTGTCGACTTCTAAAGTAATAGATTGAGCGGTTTGGTCTATCTTACTATTTGTTTCTGTTATTTTTCCATCTAATTCTTTTTGAACACTTTCGACTTGAGCAGTAATACTGTCAGCAGTTTGGTCTATCTTACTATTCGTTTCTGTGATTTTTCCATCTAAATCTTCTTGTACTCTGTCGACTTCCAATAATATAGATTGAGCGGTTTGGTCTATCTTACTATTGGTTTCTGTAATTTTCCCATTTAAATCTTCTCCCATTTTAGTTACAGTTTGAGTAATACCATCTACTCTTTGTTCAACTTTTGTCATTTGAGTATTTAATCCATCTGTCTGTTCTACAATTCCTGTTATTGTTTGATTTTGCTTGTCAACAACTATTTCAGTTCTTTGTAATTTTTTTAATGTTTCTGGTGTATAAGTGTATTTTGTTTCTGTTTCAGTTAATGCTTGGCTTGCTATTTCATCTAATGTTGTTCCATCATATTCAATTGTATGGTCAAAAACAAAAGTATTAGCTACTTCATCTTGCATATTTTTTAGACTTATTTTATCAATACAATCTAACCATATAAATCCTATTGTATTCATTGAATTTATAGGAAGATATGTAAATCCAAATAATTCTTTTCCAGCTTCAATTAGTTGTATTCTTTTTTCCTGTGTATATGCAAATGGGTTATTTAAAATAGTTACTTCATGAACTCCATTTGTCGCAATACTTTCAGTATCTTCTACAGCTACATTTTCACCTTTAATTTGACTATCACCTATAACTACTTTATTTACTGGTCCATACATTTTTTCATTTTTGTTTAAATTATAGTATTGGTCATAATCTAATTCTTCTATAGGTTCTACATTATGGTTAAAATCAAATCTTAATACATTATGTTCATCTATTCTTGCCCAAGAAAATGCTGACATGGCTATTGCTTTTAAAACATCTCTATATGTTTCATTTTCTACAAACTGATTATCTTCTACAATAAAATCATCATTTCTGAATTTTTCTGTTTGTAGAGTAAGACCTAATTGTTCACATATATTTTCTGCTAATTCTCTCATTGTACATGGATAACTAACTTGGTCAATATACTTTTGGTTTGCTTTAGTCATGTAATCAAAGCAAGTAGCTTCATTATTATCATTAGTATTTTCTTCTTCGGCTTTTTGAACAATAAATGTTCCATATTTTATGTTATATTCTTTTTCATTGTAATAAGTAGACAGATAAAGTTCAAATTCTTGGTCCTCTAATAATAATTGTTGATTTTCATTATTAATTTCTAAATCTACTTGTTTCATAACAGTTTGACCAAATATTCCTTCTTCTGGAACAAATCTTGTATCATAAAATTTTATAGATTTAATATAATCTGCTTCTGTTAATATTATTTGTGGTAAATATTTTAATTTAGCCTTTGCAATAGGATTATCGAAGAATATATTATTAATACCCTCAAATGTTTGCATACTATTTAATATTTCTTTTTGCTCTTCTGTTAAGTCTAGTTCTGTTGTTGTACTTGCTACATAATATAAAGTCATATTTTTTTCTGCTAATGATGCTTTAAAACTATCTAAAGTCGTAAAGTTATCATTTCTTAAAATTATTCTTTTTAATAAATTTCCGCTAACTATAAATCCATAAATTTTATTGTTTTTCATTTTTCCAGCATAATCAACATTTCCAAGGTATTCGTACTGATTACTTAACAACTTAAATTTATTTGTGTCTGTTGTTATATCAGCAAAATTTAAGAAAAAAACACTATTGCTTACTGTGCTTTGTTGCCAATTTTCAGTTCCATTTAATATTACTTTTTTCCATTTATGTATTTCTTTATTATTTTCTAAATCAAAATAGTCTTTATCTAGCATTTCTTGTTGTATTGATAAATTGTATTCTTTTTGTTCATTTTGTACATAATTTGAATTATCATCTGCTCTCTTTAACATGAATTTCATTGTGAAGTTTGTTAATGTAGTATTTGCTGCAATCCAGATATATGCTATATATTCTTGTTTTTTATCAATTTCGAATGATGTCTCTTTTTTTGCATTGTCATTTATACTTTGAATATTTACATCAAATGTTATATTAGAAGTAGCATTTCTTAAATATGCATGAATATTAGCACTTGTTTGTCCACTTGTTTCCGAAATAAATTTATAATTTCCTATTGGCAATATATGTTTTTCAAAATTTTGTGAACCTGTATAAGTCGCAATCTTTAATTCGTCTGTAAGCTGAATATAAGTAGCTCCTGTGGTTGTTCCATTTAATACTATAGAACCATCGTCTAATACTTTTCCAGTTATTCCATTTTCTGTTACCTCTGACACTTCTTGCTTTTTTAGAAAGTTAGAATTACATTGTATTATTTTAATATTATCTTTTACTGTTTCTATTTTAGAAGGATATTCTAAAGAAGGTATTGTCTTCTTTCCTTGCACCCATTCTGCTCCACTTGTTTTATAAATACCAATTTTAAAAGTTCCGCTTGGCGATACGTTTGCACCTACAGAATATCTTATTGTCCATTCCCCTGTTTTAGGTATTATTGAAGAATTCTCTCCTGAGTCTGGAAACCAGATATTTTTTCCATCTTTAAATAAAGAATATCCTCCTCCCATGCTTCCTTTTTCTTTTCTAAAATAATAAGTATTATTTGCATACAAGTAAGCTGTTCCAATTGTTATATAAGTTGCTGCGTCGCTTGTATTAGTTCCCGATACAGTTGCTACACCATCTTTAATATCTATTGTTATTCCGTCCTGCGTAATACTGCCTTCATTTAATACTGCAAGATTGTTTGTGCCTTCCTGCGTTTCTTGGTAGTGATTTCCTCTTATCTCCATTGTTATTTTATCAGCTTCTGCATCTGGTATATAAATAGATGATGTTCCTTCTACTTTATTAAAAAAAGTTTTATTATTTAATTTTACTTTTGCATAAACTGGACCTTGTATAAATTGTTGTTTTATTTCATCTGATAATTCAACAGTATAACTAACAGTAGCATTTACTAAAGGGTTATCAAAGAATATATTATTAACACCTCTAAATGTTTTTATGTTATTTAATACTTGTTTCTGTTCTTCAGTTAAGTCTAGTTCTGTTATTGTACTTGCTACATAATATAAAGTCATATTCTTTTCTGCTAACGCTGCTTTAAAACTTTCTAAAGTTGTATAGTTATTATTTTTTACATATACAGCTTTATCATTTGTAACTGCATATTGTTTGTAAGTATAACATTTATTGTTTTGCATATCTGCTGTGTCGGTAATATAACCCTCGTACTTATATTGATTTGATATAAGTTGTGCTTTATTTATATCAGACATCATGTCATTAATGACTAAATAAAATACATCATTATATACACTACTTTGTTGCCAATTTTCAGTTCCATTTAATATTACTTTTTTCCATTTATGTATTTCTTTATTATTTTCTAAATCAAAATAGTCTTTATCTAGCATTTCTTGTTGTATTGGTAAGTTATACTCTTTTTCTTCATGTTTAGCCCACTCTGTTTTTACTTTTGATTTTTCTAATTGTACTTTTACTACTACATCATCAAAAGTTGCAGTGCCTGAACATGTAAAATAACAAGTTATTAGTTTATCTTCTGTTAAAGATATATGTACTTCTCCTTTTGTTTCATATTTAAAGTTGTTTGAACCTCTTATTCCAAAAAAGCCATTAAATGTTCCTTTTTCTGTTTCGACTGATAAAGTATAATCTCCTGCTTTTAGCAGTATCTCTTCTCCTTGTCTAAATAACCAAGAAGTTGTAGAATTTCCATTTATTTTATATTTTCCATCTTCTTGAAGAACTAAATCTACTCCTCCTATATTTTTTGAATTTACATTAAAGAAGTTTTTATTACATTGTATTATCTTAATATTATCTTTAACTGTTTCTATTTTAGAAGGATATTCTAAAGAAGGTATAGCCTTCTTTCCTTGCACCCATTCTGCTCCACTTGTTTTATAAATACCAATTTTAAAAGTTCCGCTTGGCGATACGTTTGCACCTACAGAATATCTTATTGTCCATTCCCCTGTTTTAGGTATTATTGAAGAATTCTCTCCTGAGTCTGGAAACCAGATATTTTTTCCATCTTTAAATAAAGAATATCCTCCTCCCATGCTTCCTTTTTCTTTTCTAAAATAATAAGTATTATTTGCATACAAGTAAGCTGTTCCAATTGTTATATAAGTTGCTGCGTCGCTTGTATTAGTTCCCGATACAGTTGCTACACCATCTTTAATATCTATTGTTATCCCGTCCTGTGTTATACTACCTTCTGTAAGAACAGCTAAGTTGTCTGTGCCTTCCTGCGTTTCTTGATAGTGATTTCCTCTTATCTCCATTGTTATTTTATCAGCTTCTGCATTTGGTATATAAATAGATGATGTTCCTTCTACTTGACCTTTTTGCTCTAGTTTATGCATATTATCCTCCTTCTTAATGTTCTATTAAACTGAATTGTTCAAATCTTATCATTTCTCTACCTTCATATTTTACAGGTGTATATACTAAGTCGGTATGATACATTGTTCTTGTTGTATAACTATCAGTAGTTTCATCGTAAAATTCTACTTGTAAATACATACTACTACTTAAAACATTAAAATAAGTTCTAAATTGTTCTTCTGTCATAACTGGAAATTGTATTTCTAACTTAGCAGGTTTATGTGGCAGCTCTTTTATAATGAGCTTGCCACTTGCTACTCTGCCTGCATCTGTTACTTGTATTAATTTAGGAGAAACTTTATATCCCTCTCTTGCCATCGGAGGGTCATTAAAAGTACAATCGTTTATTTTAAAATAATATCCTTTAAAATTACTCATATTCTTTACCCCGTATTTTTTAAAATTTTAAATGTCTACTCTTTTTATCTATACTTTTATTACATTTGCTCCATATCTATTATTTTGAGTATTTGCATAACTACCATATCCTTCATATACTTTTTTGTTTCCTATGTATACATTTATTGGTTGTCTTGAATTATTGTTTGCATTTGCTTCAACCACAGCAGCATAAACACCTTGTCTTACACCTTCTATAATTTGGTCATTATTAGCAACTGCTGTTTTATTTCCAATATTACCTACAAGCTCTGGTCCCGCTTCTCTTGCTATAAACATTTGTCCTTGTTCTGGAAAACCACCTTCAGCATAAGTATAAAAATCCATAGTTACTTGATTTCCATAAGTACTTATACTTCCTCTGATTGTTGGTAAAGAAACTCTTTTTAAAGACCTTGATATGCTTCTTCCAAGTTCATATCCAAAATCTTCTCCGTAAGATTTAGCTGTTCTTGAAGAAAAACTATCACTTAGAACATCTTTTATTGCTCTACTTAATGATGAATATTCTGATTTTATACCTGATACAAAGCCTATAACAAGTTTTTTACCAACTTCTTTCATATTTACAAACATACTTCCTGAAAGTGAAATATTACTATTTTTACCTGTTAAACGGTCTAATTCTTCTAAAAAATCAAAGTAATGGTTCATTAAATTAATAGCTGTTTGTAATTCTGGATTTGCTTTTCTTAATTCTGCATTTAATTCTTTTGCTTGTTCGTATGTTTTTTTAACATCTTTTGCAAATTTTTCAATAGGGTCCTCTGTAAACCATCCAATTATAGTGTTGATAGCTCCTGCAAATCCCGCTACAGCACTTGCACCTGTAAATTGTACCGCATATCCAGCAAAAATTTTCATAAATTCTATATAGTTAGTTAAATCATTAATTAATGATGGCAATTTAGCATTTAATTGTCTTAATTGGGGTTGTAACTTGTTGCTTAATTGTTCTGCAACCTGTGCAAGACTATCTATAAATTCTATAACTGCTCCTTTTATTTCAACTAACATTGCTGTTCCAACCGCTATTGCTATTGGAAGTAAACCAACACTTGCTACTGCTGCTACTCCAAGAGCTGCTGAAGCTGCTCCTATAGCAATTAATATTGTCGTTCCTATCTCAATAGCAGAAACTATAGTATCTCCATTTATAAGTACAGGTTGCCATGCTTCATTTATTTGATTTAGCCCTTCTCCTATTGCCCATATTTCTACAATAAACGCTGCTGCTGCTACTCCTAATTCAACCAATATTGCTGTTCCTAATCCTATTGCAAGTGGAAGTAATCCTGCTGTTCCTGCTGTTGCTACTCCCAATAATCCTGCTACAACTCCTATTGCTACTAACGCTGCTGTTCCTAAAGTTATAGCAGAAACTATAGTATCTCCGTTTGCAAGTACAGGTTGCCATGCTTCATTTATTTGATTTAATCCTTCTCCTATTCCCCAAATTTCTATAATAAATACTGCCGCTGCTACTCCTATTTCTGCTAATATTGCTGTTCCTAATGCAAGAGGAACTATAAGTTGTGTTCCACCTACTTGACCTAATAAACCTGTTACAACTCCAATACTAACTAATATTCCAACTCCTAATCCAACTGCAGTTGCAACTGTTCCACCATTTTCAATTACAGGTTGCCATGCTTGTCCTACTTGGTCAAGAGCTTTTCCTAAAGCCCATATACTTCCTACAATAAGCCCTGCTGCTACTGCTACTTCTGCTATTACTGCTATTCCAAGTCCAAGATTTTTTACAAGAGATGTAAGTTTAGTTGATAATTGCGATGTGGCAGTATTTAATTGTGTTGCTGTATTTCCAACACTTGTTACTGCACTTACTGCATCTACTGTATTTTTTGATTTTTTTAATCCTGAAAATACATCTAGTGCAGTTAATAATCCACCTAAAATTTCTAATCCTGATATAATTAAAGTAACTTTGTCAACACCACTCCAATCTCCTTTTTTAATAGCATCCCAATTTTTTGCAAGTTCTTGTATTATTCCTGTAAATCCTTGTATTGCTGTAGCCCAACCTGCAACTTTAAGATTTTTTGTAAATAATCCTATACCTATTGCTACATTTGTTAACCCTCTAATAGCTGTTAATGCATTATCCATATTTACTCCATTATCAGCTATATCTTTAACAGCTAATACTATCTCACCAACACCTTGAATTACTTTTAATGCTCCACCTAATTTTAATTTTCCTAAAAAAGTAAAGACATCACCTATAGAACCGGCAAATTCACTTAACATTCCAACTACATTCTTAAATGTTGGTCCATTATTTAAGAAATCTTCAAAATATTTTCTAAATTCATCAAGGTCTGATAAAAATGTAGCTAATCCAAGAAGTTTAAAGCCTCCTGTAATAACTCCAAGATTTTTTAAATTTTGTAATCTTGCTAAGAAATCTAGTATTTTTTGTGATACTTTCCATGCTAAAAGTCCAGCACCTATTGCAGCAACGTAAGACAAAATCTTTTTTAATCTTTCTTCTACATCTGATAAATCTTGTTTCATTGCATTTTTCAAAGCATCATAATCTGGTAATGGTATTCCTAAACTACCACCAGCTCCAGCTCCGCCAGTTCCTCCAGCTCCTCCAGCACTACTTCCAGTATCAAATTCTATAACATTTAATTCATCAAATTTTCCTAACATTTTATCTAATTCTTTATTAGTTT